>LNAQ01000351.1_pt1 | contig 11064 bp, 8 predicted proteins | sample 602591 | NCBI WGS metagenome assembly LNAQ01 (sample SAMN02440304, study PRJNA202911) | soil metagenome | biome: Subtropical and temperate rainforests or woodlands; isolation source: soil samples (1 kg each in a 20% v/v slurry with milli Q water) were... ... | reverse complement strand
CTTCGGCACCCATGCGGGCGTCAAACTCGTCGCCGTACTGCTCGCGGGCTTCGAAGTACTCTTGATCGGTCAGCAGCTTGCCGCGCTCGAGCGGCGTCATGCCCGGATCGACCACCACGTAGGCCTCGAAATACAGCACGCGCTCGACTTCGCTCAGGCCCATGTCGAGTGCCATGCCCATGCGCGAGGGCAGGGACTTCAGGAACCAGATGTGCGCCACCGGGCTGGCCAGCTCGATGTGGCCCATGCGCTCGCGACGGGTCTTGGTCAGGGTGACCTCGACGCCGCACTTCTCGCAGATCACGCCACGGTGCTTCAGGCGCTTGTACTTGCCGCACAGGCACTCGTAGTCCTTGATCGGGCCAAAAATCTTGGCGCAGAACAGGCCGTCACGCTCCGGCTTGAAGGTGCGGTAGTTGATGGTTTCCGGCTTCTTGACCTCGCCCCAGGACCAGGAACGGATCTTCTCGGGCGACGCCAGCCCGATACCGAAGGCCTCGAAATCATCGATGCCCGTGGTCTGCTTCATCAGGTTCAGAAATTCTTTCACGATCGTATCCCCGCTTCAGGTGACCGAAAACCGCAGTTCGGTACTGCCTTATTCGCGCTCGAGTTCAATGTCGATGCCCAGTGAACGGATTTCCCGCACCAGCACGTTGAACGACTCCGGCATGCCGGCCTCGATGCGGTAATCGCCGTCGACGATGTTCTTGTACATCTTGGTACGCCCGTTCACATCGTCGGATTTGACGGTCAGCATTTCCTGCAGGGTGTAGGCGGCGCCGTAGGCTTCCAGCGCCCACACCTCCATCTCACCGAAGCGCTGGCCGCCGAACTGCGCCTTGCCGCCCAGCGGCTGCTGGGTGACCAGGCTGTACGGCCCGGTCGAGCGGGCGTGCATCTTGTCGTCGACCAGATGGTTCAGCTTCAGCATGTACATGTAGCCGACCGTCACCTGGCGATCGAAGGCATCGCCGGTGCGCCCGTCATACAGGGTGGTCTGCCCGCTCTCGGGCAGGCCGGCCAGGCGCAGCATGGCCTTGATGTCGGACTCGCGGGCGCCGTCGAACACCGGCGTCGCCATCGGCACGCCGCCGCGCAGGTTGTGCGCCAGCTCCTGGATCTCGCCGTCGTCGAAGGCATCAAGGTCGGCGCCGGTGCCTTCCGACTCGTTGTAGATGGTGTTCAGAAGCTGGCGCAGCTCGGTGGGCTTGCCGCCGGCATCCAGCGCCTTGCCGATCTTCAGGCCCAGCGCCTTGGCCGCCCAGCCCAGGTGGGTTTCCAGCACCTGGCCGACGTTCATGCGCGAGGGCACGCCCAGCGGGTTCAGGATCACGTCCACCGTGGTGCCGTCGGCCATGTACGGCATGTCCTCGGCCGGCACGATCACCGAGATGACGCCCTTGTTGCCGTGCCGCCCGGCCATCTTGTCGCCCGGCTGCACGCGCCGCTTCTGCGCCACGAACACCTTGACCATCTTGAGCACGCCCGGCGGCAGCTCCTCGCAGGTGGTCAGGGTCTTGCGCTTTTCGTCCTGCAGCTGGTCGAACTCCTTGCGCTTGCGAGCCAGCTGCTCGAGGATGCGCTCGACCTGCGCCGCTGCCTCGGCATCCTTCAGGCCGATCTCGCTCCATTTCTCGCGCGGCACAGAGGCCAGATAGTCGGCCGTGATGGTGGTGCCGGCCTTGAGCTTGTTCGGGCCGACCTGCGCTTCCTTGCCCACCAGCAGGCGCTCGATACGGGCATAGGCATCATCCGCGGTGATGCGGTACTGGTCGTCGAAATCCTTCTTGACGCGCGCCAGGGCCTCGGCCTCGATGGCCTTGGTGCGCTCGTCCTTCGGAACACCCTCGCGGGTGAACACGTGCACGTCGATCACGGTCCCGACCACGCCGGCCGACACGCGCAGCGAGGTGTCCTTAACGTCGGAGGCCTTCTCGCCGAAGATGGCGCGCAGGAGTTTTTCCTCCGGCGTCATCTGCGTCTCGCCCTTGGGCGTGACCTTGCCGACCAGGATGTCGCCCGGGCGCACCTGGGCGCCGATGGCCACGATGCCCGACTCGTCCAGGTTGGCCAGCGCCGCCTCGCCCACGTTCGGGATGTCGGCAGTGATCTCCTCCGGGCCGAGCTTGGTGTCGCGCGACACGCAGGTCAGCTCCTGGATGTGAATGGTGGTGAACCGGTCCTCCTGCACCACCCGCTCGGAGATGATGATGGAGTCCTCGAAGTTGTAGCCGCTCCAGGGCATGAACGCGACCAGCACGTTCTGGCCCAGCGCCAGCTCGCCGATGTCGGTGGACGAACCGTCCGCCAGCACGTCACCGCGCTCGATGCGGTCGCCGGCCTTGACCCGCGGCCGCTGGTTGATGCAGGTGTTCTGGTTGGAACGGGTGTACTTGGTCAGGTTGTAGATGTCGACCCCGGATGTACCGGCGCCGGCCTCGTCGTCGTTGGCGCGCACCACGACGCGGCCGGCGTCGACCGCCTCGACCACGCCGCCACGCAGCGCCACCACGGCCGTGCCCGAATCGCTGGCCACCGTGCGCTCCATGCCGGTACCGACCAGCGGCTTGTCGGCGCGCAGCGTGGGCACCGCCTGGCGCTGCATGTTCGAGCCCATCAGGGCGCGGTTGGCGTCATCGTGTTCCAGGAACGGAATCAGCGAAGCCGCTACCGATACGATCTGACGCGGCGAGACGTCCATGTACTGCACCTGGTCGGGCGTGGTCATGGTGAATTCATTGCCGTGCCGGCACGAGATCAACTCGTCGCTGAGGCTGCCGTCGGGCCCCAGCCGGGTGCTGGCCTGTGCGATGACGTACTCCGGCTCGTCGAGTGCCGACATGTAGACCACCTCGTCGGTGACCTTGGCGTCGCGCACCACCCGGTAGGGCGTTTCGAGGAATCCGTAGTCGTTGGCGCGGGCGAACACGGCCAGCGAGTTGATCAGGCCGATGTTCGGGCCTTCCGGCGTTTCGATGGGGCACACGCGACCGTAATGTGTCGCGTGCACGTCGCGCACCTCGAAGCCCGCCCGCTCGCGGGTCAGGCCGCCCGGGCCCAGGGCCGAGATGCGACGCTTGTGCGTGACCTCCGACAGCGGGTTCACCTGATCCATGAACTGCGACAGCTGCGAGGAGCCGTAGAACTCCTTGATCACCGCCGACACCGGCTTGGCGTTGATCAGATCCTGCGGCATGAGGCCCTCGGACTCGGCAAACGACAGCCGCTCGCGCACCGCGCGGTCCACGCGCACCAGGCCGATGCGGAACTGGTTCTCGATCATCTCGCCCACGCAGCGCACGCGCCGGTTGCCAAGATGATCGCCATCGTCGACGGTGCCCTGGCCGTTCTTGATATCGATCAGCCTGCGCAGCACTGCAACGATGTCTTCCTTCGACAGCACGCCCGGACCGGTGGTCTCGGCGCGGCCGACGCCGCGGTTGAATTTCATGCGGCCGACGGCGGACAGGTCGTACAGCTCGCTGCTGAAGAACAGGTTCTGGAACAGCGTTTCGGCCGCATCGCGCATCGGCGGCTCGCCCGGACGCATGATGTGGTAGATCTCGACCAGGGCGTCCTGACGGCCGGTGGTGTGGTCCACCCGCAACGTATCGGAGATGTAGGCGCCGCGGTCGACGTCGTTCACGTACAGCACCGACAGCTCGCGCACGCCAGCGGCGCGCAGCTTCTCCAGCAAGGGCGCGTCGAGAATGGCGTTGGCCTCGGCCAGAATCTCGCCGCTGGTCGCATCGACCACGGCCTTGGCCAGAACCTTGCCGTGGACATAGTCGGGCGGTACCACCAGCTCGCGCACGCCGCTGGCGTCCAGCTGCTTGGCCTGACGCGCGGAGATGCGCTTGCCGGCCGGCACGATCACATTGCCCTTGGCATCCAGAATGTCGAAGGTGACCTGCTGGTTGCGCATGCGCTCGGGCACCAGGTCCAGCGTGATCTGCTCGCTGGACAGACGCAGCGTATCGGTCTCGAAGAACAGACCCAGGATTTCCTCGACACCATAGCCAAGCGCGCGCAGCAGCACGGTGGCCGGAATCTTGCGCCGCCGATCGATGCGCACGTACACCAGGTCCTTCGGGTCGAACTCGAAGTCCAGCCACGAGCCGCGGTACGGAATGATGCGCGCCGAGAACAGCACCTTGCCGGAAGAGTGAGTCTTGCCCTTGTCGTGGGTATAGAACACGCCCGGCGACCGGTGCAGCTGCGAGACGATGACCCGCTCGGTGCCATTGATGACGAAGGTGCCGGTGTCGGTCATCAGGGGAATCTCCCCCATGTAGACCTCCTGCTCGCGCACGTCCTTGACCACACGGTTCTTGCCGGCCTTGTCATAAATGACCAGCCGCACGCGCGCCCGCAGCGGCGCGGCATAGGTCATGCCGCGGACCTGGCAGTCCTTGACATCGAACGGCGAGCGCCCGAGCCGGTACTCGACGAATTCCAGCGCCGCGGCGCCGGTGCTGCTCTGGATCGGGAACACCGACCGGAAGGCCGCCTGCAGGCCCAGGTCCTCACGCCGCTCCGCCGGCACGTCCGTCTGCAGGAAGCGCCGGTACGAATCGAGCTGCATCTGCAGCAGGTTCGGCACCTCCAACACTTCCGGCCGCCGGCCGAAATTCTTGCGGATACGCTTTTTCTCGGCAAACGAGTAAGCCATGGATCGCAGCCCCCAGACGAAACCTTCAGATGTCACTCGCGGCCAGGCCTGTCGGCAATGCACTGCCCGACGACGGCACGCGGAGCGGCCAAAAAACGAGACAAAAGAAGACCCCGACGCAACGTGGCCGGTTGTTTACACCAGCACGCAGCGCCTGGGGCCTTCCCTTGGGTACAGCACGACCTAGCCGCCGAAGATGGCGGCCGGACCGGACCGTGGATGCGTCCTGCCGATCGGCTCAGACGCGGCTCGGCGACGATTACTTGACCTCGGCTGCCGCGCCCGCCTCGACCAGCTGCTTTACCACATCCTCAGCCTCGGCCTTCGGAATGCCGGTCTTGATGGTGGCCGGCACGGCCTCCACCAGGTCCTTGGCTTCCTTCAGGCCCAGGCCGGTCAGGGCGCGCACGGTCTTGATGACGTTGACCTTGTTCTCGCCAAAGCTCGACATGACCACGTCGAACTCCGTGCGCTCCTCAACCTGCGCGGCGGCTTCGCCACCGGCAACGGCCACTGGCGCCGCCGCAAACGCGGCCGCGCTGACACCGAATTTCTCTTCCATCATGCTGATGAGGTCGACGACTTCCATCACCGTCATGTTGGAAATTGCGTCGAGAATTTCTTCCTTGCTAACCGCCATGGTCCTGACTCCTGGGAACGAAAAATAAAAATTTGAAATACCGCGGCCCGAACCTGCCGCCTCAACCCTGCTTCTGGTCCCGCACCGCCGCCAGCGTGCGCACCAGCTTGCTGTTGGGCGCCGCCAGCACGCGCACCAGCTTGGCGATCGGCGCCCTCATGACGCCCATCAACTGCGCGATGGCTTCGTCGCGGGTCGGCAGCTTGGCCACCGCATCCAGATCTTCCGGCCGCAGCAGGCGTCCGGCGACCGCCACCAGTCGGACTTCGGCCTTCGGGTTGGCCTTGCGAAAATCGCGCACCATGCGCGCCGCAGCGCCCGGTTCGCCGCGCGAGAAGGCAACCATCAGCGGGCCCCGGGCGGCCTCGCGCACGCACTCGAAGCCGGTGCCCTCCACGGCCCGCCGCAGCAGGGTGTTCTTGACCACCTTCAGATACACGTCGGCCTTGCGCGCCTCGCGCCGCAGGCCGGTCACCTGGCGGACCGTCAGTCCGCTCAGGTCCAGACCCACCAGCACCGGCGCGGTGGCTGCCACGGCAGCCACTTCACTCACGATTGCCTGTTTTGTTTCCAGAATGCTCGCCACGGCCAGATTCCTTTATTGACTAAGTAGACCGCCGGCTCACTGGCCGAGACTGGCCAGATCGACGGACAACCCCGGACCCATGGTGGACGAGACCGTCACCTTGCGCAGGTAAGTGCCCTTAGAGGTGGCCGGCTTGAGCCTTTGCACGTCCGCCAGCACCGCCTGCAGGTTCTCGCGCAGGGCCTCGACCGGGAACGACACACGGCCGATCACGAAGTGCACGATGCCGGCCTTGTCGGTGCGAAAACGCACCTGGCCCTTCTTCGCGTTGCTGACGGCGGTCGCCACATCGGGGGTCACCGTACCGACCTTGGGATTGGGCATCAGACCCCGCGGACCGAGCACCTGACCCAGAGTACCGACCACGCGCATGGCGTCCGGGGCGGCGATCACCACACTGAAATCCAGATCGCCGCCGCGAATGCGCTCGGCAAGATCCTCCATGCCGACGGCATCGGCACCGGCAGCGGTGGCCGCTTCGGCCGCCTGACCCTGCGCGAACACGGCCACGCGGGCCTTCTTGCCGGTGCCGTGCGGCAGCACGGTGGCGCCGCGCACGACCTGATCGGATTTGCGCGGGTCGACCCCCAGGTTCAGGGCCACGTCCATCGACTCGTCGAACTTGGCGCTCGCCACTTCCTGCAGCAGGCTGAGGGCATCGGCCAGCGGCAGCTGGCGGCGGCCGGCCAGCTTCTGGTCGATCGCGCGGCGTCGTTTGCTGTTAGCCATGTCAGACCCCCTCCACCGTCAGACCCATGCTGCGCGCGCTGCCGGCAATGGTGCGCAGCGCCGCTTCCAGATCGGCCGCTGTCAGGTCCGGCTCCTTGGCGCGGACGATTTCTTCCAGCTGCGCGCGGGTAACCACGCCGACCTTGTTGGTGTTCGGGTTCGGGCTGCCCTTCGCGATACCGGCGGCCTTGCGCAGCAGCACCGACGCAGGCGTGGTCTTCTTGACGAAGGTGAAGCTGCGGTCCTCGTAAACCGTGATCACCACCGGTACCGGCAAGCCCGGCTCCATGCTGGCGGTCTCGGCGTTGAAGGCCTTGACGAACTCCATGATGTTCACGCCACGCTGACCCAGCGCCGGGCCGACCGGCGGGCTGGGGTTGGCCTGACCGGCCTTCACCTGCAGCTTGATATACGCACTGACTTTTTTTGCCATTTCAAAGTTCCAGTTGACGGGTACAGCGCCTTACGGCTCCCCGTTGTCGCCACGAGGGCGGCTAGGCTTTCTCCACCTGGGAGAAATCCAGCTCGACCGGCGTGGACCGGCCGAAAATCATCACCGACACGTTCAGACGGTTCTTCTCGTAATTGACGTGCTCGACAACGCCGTTGAAGTCGTTGAAGGGACCATCGGCCACGCGCACCATCTCACCGACTTCAAACAACACCTTCGGCCTTGGCTTGTCCTGACCCTCGCGCACGCGGCTGAGGATTTCGTCCGCCTCGCGCTCGGTGATCGGAGCCGGCTTGTCGCCGCTGCCGCCGATGAACCCGAGCACCCGCGGCACGCTGCGCACCAGGTGCCAGGTTTCCTCGTCCATTTCCATCTGCACCAGCACGTAGCCGGGAAAGAACTTGCGCTCACTGGACCGCTTCTGGCCGTCCTTCATCTCGACCACTTCCTCGGTCGGGACCAGGATCTCGCCGAATCGGTCCTCCAGGCCGGCCCGCGCGACGCGCTCCTTGAGCGCGCGCTGCACGGTTTTCTCGTAGCCCGAGTAGGCGTGCACCACATACCAACGCATCGCCACCGATCAGCCCCCCATGCCCATGAAGCCCCTGATCGCGAGGCTGATCACCCAGTCAAAAAACCACAGCATGAGGCCGACCACCACCGCCGCCACGAACACGATCCCCGTGGTCTGCAGCGTCTCGCGCCGCGTCGGCCAGACCACGCGCCGCACCTCGGTGCGCGAGTCCTTCAAAAACCCCCACAGGCGCCCACCCGGACCACTGCGCAAGCCAACCAGCAGCGCCAGTCCGACACTGGCCAGCACCACCAGCACGCGCACGACCTGCGGCTGATCGGCCAGGACATAGAACCCGACCACGCCGGCCACCAGCACCGCCACGGCCAGGGTCAGCTTCAGACGATCCGCAAACCCCTGCTTCGCCATCGGCGCATTGACTGCCATATTCGTGAGCCTTCGAGAGTGTCTTTGAAACCGGCCCAGAAATGGCAGGCCAGGAGGGAATCGAACCCCCAACCTGCGGTTTTGGAGACCGCCGCTCTACCGATTGAGCTACTGGCCTGTACCTTGCAACACCCGCCGCACCGGCATCCAGCCGGACCTTACTCGATCACCTTGACAACCACGCCGGCGCCGACCGTGCGGCCGCCCTCGCGGATCGCAAACCGCAGGCCGTCGTCCATCGCGATCGGCGTGATCAGCGATACCTGCAGGTTCACGTTGTCGCCCGGCATCACCATCTCGGTGCCCGCCGGCAGCTCGCAGCTGCCGGTCACGTCGGTGGTCCGGAAGTAGAACTGCGGGCGGTAGCCCTTGAAGAACGGCGTGTGGCGCCCGCCCTCGTCCTTGGACAGGATGTACACCTCGGCCTCGAACTTGGTGTGCGGGGTGATCGAGCCGGGCTTGCACAGCACTTGACCACGCTCGACCTCGTCCCGCTTGGTGCCGCGCAGCAGCACGCCCACGTTGTCGCCCGCCTGGCCCTGGTCCAGCAGCTTGCGGAACATTTCCACGCCGGTGCAGGTGGTCTTGATGGTCGGGCGCATGCCCACGATCTCGATTTCGTCACCGACCTTGACGATGCCCCGCTCGACACGACCGGTCACTACGGTGCCGCGCCCGGAGATGGAGAACACGTCCTCGACCGGCATCAGGAACGCGCCGTCGATGGCGCGCTCCGGCAGCGGGATGTAGCTGTCGATGGCGTCGACCAGTTTCAGGATGGCCGGCACGCCGATTTCGCTCTGGTCGCCCTCGAGCGCCTTCAGCGCGCTGCCGGTCACGATCGGGGTGTCGTCGCCCGGGAAGCCGTACTGGGTCAGCAGTTCGCGCACTTCCATCTCGACCAGCTCGAGCAGTTCGGGGTCGTCGACCATGTCGGCCTTGTTCAGGAACACGACGATGTACGGCACGCCCACCTGACGCGCCAGCAGGATGTGCTCGCGGGTCTGCGGCATCGGGCCGTCGGCCGCCGACACCACCAGGATGGCGCCGTCCATCTGCGCCGCACCGGTGATCATGTTCTTCACATAGTCGGCGTGACCGGGGCAGTCGACGTGCGCGTAGTGGCGGGTCGGGGACTCGTACTCGACGTGCGCGGTCGCAATGGTGATGCCGCGCGCCCGCTCTTCCGGCGCGTTGTCGATCTGGTCGTAGGCCTTGAATTCCCCGCCAAAACGCTCCGCGCCGATCTTGGTCAGCGCCGCCGTCAGCGTCGTCTTACCGTGATCCACGTGACCGATCGTGCCCACGTTCACGTGCGGCTTGGTTCGCTCAAATTTGGCCTTGGACATGCCCTAACCTCTGCTGAAACTGACGGATGCCGACCCTGCGGCGCCGAAATGAAACACAACTGGTGCTCACGACTGGAATCGAACCAGCGACCTCTTCCTTACCAAGGAAGTGCTCTACCGACTGAGCTACGTGAGCGCGTTCGTCCCCGGTACAAATAATGGAGCGGGTGATGGGAATCGAACCCACGCTATCAGCTTGGAAGGCTGAAGTTCTACCATTGAACTACACCCGCGCCGGCACCTTACCGGCACCGAAAACCGCCGCCGTGACGGCGATTGACGGGATGATCCAAATGGTGGAGGGGGGAGGATTCGAACCTCCGAAGGCTGAGCCGTCAGATTTACAGTCTGATCCCTTTGACCGCTCGGGAACCCCTCCGGGGAAATAGCCGCGCATTATCTGGGCCATCCGCAGCGACGTCAACGGGTGGCCGGCGCGCACGGCACCGCCCCGGCTCCCGGCAGGGAGCCGCTCAAGGCCGTCGGCGCTCGCGCGGGTCACAAAACTGCTCGCCACCGGGGAATCTGGAGCGGGTGAAGGGAATCGAACCCTCGCTGAGAGCTTGGGAAGCTCCCGTTCTACCATTGAACTACACCCGCGGGGACCGGCATTCTAGCCACCGGCTTTCCGTAACGGCAAGCAGCGGGCGACCACCTTGATCGGACTGCCGGGCGCAAACCGCCCGCCCGCACGAGGGGCGCGATGCGCCTGCGCCCGGGATCAACGCCCGAACAGGCCGCGCAGCATGGTCTTGCCCGACGACTCGCGCGCCCCGTCCGGCTTCGGCCCGAGCTTCTCCTGCAGGCGGCGCACGGCCTCATCACGCAGGGCGTCCTTCAATTCCGGCTCCACCTTGAAGGCGCCGGGTCGGCCGCGCACCCGCAGCGGCACCGGCGCCTCGCGGGCATCCTCCTGGGCCGCGCCATCAGCGCTGCGACGTACCGACGCCGCCTTGAGCCGATAGTCGATCTCGCTGCTGGCCAGATCCAGCGTGCCGGCGCCGGTGATGCGATAGAAGCGGCCGGGCCGAAAACGCACCTGCTCGAGCATGAGATCTTCGCTGCGCCATACGCCGGCCGCGATCGGGCCGCTCATGCGCAGCGCCGAGAACCGCGTGTCGGGACTCGGATCGCATTCTTCGGCGTCCTTGTCGCGCGTCCGGGCTATCACCGCGCGCGCCTGGCAGATACTGCGATCGGCGTTGATGCCCTTGAGCACGCCGTCGCTGCTGCTCAGGCGCGCCGTGCCGTTCAGACTGCGCAGCAGGGCATCGCCGGTGGCGGCCGCGCCCGTCAGTTCGCCACCCAGCGCAATGCGTCCCTGTAAGGCGTCCTTCCCGGTCAGGGCCGCCAGCAGCGGACCGGCCGCAACATCGGTGGCAGCCAGTTTCAGACGCAGCGCGGGCTCGCTGCGTCGCACGTCGACCTGCGCGCTGGCCTCGGCACTGCCGCCGTACAGGCTGGCGCTGACCGGTTGCAGCGTCATCTGACCGTCGCCTGAACGCGCCCGCAGCGCGACGCGCTCGAAGCTCAGCCCGCGCACCGTCAGGGTCGCCACATTGAGCGTGCCGTCCAGGTCCAGCCGCGCCAGACGGCGCAGCGCATCGGCCGGCGAGCCGGCCGGCGCCGCGGGCGTGGGTTCGCTGCCGACTGCCGGCGCGTGCTGCGCCGGC
>LNAQ01000349.1_pt1 | contig 11094 bp, 9 predicted proteins | sample 602591 | NCBI WGS metagenome assembly LNAQ01 (sample SAMN02440304, study PRJNA202911) | soil metagenome | biome: Subtropical and temperate rainforests or woodlands; isolation source: soil samples (1 kg each in a 20% v/v slurry with milli Q water) were... ... | reverse complement strand
GGCCCTGACCTGCTGCGCTGTGGCGCCGAAGGTGTTGGTCTCGATCAGGTCAGCGCCCGCAGCCAGATAGCGCTCATGGATGTCGCGGATCACGTCGGGCCGCGTGATGCTGAGCAACTCGTTGTTGCCCTTCACGTCGCGCGGAAAGTCCTTGAAGCGGTCGCCCGCGCCGTCTGGCCCGGTGTAGCCCTCGCCCCGGTACTGGGCCTCGCCCAGCTTGAAGCGCTGGATCATGGTGCCCATGGCGCCGTCGAGGATGACGATGCGTTGGGCGAGGATGGCGGGCAGTTGCGCGGCGCGGGTGTAGTGGAGGGCTTGCATGGGCTCTATTGTAGAAAGCCAGCCCCTCGCCCTCTTGCAGCGCACAATATGCGCCTGCCGCGCGCGGGGCCAAGCCCTGGCGCACCAAAAAATACCGGTCTTATCGGCACCAAGCGCTTGATTTGCATGCGCTGGCAGCTATCAATTTCAGAGTATCCGCTTGTCCTCTCGCCTGTCTTCCGCGCTATCCCCTGCCCATTCTGTTTTGCAGGACGTTTTTGGCTACGAGCAGTTTCGCGGCCCCCAGCAGGACATCGTCGAGCATGTGATCGCCGGCAGCGATGCGCTGGTGCTCATGCCCACGGGCGGCGGCAAGAGCCTCTGCTACCAGGTGCCGGCCATCGTGCGCCAGCAGCAGGGGCGAGGTGTGACCATCGTGATCTCGCCGCTCATCGCGCTGATGCACGACCAGGTGGGCGCGCTGCACGAGGCGGGGGTGGATGCCGCCTTTTTGAACTCCACGCTGAGCTATGACGAGGCGCAGGATGTGGAACTGCGCCTGCAGACGGGCGACATCACGCTGCTGTATGCCGCGCCGGAGCGGCTGAACACGCCGCGCTTTTTGGGTCTGCTCGACAGCCTGTATCAGGGCGGACACCTGAGCCTCTTCGCCATCGACGAAGCGCACTGCGTGAGCCAGTGGGGCCACGACTTCCGCCCCGAATACCGCGCGCTCACGGTGCTGCACGAGCGTTATGCGGGTGTGCCGCGCATTGCGCTCACCGCCACGGCCGACGACCTCACGCGCGCCGACATCATCGAGCGGCTGCAGCTCGAAGACGCGCGGCTGTTCATCAGCAGCTTCGACCGGCCCAACATCCGCTACCGCATCGAGGAGAAGAAAGACGTCACCACCCAGCTGCTGCGCTTCATCGAGCGCGAACATGCGGGCGAGGCGGGCGTGGTGTATTGCCAGTCGCGCAAGCGTGTGGAAGAACTGGCCGCTACGCTGAGCGATGCCGGCATCAGCGCCCTGCCTTACCACGCGGGCCTCGATACCAAGGTGCGCCAGAAGAACCAGGACCGCTTCCTGCGCGAAGAGGGCATCGTGATGGTGGCGACCATCGCGTTCGGCATGGGCATCGACAAACCCGATGTGCGCTTTGTGGCCCATGTGGACATGCCCAAGAACATCGAGGGCTACTACCAGGAGACCGGCCGCGCGGGCCGCGACGGCCTGAACGCCGATGCCTGGATGGCCTATGGCCTGAACGACGTGGTCAACCAGCGCCGCATGATCGACGAAAGCCCCGCGGGCGAGGAGTTCAAGCAGGCGCTGCGCGGCAAGCTCGATGCGCTGCTGGCGCTGGCCGAGGCCACCGATTGCCGCCGCGTGCGGCTGCTGGCCTACTTTGGCGAAAAATCCACGCCCTGCGGCAATTGCGACAACTGCCTGAACCCACCGGCGGTGTGGGACGCCACGGATGCGGCGCGCAAGCTGCTGTCCACCATCTACCGCGTGAACCAGGCCAGCGGCATCAGCTTTGGCACCGGGCACATCATGGATGTGCTGCGCGGCAAGAAGACCGAGAAGGTCGCGCAGTTCGGGCACGAAAAAATATCGACCTTCGGCATTGGCGCGGACCTGACCGAGCCGCAGCTGCGCGGCGTGCTGCGCCAGCTGATCGCCACCGGTGCCGTGGGCCTGCAAAAGGTGCTGCTGGACAGCGGCCACAGCTTTGACACCCTGTGCCTCACCGAGGGCTCGCGCGCGGTGCTGCGTGGCGAGGTGCCGGTGCAGCTGCGCGAGTCGGTGTCGTCCGCCCCGGCCAAACGCACGCGCACCCGCAAGGACACCGGCAGCGCCCCGCCCGCCGCAGCCGCCAACCTGGGGCCGGATGCGCAGGTGCGCTTCATCAACCTCAAGGCCTGGCGCGCCGAGGTGGCGCGCGAGCACAACCTGCCGGCCTATGTGATCTTTCACGACGCCACGCTGGCAGCGATTGCCGAGCGCAACCCGGGCACGCTGGAAGACCTGCAGGGCATCAGCGGGATGGGGGCGAAGAAGCTGGAGGCGTACGGGGCCGAGGTGCTGCGGGTGTGCAGACAGTGAAGGCACGGAGTGCGCGTCACGATCCGCGATGTGCACTCAGCGCCCTGTGCCGCCGTTTTCAGGCAAACGTCAATACGCTTCCGCAGCGATGGCCTCTTTGATCCCCTCCTCGCGCAGCGGGAAGTCAGCGCCAGGCAGGTGCAAGGCAGCCTGGGCCGGAACCGGGGTGGCGCAATCCTTGTGGATGACGCCGTCCTTCATCACCAGGTTAATTTTGGCCGGGTCGAGCAGAAGCGCCAGGTTCTTTAGGGGGTCACCGTCCACTAAGACGATGTCGGCCAGGAAGCCCGCCTTGAGCTGCCCAAGTTCATCGGGCTTTTGCATGATCTGCCCGCCCAGGCTGGTCGCGGCGCGCAGCGCCTCGGTCGGCGTCATGCCGATGTAGTCCACAAAATACTGAAGGTCGTTGGCGTTAGTGCCGTGCGGCATCCACGCAAAGCCATAGTCGCCGCCCGGCAGTATGCGGATGCCGCGCTTGTGCATCTTGCGCAGCGACTCGGCCGCGACCTCCAGCTCTCGCTTGTAGCCCATCGTCTCAGCCACCGACTCGGTGATGCCGTACTCGGCGGCGTTGTAGTTGGTGCGAATCAGCCAGCCGATGCCGGGCGCCACAAAATGCCTGTCTTTGGCGGCTTCGAGCATGTCGAGTGCCTCCTCGTCGGCAAAGCTGGCGTGGTAGATCATCTCGATGCCGTGGCGCACGCATTGCTTGACCGATTCGCTGGAGCGGGCATGCGCGGCAATGCGCTTGCCGTAGCGCTTGGCCTCCTGCGCCAGCATAGCCACCTCTTCCTCGGCAAACGGCGACATCTCGGCGGGCAGTCCGGCGATGTACTCGCCCGACAGGTTGATCTTGAGGTGATCGACGCCGTATTTGATGAAGGTTCGGGCCGAGCGCCGGATTTCCTCCGGACCGCTGCAAACGCTTCCGAAGCTGAGCTCCTCAAAGGGCATGTGCGGCAAGGTGTTGTCTCCCAGCGCGCCGATGGTGGTGATTTCCTGGCTGCCCGCCAGATAGCGCGGGCCGGGGAACTCGCCCGCATTAATGGCATTGCGCAGCACCACATCTAGGCGCGGCTTGGCGGCCGCCGCGCCAATCGCCGAGGTCCAGCCCATGTCGAGGTAGCGCCTGGCCACGCGGATGCACCACAGCATGTGCTCCTCGGGGGGCATGAACTGGATGGCGGCCAGCGATGGCTGATCGTTCCAGGAGAAATGCGTGTGCGCCTCGGTCATGCCAGGCATCAGAAAGCGCCCCTTGCCGTCGATCACGCGGGCGCCTTCGGTATTGACGCGTTCTGGCGAGCGGGCCACCTCGATAATGCGCTGGCCCTCCACCAAGACTTCGCCCGTGAAGGTGGCAGCCCCGGTGCCGTCGAAGATAGTGACGTTGGTGAATGCTGTGCGGTTCATGTTTGTCTCCTCCGGTCCTGTGGTGGCCGGTAATGGGTTGATGAAGGGTGAAACTCAGCGGATCGATGCGTAGAACTGTTCGAGTTCCTGCACGCAGCGTTGCGGCTGCTCGTAGGTGGCCCAGTGGCCGCAGCCTTCCAAAACAACCTGGCGACAGCCCGCGATGCGTGCGGCCATGGCCGCCACGGTCGCCGGCAGGGCCACGCCGTCTTGGTCGCCTGTCAAAAGCAACACAGGGACAGCAATGCGCTCAATCTCGGCCGCCTGGGCACCCGCGAGCGCTTCGCAGCTTTGCGCATAACCTTCCGGTGACTGGCGCATCACGCTTTCGCGCACCAGCGCCAACACGGCCGGTTGCAACTCCTTGGTTTCCCGGCTCGTCGCACCCTTGACGATGGCGTCGGCGATCTCCTGCAGGCTGGCCACACCACCCCGCGCCAGTTCTGCACGGGCAAGGACGCCGGGACGGCCGGCCTCGGGCGGCGCGACCAGAGGACCGAACAGTGCCAGCGACCTGACCTTGCCGGGATTGCGCACCGCCAGGTGCTGCGCCACGATAGTTCCCATGGAATGGGCCACGACATGCACCGACTCCACGCCCAGGCTGGCCAGCAAGGCTTCGAGCGAATCTACATACCGCTCGATGGAAAGCGGCTGCGATGGCAGGCTGGAACGGGCGCTGCCCGGCAAGTCAGGCCGAATCACCTTGAAGCCGGTGAGTGCGGGCAGCAGCGGCGTCCAGGTGTTCGACGAGCCGCCCAGGCCGTGAATGCACAGCAGGGCTTCGCCCTCGCCTTCGATCTCGACCGCCAGGCCGTTCAGTAGTTGGGTCGTCATTTTCAAACCCTCAGACGAAACGGTTTTCAATCGCGCCGAGGCCATCGATCTCGATGCGCACCACGTCGCCGGCCGCCAGATAGCGGGGCGGCTTCATGCCCATGCCCACGCCGGCGGGCGTGCCCGTGGCAATAACGTCGCCCGGATACAGCGTGATGCCCCGCGAGATGGTTTCGATCAGCGTCGGGATGTCGAAAATCATGTTGTCCGTCGGGCCGTCCTGGCGCAACTCGCCATTGACCCAGCAGCGCACGGTCGTCTTCGTGCCGTCAAACTCGTCGGCAGTCACGATCCACGGCCCCATCGGGCAGAAGGTGTCGAAGGACTTTCCCATGTCCCATTGCCCGTGGCGCATCTGCACGTCGCGCGCCGTCACATCGTTGATGACCGTGTAGCCAAATACATGGTCAAGCGCAGCTGCGCGCGTGATGTTCTTGCCGCCCTTGCTGATGACCACGGCCAGCTCGGCCTCGTAGTCAATCTGCGTGGAAATCTCGCTCGGCACCGACACGTCGTCGTGCGGGCCAACCACGCACTCGGGCACCTTTGTAAAAACGATGGGCCATTCGTCAGTTTTTGCGTTGTTGTCCTTGAAAACCGATGCCGACAGCTCCTTGGCGTGGGCGTGGTAGTTGCGACCGACACACCAGATGTTGCGCCGAGGCTTGGGCAGCGGCGCTTCCAGTTCGACGTCGGCAAGTTTGACTGGCTCGCCCAGTGAAGCTGGCATCTTGCCGCCTTGCGCGACGCGGCCAATGAGACGGTCATGCTGGGCAAGATCCAGGATGGCCACGTGCGGCTTCCTCGCTATAAACGTAGCTGGTCTTGCCAGGAAAGTCCGGGTTGTTTTTGTTCGGCACACCTGCACCCATCTGGGCACAAAAAGCTCTACTTCTAGCCTTGTGGCCGCGCAACACCCGCTGAACCTCCACCCAGTTTTCGCCATCGTCCTGCTCGTAGGTCCCCCCTTGGTTGAAGGTAAAGATGTTTTTCCGACGATATTCTTCCTTGATATCTTCGGGTGCATCAGCATCCACTACGATGAAAGACCAAACTTCGACCTCATTAGGGCCACGCGGGTGCCAAGTACGGACTGTATTGATGCCAGGGAGAAATGAGCAAGTCGGAAAAACGGTCATGTGCTGTAAGACCATGCGATTAGCCGGGAGAGTTTGTCCCAGACGATCTTGCGCACGTTCAGCGGCTGGACCTTTGGTCCAGTAATCGACAACTTTAGGCCCCATCATGGCTTGCAGAAGTACGAAATCGTCATTGAACCAGCCGGTCCCGTGCCCACCCCACTTAGCCCGGAACTGGTTTCCAGTTGACGGCAACTTTACTTGGGACAAATCTATCTCAGGTGGAAGGCTGGACAAAACACCGGCAAGATGCGCCATCGTGCCCGCATGGTACATATCGCTACAGAACTGCTCGGCGGCGAATTTCCAGTTGCAGGGGATTACCGTCTTTTGCATGCCGGTGATGACCTGAGTACCCGCCTCGGTGCGATCGAGCATCACGTCCATGTAGGGGGTTGCGTCGCTCAGATAGGTCTTCAGATCAGGCGCTTCGGCATCCCAGTTGGCAAAAATCAGACCCTTGTAGGTATCCACCCGCGCTTGCAACGGCCCCCAGTCGGCCTTGTCGAACCCGCAGTCACCCTCTTTTTTGTCACAAAAAGCCTCTTTCTCGTAGGGTACATTGACCAGATTACCGGCGGTGTCATAGGCCCACCCGTGATAAGTGCAGGTAAATGACTTGGCGTTGCCAAAATCCGAGCGTTCAATACGCATGCCGCGATGCCGGCATTGGTTTAGGAAGACCTTGATGCTGCGGTCTTTCTGCCTCACTACAATTACGGGGTCTTCACCCATGTAGGTGGTTAGATAGTCCCCGGCTTTGGGAACGTGCCCCTCGTGTCCAAGCAGCAGCCAGGATCGAGCAAAAACCCTCTCAAGCTCGATCTCCATAAAGATCCTGATCAGAGAAAATACGGGGGTCAAGCAACCCATTTTCCTGATCAACGAGCGCCTTAATCTCCTCGCCAGACCAGTTTTTCACCCATTTCAAAGGGGCTTCCTGCACTTCTTTTTTTATTATTGAACTCATGACCTATAGTCTCCTTCAAGATGCTCTTGTTAGAGCAAAAAATAAGCTTCTTTATCTTGCTCACGTCGAAATCCAATACCTACGATACCGCACCCCTGCGCATCACCGTAACAAGCCGATTATCTGAAACACAGAAAGCGACCATTCAACATGCGCTCGCAACAGCCAAACTCTAAACTTTGCAGTTTGATATTGTGCTCCTTATCCTTAATCTAGCCATCCGTACGATTGTATTTAGCTCGGCCCCATTCCAGGTTTCTGCCGACACAAAACGTGTGAATGCTGATCTTGGTTGTTCAGGTATATGGATTCACGCCGCTGTTGCTTTCATTCCATGGATATCATGCTACGACGCGGAGACGCGGGGGGATATCCGTTATTCAGCTATCGATATCCGTTTTCTTAAGATCGTCATCCGTAACAACAGGCCAGCGCTACCAAGCAAGGTACCGGCGATAGGCACTTTTCATCTAATAGCGCGCCCCGCGACTCGTTTTCACAGATGCTATTAGAACTTGGCCGGAGAATAAGAGCAGTGATGGTGCGCGCAGCAGGAACAGCCTGACCCGGAGCCCCCCCCCGTAGAGCAAGGTGCTGCGGTTCTCCTGGTCGTCCCGTTGTACGCTACCGAGTCGGGCCTCCGGCTTCCTGAACAGATAGGCACTGAACCGCCCCGACTTTCCTGAAGACTCCAACCTTTGATAGGTTGGAGCCATGACTACCTTGCAAAACGCCGACCTCAATAAAATACTCCCCTGAAGTGAGGGAGCATCAGGCTGAGTACAAATCCGAATGGGCAGCCATCTCTTCCATTGCAGCCAAGATCGGCTGTACCGCTGAAACATTGCGCCGCAGGGTGCGCAAGGTCGAGGCGGATGCCGGTGAACATGGAGGCCTGACGACATGCGAGCGGGAACGCATCAAGGCTCTGGAACGTGAAGTACGTGGGTTGCGCCAGGCCAATGAGATTCTGCGCAAGGCTTCGGCATATTTTGCCCAGGTGGAGTGCGACTGGCAGGCATTCCTGCGTCCCTTCAAACGATGAAGGCATTCATCGACGAACACCGCGAGGCCTACGGGGTCGAGCCGATCTGCAAGGTGTTGCCGATTACCCCGCCAACCGATTACGAGCATGTGGCACGTCGTGCCAATCCTGCGCGGCAAGCGGCCAGGATCCGCGCGATACAGCTCTGCGTGAGCAGATCCAGCGGGTATGGGATGAAAACTTTCAAGTCTACGGTGTGCGCAAGGTCTGGCGGCAGTTGCTGCGCGTGGGCCTGGTTGTAGTGCGTAGCACAGTGGAACGCCTGACGCGACAGATAGGCCTCTAGGGTGTGATCCGGGGAAAATCGGTCAAGACCATGATCAGTGGTCGGGCTGCATCGTGCCCTCTGGATCACCTCAATCGGCAGTTCAGAGCCGAACGCCCGAATGCGCTCTGGGTGTCGGACTTCACCTATGTTTCCACGCGGCGAGACTTTGTCTACGTTGACTTCGTTATCGACGTATTTGCCCGGCGCATCGTCGGCTGGCCTGGACCACTAATTTCCGGGACCAAACACCTAGGTAGTCGTCAACCATGTACAGCGCATGCTGCGGGCCAGCTTGATAATGTGCGCGATGCTGAAGATTGAGGCCAGACCGCAAGTGCTCAAAAACAGCCACAGTCTGTGCTGCATACCACTCACGATCTAGGTCCAGACAGCACGCTCCTGGCGGCGCGCCGGGACACGGCGAGGGCAGGCGCACCCGCGTGGAAAGAGATTAGCCGCGACGGCGCAAGGTGTCCGAGGGCAACTCGCCGAAGGTGCTCTTGTAGTAATCTGCGAAGCGTCCGAGATGCAGGAAACCGTAGTCGAGGGCGACTTCAGTAACGCTGCTTACTGCGACCTGCGGGTCACTCAGGCGAGCATAGATTGCTTCCAGCTTGCGCTGACGTATAAAGCGCTTGGGCGTGGTGCCAGCGTGCTTTTCGAACAACGCGTATAGCGAGTGCGCACTCATATGCGCCAAATCGGCCAACTGCTCAAGGCTGATACTCTGCTTAAGGTTCTTCTCGATGAGCTCTTCCAGGCGCTCGAACGACCGACAAGCGCCCCCCAACGGCTCGCGACTGACATTGCTACCCGGCAGGCTGAGCAGCTTGCTTACTATAATCTTGGCGTAGTGCTCCTTCACCTGAAAAATAGTCTGATCAGTTTCCGCCTCCTGACAGACCAGACTCAGCAAGCTGAGGAAGCCGTCCAGTTGCTCGAGGCGATGAATCGGGGCAAAGCGCACCCCCTCGCTCGGGTAACTCCACTGGTTCTCGCTGCAGACCTTGTCGATGAAGCGGGCCGGCAACTTGACAATGAACTTCTCGTAGCAGTCCGAGTAGGTCAGGTCGAACGGGGCGCCAGGGTTGAGCAACAACAACTCGCCGGGGGCAAGGCCGTGCTCCTCACCGCAGCTTCGCCACATGCAGTGCCCCTTGAGTATGATATGCAAATGGTAGAGAGCCTCTCGTTCCGGCGAAGTGATTTGCACTCGGCTGCCGTAACTCATCTGGAACAAATCCAAGCTGCCGATAGTGCGGTGTTTCAGGCTAGCCTCTGGATCACTAATGCGGCGCTGGATGACCCGGTGGACGCCCGCATGCTCGTTGGCATAGTCTGACACCACACCAGGATAGGCGTTGGCGAAAACCCGGCTCTTCTCATTTAGCAGACAAAGATTCATAAGCCATTGCGCTCTTATAATTATATGCACTTAGACAATGATTCACAGAACGTGTGGAGCTTTACATTTGACAACCAATTTTTATATCTTTCACTACATTATGAACCTAGTGTCCGGGCAGGAGATATCCGTTTTCACAAGATCGCTATCCATTTTCTTTGGAAAGCGGATAGGAGCTTACTGCCTTCATAAATTCGATCGGTGTCAGAGAGATCCCCAAAAAAAGTCTTTACGAATCATAAGGATAGGTCTTGAAGATACCTGCATGGGCGGGCACGGTGGTTGTCGCCAAACATAGCCACCACACCCGTTCCCCATGCAGGCCGTCCAACTTTTACATACCGCGTTCGCTCAAGCACTGCCGACCATTCACGCTCGTCGCCTGGCCGCACTCATGGTTTGCGTCAGCGCCTTGCTACAAGGTCAGCGCCTGACCCTGACGGCGCTGGGGCGCTCGTTGCCGGGGCAAGCATACCCCAAGCACGCCATCAAGCGTGTGGATCGCCTGCTCGGCAATCCACCCCTTCAGTCCGAACAGTTGCTGTTTTACTGGGCCATGCTGCGCGCCTTGCTGGGCACCCTGAAGCAACCATTGATCCTGGTGGATTGGTCACCGATCAATGCCGAGGCCAACCTGTTCCTGCTGCGCGCAGTGATCCCTCTGGCCGGCAGGACGTTTCCGGTCTACGAGCGAGTACATGACCGCGATAGCTGCCTTCAGCAACAGCGTGTACTGCTCGATGCGCTGGAAAGTCTGCTGCCAACTGGCTGCGTTCCGGTGCTGGTCACCGATGCGGGTTTCCGTCGGCCCTGGTTTCAAGCTGTGGAGGCTCGCGGCTGGCACTATGTCGGGCGAGTACGTATCAGCGATCTGTATCGCACGCCGACGGGCGACTGGGAAACGATCAAACAGCTGTACAAACATGCCGGCCCGACACCAAAATCGCTCGGCTGGGTAGAGATGACCCGCAGTGCGCCGCATCGTATCCGCCTGTACTGCGTTCGCCAGGCGCCGAAGGGGCGCAAACACCGCCGGGTGACCGGGCGTATTGCGCGCAGCAAGCACAGCAGGCAGAACGCCAGCCGGGAGCGAGAGCCCTGGCTGCTGGCGAGCAACCTACCGAATTACACCGCCCGCACGGTAGTAGGTCTCTATCGCAAGCGCATGCAGATCGAGGAGGGCTTCCGCGGCGTGAAGAGCCTGCGTTTCGGCTTCGCCCTGGACCTGCACCGCACGCGCTGCCCGCGCCGCATCGAGATTCTGCTGCTGATTGCGGCGCTGGCCTGTTATGCCCTCTACCTGGCCGGCCTGTATGCCAGGCAATCCGGAGAAGCGCGCCGCTACCAGTCCAACAGCGTCAAGACAGAGCATGTTCTGTCACTGTGGCGAATCGGCCTCGAATACCTGAGGCGGCACGCCTGGGCGCTCCCCCGGCATGTGCTCGTCGGTATCGAGTACCGGCTGCGTGACGAAGTACATCAGCAGGCACAGGTACGGGGGTAGATTTGTGGGGATCCCTCAGGGTCTGGCCGGTGTGACGGAGTTGTACTTTTCGACCATCTGGCGAGCCTCTTTGAGCAACCCTATGCCGTTGGCGTATCCCTGCTTCCCGGCCTCACTTACCCAGTCTCCGTCTAGACTG
>LNAQ01000348.1_pt1 | contig 11096 bp, 11 predicted proteins | sample 602591 | NCBI WGS metagenome assembly LNAQ01 (sample SAMN02440304, study PRJNA202911) | soil metagenome | biome: Subtropical and temperate rainforests or woodlands; isolation source: soil samples (1 kg each in a 20% v/v slurry with milli Q water) were... ... | reverse complement strand
AATCACCGTGCATCGGGCTCGATCGCATCGGCATGGGCTTCGGGCAATGCGACCTTGATTTGGTTGAAGCGCGTGAACGACGTGGTCGCCGCGAGGAAGATCAGGATGACCAGCAACACGTCGATCAGCGGGATCAGGTTGATCTCGGGCTCGTCATCAGCGTGTCGACTCCTGAAGTTCATTGGATTGCTCCGCGGCTGACCAACCGATCCAGCACATTGGCCTCGCGCTCCATCTGATGCAGGAAGTGGTCGACGCGCGACCGGAAATAACGATGGAAAATCAGTGCCGGTATTGCAATGATGATGCCGAACCCCGTGTTGTACAAGGCAATGGAAATGCCGCGCGCCAATTGGGCCGGGTCGCCCCCCGCGGGTGTGTACGAACCGAAAATCTCTATCATGCCAACTACCGTTCCAAATAACCCCATCAGGGGCGCGACGACGGCGATGGTCGCCAAAGCAGGCAGATACCGATTCAGTCTATGGGCCACATCCTTGCCGACGTCTTCGATAGCGGCCTGCCGCACGGTGATTGTCTCATTTTGATTGACAAGCACCTCAGCCAATATTCGCCCCAAGGGCGACGTTCCCGCCATCCGCAGCACCGCTTCGGGGTTATGATTCTTCTGAAGCAGCAGATCCAGCGCTTGTCCTGGCAGGCGCCGCGGCAGGACGAGTCCGCTGCGTAGTGAAAGGAATCGTTCGATTATCAAGGCCAGCCCAAGAACAGAGGTCGCCACCAACAGCCATATGGGCCAGCCGGCCGCGTGAATGATTTCCAGCAAGATATTCTCCGTGCGCGAGTTTCTAGCAGGGCATTTTACAGTTGATAGCGTAGCTGCGGCGCTATTCAGACTGGCCCGGCCAAATGGTTTGATTGTGCGGCCTCGCGCTTCGACACAGCGTAAAAAGCTTATGGCAAGCGGTTGCTGGTACCGGCCCACCTGGAAGCTGGCTAGTAACGTGGATATCCGTTATATGCCTCCCCCAAACGGCCAGGAACTCTGGAAAGATATAGGACAAACGGCGCGTGCTGGGCGTTTGCCGAAGGTATCCACAGAAACTGTGGATAATTCTGTGTATAACCTCGCCGACAGCCGCTTGTTTGTGGGTCTCAAGGTTCAATGGGCAATTACCGCTCATTTTCTAGGGTTTTTAAATTTTCTTTAAAATCAACGTCCTATCTATTTTGTTTAACCTGCTTTCGCATCTTTGTGCCCAATCGGCTTGATATTTCATTCATTTGACAAACGCCCGAAGATTGTGGACAGAAGCGGATTCAAATCGGATTTTTCTATGTTTTCAACCGGTTCAACCTTCGCAGAAGATGGCATTTGGTCGGTCAGTCAGCTGAACCGCCGCGTGGCACAATTACTGGAAGGGAATTTCTCCCGAATCTGGGTCAGAGGCGAGATTTCCAACTTTACTCAGGCCAGCTCGGGGCATTGGTACTTTTCCATAAAGGATGAGGGCGCCGCCGTGAAGGCTGTCATGTTTCGCGGCCGTGCAATGGCCGTGGGATTTGTGCCCAAGCCCGGCGAACGATTTGAATTTCGGGTCAATGTGACGCTTTACGAACCGCGCGGCGACTATCAGCTGCAAGTGGAAAGCATGCGACGCGCGGGTCGAGGGGATTTACACGAAGCGTTCATGCTACTGAAAGAAAAGCTGGCAGCGGAAGGTCTTTTCGATAATGATCGGAAGCGGCCGATCAAGGCGATGCCCGTGGCCGTGGGTGTGATCACTTCAATGGCCGCTGCGGCACTGCGCGATGTTTTGACCGCACTGGCTCGCAGGGCGCCGCATATTTCCGTCGTCATTTATCCGGCACCTGTGCAGGGTGCCGCCGCGGCGGGCAAGCTGGTGCAAGCGCTCCAGCAGGCGATCGCGCGGAATGAAGTCGACACCTTGTTGCTGGTGCGTGGTGGGGGCAGCCTGGAAGATCTGTGGAGCTTCAACGATGAGACGCTGGCGCGGACAGTCGCCGCCAGCCCCATACCAATCATCTGCGGGGTGGGGCATGAAACCGACTTCACCATTGCAGACTTTGTTGCAGACTTGCGGGCACCTACTCCAACGGCGGCCGCCGAGTTGAGCTGTCGAACCCGGGATGCCTGTCTTGCGCAAGTGGATACCACCTTCAATGCATTGACGCTCAGGCACCACCGTTTGCTGGAACGTGCTGCCTTGCGACTGGATAGGGCCGTGGCCGGCCTGGTCTCACCTCAACAGCGCCTGCAACATCAGAACGAGCGCCTGCAAGCGTTGAAGAACAGGTTGGCGCGAGCCGCTGTCGCGCCTCAACAGCGCCACGCGGCCTGCCTGACGCTTGCGAAAGCCAGGCTTGTGCATGCCCAGCCCCGGCTGAACGAGTTACGTGTGCATGTGGACAGGCAGGCGCAACGGCTTGCGGATTCGGCCCAGCGCCGCCTGGAGCTGCAGCGTCAAAGGCTGGCCGCTGCCACACAGACGCTGCAGGCTCTCAGTCCCCATCAGATACTCGGACGGGGCTATGCCATAGTCCGTAACGAAGAGGGGAAAATCATTAAAAATGCGGTAGACTTGAGCGTTGGCGAACAGCTCGGCGTTGAGCTTGGTCAAGGCCGCTTGAACGTCGGCGTGATACAGATCCACGCTTTGCTTTAACGCCGAATGTCTGCCAAGCACGGCACTGTGCTTCGATTGGTTATTTTTAAGGAATTTTAGACATGGCTTTTACGCTACCCCCACTCCCTTACGCACTCGACGCTCTGGCTCCCCATATTTCCAAGGAAACGCTCGAGTTCCACTATGGAAAGCATCACCAGACATATGTCACCAATCTGAATAATCTCGTTGCCGGCACCGAATTCGAGTCGTCTTCGCTGGAAGAAATCGTCAAAAAGTCATCCGGCGGTGTATTCAATAATGCAGCACAGGTCTGGAACCATACCTTCTATTGGAACAGCCTCTCCCCCAATGGCGGCGGCGAGCCAACCGGCGACCTCCTGTCGGCCATCAATGGCAAGTGGGGCAGTGTGGATGCCTTCAAAGAAGCCTTCAACAAATCAGCGGCCGGCAACTTCGGTTCAGGCTGGACCTGGCTCGTAAAAAAGCCCGATGGCTCGGTAGATATCGTCAATACCAGCAATGCCGCAACGCCTATCACCACGTCCGACATCCCGCTGCTTACCTGTGACGTCTGGGAGCATGCCTATTACATCGATTACCGCAACGCGCGCCCGAAATACCTGGAAAACTTCTGGAATCTCGTGAACTGGGACTTTGCCGCTTCCAACCTTGCCTGATTGCGCATTAAGCCGGCCCGTCATGCGACCATAGCGTGGACGGCCGGTCCGGAATCTCGAAGCAGGCTCGACGAATGCGCTAACATTAGCCAGACCAGCGGCACGACTCCGTCGCCGCTTTCGGGCCTGTTCATTTCTAGTACTTCTTTCCTTGATTCCGGGTTTAGCCATGACAACTCAAGCTTTCATTTGCGATGCTGTTCGCACACCTTTTGGTCGCTACGGCGGCTCTCTTGCTTCGGTTCGTGCCGATGACCTCGCCGCCGTCCCCCTTAAAGCCTTGATGCAACGCAATCCAGATGTGGATTGGTCCCGCGTCGACGACACGTTGTTCGGTTGCGCCAACCAGGCAGGCGAAGACAATCGCAACGTGGCTCACATGGCAACCTTGCTGGCCGGTTTGCCCATCGAGCTGGCCGGTGCCACCATCAATCGCCTGTGTGGTTCGGGACTCGATGCAATCGGCTCCGCAGCACGCGCCATCCGTTCGGGCGATGCGCAATTCGTCATTGCAGGTGGTGTGGAAAGCATGAGCCGCGCACCATTCGTCATGGGCAAGGCAGATGCCGCATTCTCCCGCAGTGCATCCATCTATGACACCACCATCGGGTGGCGTTTCGTCAACAAGTTGATGAAAGCCCAATATGGCGTCGACTCCATGCCGGAAACGGCCGAAAATGTGGCTGACCAGTTCAAGGTATCGCGTGCCGACCAAGACCTTTTTGCCTTGGCCAGCCAAACCAAGACCGCGGCCGCACAGTCCGCCGGCATATTCAAGTCGGAAATCGTCCCGGTACTGATTCCGCAAAAAAAAGGCGACCCTGTCATCGTCGACACCGACGAGCATCCACGTCAGACCACGCTTGAAAGCCTCGCACGCCTGAAGCCGGTGGTTCGTCCTGACGGTACTGTGACTGCGGGCAATGCATCAGGCGTGAATGATGGCGCTTGCGGGCTTTTGGTGGCTTCCGAGGCTATGGCGCGCGAGCAGGGCCTTGTGCCTCGTGCGCGAATCGTGGCCATGGCGACAGCCGGAGTCGAGCCACGCATCATGGGCATAGGCCCCGCACCAGCGTCACGGAAAGTGCTGGCGTTGGCTGGCCTGACTATTGATCAAATGGATGTCATTGAACTGAACGAAGCGTTTGCCGCACAGGGGCTGGCCGTCACACGCCTGCTTGGTCTCGACGACAATGATCCACGCGTCAACCCCAACGGTGGCGCCATCGCCCTGGGCCATCCCTTGGGCGCCAGCGGTGCGCGCCTGGCCATTACAGCCGTCAACCAGTTGCAACGCACCGGCGGACGCTATGCCTTGTGCACCATGTGCATAGGAGTAGGCCAGGGTATTGCCGTTATTCTGGAACGCGTATAAACCACTGTTTGGACGGCGCTTATGCGGACGCCGCCACATCCGACGACGGCGGCTAAGGCCGGGGCAGGTTCTTGACTGCAGCCCCGGCTTTCACCTGATGCTGCCGGAACCAACCCTGTTCCATCTCGAGCGCATACACTACCGGTGCCGTCGGGCAATGCGAATCAAGACTGTGGGGCTGCATGTCGGCGATATTCACAATGACGCCCTGGGCATCGATGAATGCAATCGATAAGGCCAGGGGAGTATTCTTCATCCAGAAGCAAGGTGTGCCTACTTCCTGGAATACGAACAGCATGCCCTGATCGCGCGGAAGGGTTTGCCGTTGCATCAAACCGCGGGAGCGGCTTTCGTCTGTGGCGGCAATTTCCGCGCTGACGGAATGCGTGCCTACAATCAATTGCGCGGTGGGCAGCAACATGGCTTGCCCCATTGCGGGTGCCGACATCAGGCCGAGTGATGCCAATGCCACGAAGGTGCGAAAAAAAACAGGGCCCAAAAGCCCTGTTAACAGATAAAATTTATGCATTGTTATTAGAAGCAAACCCGGTTGTTGAGCGAGATCAGGCAGCCGTAATATTAAGTGCTTGTTTGCCTTTCGGCCCTTGGGCAATTTCAAAGGCGACTTTTTGACCTTCTTTCAGGGTTTTAAAGCCGTTCATCTGGATGGATGAAAAATGTGCGAAAAGGTCTTCGCCCCCGTTGTCAGGGGTAATAAAGCCGAAACCCTTCGCATCATTGAACCATTTGACGGTTCCTGTCAGCTTTTGGGTGTCTCCCTGTGCAGAGGTTGCGGTTGTATCAGACATACGGACTGCCTCTCGACTATAGTATAGGGTTAAAACTTGACTACAAGGGTTAGCTTAAGCCTGCTAGATTCTGGCATACAAGTACCATCTTTCAGTTGTCAGAATATCAAGATAATGCGCAATTTCTGCTTGGCTCGTCAACTATGGAAACCACTAGTATTGTCATGGCTACTCAAACCGAAAACCAGCACGACACCGTCCTGGATCGTCAAGCGGCAAAGCTTGCACCGCCGCCCATGTACCAGGTGGTGTTGCTGAACGACGATTACACGCCCATGGACTTTGTCGTGGTCGTGTTGCAGCGCATTTTTGGAAAAACAGAAGACGAAGCGGCACGCATAATGCTGAAGGTGCATCATGAAGGGCGCGGGGTTTGCGGTGTGTACCCTCGCGATATCGCTGCCACTCGCGTTGAAATGGTTCGTCAATTTGCGCATGCGCGTCAACACCCCTTGCAATGCGTGATGGAGCCCGCACCTGAAGCTTGACGCCACACCTGTTGCGTCGGCCCACAGGGGGCTGCACAAGAGGCAATAAGTACATGTATAGTAAGGTTATCGGCGGTTTTTTTGATGCCGGCCGGTCACAGTAAGATAACTCTTTTATTAATGTTGATACGCAAGGTCGATTTAGTCATAGAATAAGATTTATCGAATTGTTTGTCCGCTCCGATATGTATGGAGGAAGCGTGATTTCCGAAGAACTTGAAGTCAGCCTGCACATGGCCTTTGTCGAGGCCCGTACTGCGCGACACGAATTTATTACCGTAGAGCATTTACTGCTCTCCTTGCTCGACAACGCCGCCGCTGCCGAGGTGCTGCGCGCCTGCTCGGCCAATATTGACGTCTTGCGTCAAGAACTTCGCAAGTTCATCAATGAAAACACGCCGGTCTTCCCTGGCGAGGACGAGGTCGACACGCAACCCACTCTGGGTTTCCAGCGTGTGATTCAACGCGCCATCATGCACGTCTCGTCCGGAAATTCCAACAAAAACACCGTCACGGGCGCCAATGTGCTGGTCGCCATGTACGGAGAGAAAGACTCCCACGCCGTGTATTTCCTGCAGCAGCAGGGCGTCACGCGCCTCGACGTCGTCAATTTTCTTTCGCATGGGATCACCAAGGTCAGCGAAGAACCCGCAGCCGAGCCCGCCAAGGCGCAAGCGATCGAAGCCGAGCCGAAGTCCGACCAACAGAAATCACCACTCGAACTCTACGCAACCGACCTCAACGCCGAGGCGCGCCATGGCCGCATCGATCCGCTGATAGGGCGCGAACACGAAGTTGAACGCGTTATCCAGGTATTATGCCGTCGCCGCAAGAACAATCCCTTGCTGGTGGGGGAAGCCGGTGTTGGGAAAACAGCCATCGCCGAAGGTCTGGCGTGGCGCATCACCCAAGGTGATGTGCCTGAAATCCTGGCCAGCGCCGAGGTCTATGCGCTGGACATGGGCGCATTGCTCGCCGGTACCAAGTATCGGGGCGATTTCGAGCAACGCCTGAAGGGGGTCTTGAAGTCGCTGAAAGACAACACGCACGCCATACTCTTTATCGATGAAATCCATACGTTGATCGGCGCCGGGTCAGCGTCGGGGGGCACGCTCGACGCGTCCAACCTGCTCAAGCCGGCCCTGTCGTCGGGCCAACTCAAATGCATGGGTGCCACGACGTACAACGAGTACCGCGGCATTTTTGAAAAAGACCACGCCCTGTCGCGCCGCTTTCAGAAAATTGACGTGGCTGAACCCACCGTTGAGCAGACCATCCAGATTCTCCGCGGCCTGAAAGGGCACTTCGAAGCGCACCACGGTGTCCGCTACTCGGCAGCCGCCATCACTGCTGCAGCTGAACTCGCCGCACGCCACATCAATGATCGCTTTCTACCCGACAAGGCCATCGACGTCATTGACGAGGCGGGCGCAGCCCAAAGGCTGTTGCCGCGCTCGCGTCAAAAGAAGGTCATTGGCAAGGCCGAGGTACAGGCCACGGTCGCCAAAATCGCTCGCATACCGCCGCAAAGCGTATCCAACGATGATCGCAACAAGCTGGCTACGCTTGAGCGAGACCTGAAAACCGTGGTTTTTGGTCAGGATGCCGCCATCGAGGCGCTGGCCGCCGCAATAAAAATGGCGCGTTCCGGGCTGGGGCGGCCAGACAAACCGATCGGGTCTTTCCTGTTCTCAGGTCCAACTGGTGTGGGGAAAACGGAAGTTGCGCGGCAGTTGGCCTTTGTGCTGGGTATCGAGCTGCTGCGGTTCGACATGTCCGAGTACATGGAACGTCACACCGTGTCGCGCCTCATCGGCGCTCCTCCCGGGTACGTCGGGTTCGACCAGGGTGGCCTGCTTACCGAAGCCATCAGCAAGCAGCCGCATTGCGTGCTGCTGCTGGATGAAATCGAAAAGGCACATCCAGACGTCTACAACATCCTCTTGCAAGTAATGGACCACGGCACGCTTACCGACAACAATGGTCGCAAGTCCGACTTCCGCAACGTCATTCTGGTCATGACCACGAACGCAGGGGCCGAGGCGCTCAATCGGAGCACCATCGGTTTCGCCGCACCTGCCCGTACGGGTGATGAAATGGCCGATATCAAGCGCTTGTTCACGCCCGAGTTCCGGAACCGGCTGGATGCGATCATTGGTTTCACGCCGTTGTCGCGCGAGATCATCATGCGTGTGGTCGATAAGTTCCTCATGCAGCTTGAAGATCAGTTGCACGAAAAACGTGTCGATGTCGTGTTCTCGCAACCACTGCGCGAACACCTCGCAAAAGAGGGTTTCGATCCGGCCATGGGTGCCCGACCTATGCAAAGGCTCATCCAAGACACCATTCGCCGTGCGTTGGCTGACGAGCTTCTATTCGGTCGCCTGGCCGATGGCGGTCATGTCGTGGTGGGCCTTGATCAAGACGGCAAGGTTGAACTGACCTTCTCCAAGCCTGAAAAACTAAATAAGTCTAACCATGCATCGCCATCACACCCGGAACCTGAGCTTGTCGATTGATGGGTGAAGGTCCGGTCGTTGCCTGCCATCACTGCGCAACACTGCACGAACGCACGCCCCTGGAACCGGGCGCGTTGGCCAAGTGCACGCGTTGCGGCTATGTCTTGTACCGATTCAGCGCAGTTCCGGTTTCGGGCTGGTTGGCGATGGTCACGGGGGCCTTGGTCATATTCGCCATCGCCAACTATTTCCCAGTCGCGATCCTGAACATGCAGGGACAGACGGTAAAGGCATCGTTTCCCGGCGCCTTATGGTTGACATGGATACAAGGCCACGAAGTTCTGGCCATCATGACGGGCCTGTTCGGTTTCTGGCTCCCATTTTCCCAACTGACAGTGTTATTGTGGGCCTTGATGTCCATCCGCTCCGGGCGGCTTCCGGGTGATTTCCGGTATGGCATGCGCTTCCTGCACATGCTTGCACCATGGAGCAACATGATCCCCGTGTTGATGCTGGGCATGTTGGTCGCGATGGTCAAGTTCGCGGGTCTCGCGACCCTGGCTCCGGGTCCGGGCCTATGGGCTTTCGCGCTTCTGGCTTTCCTTCTTACGGGCCTGAGCCGTGTCACCGCCGAGCGCTTGTGGCGCTATGCCGAAGATGCCGGGGTGGTGCTTGTTTCCCGGCCGGATCTTTCCGACAGCAGGCTGGTGGCATCATGCGGTGCCTGTGGATTTGTCCAGAATCTGCTGCCTGACCAAGACGCCTGCGCGTGCTCCCGGTGCCGTGCCCCCATCCATACGCGCAAACCCAACGAGACATCGCGGGTCTGGGCCTTGCTTATTGCGGCCAGCATTATTTACATACCCGCCAACATCCTGCCGGTCATGCATGTACGCACTGCAGCCGGCGATGGTGCGCACACGATATTGGGCGGGGTGTTGGAGCTTTGGTATCTCGGCTCCTGGGACCTTGCCCTTATAGTTTTCGTCGCCAGCGTCGTAGTCCCCATGACCAAATTGTTGGCCTTGATGGTGCTCATGCTGAACCGCCGATGGCGGGGCCCTAGAATCCAGCGCCAGCGTACCCGTCTCTACGAGCTCGTCGAATTCATCGGGCAATGGTCCATGCTGGACGTATTCGTGGTGGTGGTTATGTCGGCCATGGCGAATTTTCCGGGTATATCGCAAGTCATCGCTGGGCCGGGTGCGGCAAGCTTTGGGCTGGTGGTCATACTCACGATGTTGGCGGCAATGAGCTATGATCCGCGTCACGGTTGGGACCGGCAGACCGAAAAACAACGGTCCCGCGCGAAATATTGGCGACGTGACTCCTCCGGGCAGGCGGCGTCCGGCACAACGCAGTCTTAAGAGAATCGTATGACCGACCATCCACCGGTGCCTGACTCACCCACGACACCGCCCGGCGAGCCGGCCCGCGACAGCGGGCCCGTACGCACTGTGTCGGACTTACCCAAGCCTGATATCAAGCCGCCGCGAGAAGCACGTTTTTCCTGGATATGGCTGGTCCCGCTCGTTGCTGCCTTGGTCGGCCTGTCCCTGCTGGTACGCGACTGGATGCATACTGGTCCGACCGTTACCATCAGCTTCGAGTCCGCAGACGGCCTCGAGGTGGGTCAAACCAAAGTTCGCTACAAAGACGTGGTCGTCGGCGAAGTTACCGATATCAAGGTGGCCCCTGACCGCACGAAAGTCCTTGTTGACGCTCAACTGAACCGTGAAGGTTCCTCGTATATCACGCAGGAGGGCACCCGTTTTTGGGTGGTACGCCCGCGCCTGGGCATCAGCGGCGTCTCGGGCCTCGGGACATTGCTTTCAGGCGCTTATATCGGTGTTGACGCCGTACCGGATGACAAGGTCGATGAAGACGCGGAACGGGTCTACGACTTCACCGGACTGGAAAAGCCACCCGAGATAGCCAGTGGACGTCCAGGCACCCGTTTCACACTGCTGGCTTCCGATCTCGGCTCCCTTGAAATTGGCTCGCCGGTTTATTATCGGCGTATCGAGGTGGGCCAGGTGGTGGGCTACGATCTCGACGAAAGCGGAAGAGGCGTCGCTATCCAGGTTTTTGTCGATAGACCGAACGACAAGTTTGTAACCCAGAACACACGGTTCTGGAATGCCAGCGGCATCAACGTTTCCCTGAGTGCTGACGGCTTTAATGTGCAAACCGGCTCCATTGTTTCGGTCATGGCAGGAGGGGTCGCATTTGCGGCGCCCGGCGACGGTGCACACGGGGAACCTGCAGGTTCTGACCATGTTTTCACGCTCGCCGATACACAGGTCCGTGCGATGGCAGATCCCGATGGATTGCCCATGAGCATCGAATTGAAGTTCAGGCAATCCGTTCGCGGCTTGAAGGTCGGGGCGCCCATCGAGTTTCGCGGATTGGAGCTGGGAAAGGTGGTCGACATCGACCTTGAGTTCGATGTAAAGGACAAAGCCTTTTACGCTCTCGTAAAGGGCGAACTCTACCCCTTGCGCTTCGGTTCTGCCTACCAGAATGTAATCCAGCTTGATCCCGCCGCGAAAGAGCCCGGCCTGGTGTTGTTGCGATTCATGATCGAACGTGGGTTGCGTGCGCAAATGCGAGCGGCCAATCTACTCACAGGCCAGCAGTATGTCGCCCTTGAGTTCTACCCGGATGCCGAACCCA
>LNAQ01000346.1_pt1 | contig 11118 bp, 8 predicted proteins | sample 602591 | NCBI WGS metagenome assembly LNAQ01 (sample SAMN02440304, study PRJNA202911) | soil metagenome | biome: Subtropical and temperate rainforests or woodlands; isolation source: soil samples (1 kg each in a 20% v/v slurry with milli Q water) were... ... | reverse complement strand
CTGCTGGACCACGGCACCTTGTTCGTGGCGCGCTTCGACGCAGGCGACGGCAATGCTAAAGGCAATCGGCAACACACATCGCCTGCTCATGCTGTGCGCGCTGGCGCAGCGCCCCATGGCCGTGTGCGATCTGAACCGCCGGGTGCCGATCGCCCAGTCGGCGCTGTCGCAGCATCTGGCGCGCCTGCGCAGTGCCGGCCTGGTGGTCGCCCAGCGCGATGGCCCGAGGATCCGCTATGCGCTGGCCAACGCCCGAACCCGCCGGCTGATCGAAGCGGTGTGCACCGAATACCGGATACGCGATTTCGTGGCGGACCCGGCCGCGGCCCCAGCGGGCAGCGTTCATGCCGAACCGGCCGACACCGGCGAAGCGCTGGCGCCCCTTTGATGCAGCCGGGCCAGCCCGTGTTCGGACAATGAATACAGGGCCGGCACCACCAGCAGCGTGAGCACGGTCGAGCTGAGCATGCCGCCGATGATGGTCACCGCCAGCGGTCCGTTGGCCTCGAATCCGGTGCCAAAACCCAGCGCCGCCGGCAGCATGGCCAGAATGATGGTCAGCGAGGTCATCAGCACCGGCCGCAGGCGCACCGGGCAGGCCTCCAGCAGCGCCTGATCGACGTCGCGCCCTTCGTTGCGCAGCTGGTTGGCCAGATCCACCAGCAGGATCGAGTTCTTGGCCACCAGCCCGACCAGCAGCACCATGCCGATCATCGAGTAGATGTTCAGGGTCATGTCGAACAGCCACAGGCCAAACAGCCCGCCGACCGCGGCCAGTGGCTGGGCCACCATGATGATCAGCGGCTGCACCAGCGAATTGAACTGGCTGGCCAGCACCATGTACAGCAACACCAGCGCCAGGCCGAAGGTGCCGCTCAGAATCCGCACCGTGTCGGCATAGTCCTTGGTCGTTCGCACCAGCTCCAGCGTGTATCCCTCCGGCAGCTGACCGACCGACGCCTGCACCGTAGCGATGGCTACGTTCAGCGGCACCTTCGGTTCGGCGTAGAAATTGGCCGCGTAGCGCAGGTCATAGCGCGAGATCAACGCCGGCCCCAGCCGCTCCTCGAAGCGCGCCACGATGTCGGCCCGCACCAGTTCGCCGCTGGCGCTGCGCAGATAGATGCGCCGCAGGTGCTCGGGGCGCGTCACCTGTCCGTCGACTGCCTTGACGCGCACGTCGTAGCGCTCGCCATCGCCCGGCTCGTCATTGAAATAGGCCACGTCCTGGCCGCCCATCAACAGATTCACCGCCTGCGCCACGGTGGCGGCGTTCAGTCCCAGGCTGGCGGCCCGCACGCGGTCGATTTCGAGCTTGTACTGTGGCAGGTCGAGCTTGAGGTCCAGATCCAGGTAACCGAGCTCGGGGTGCTGGGCCGACAGCTTGGCATGCAGCTCCTTGGCCAGCTCCGCCACTCGCGTCAGGTCGACGCCGCGCAGCACGAACTGCAATGGCTCGCCGCGGGCGCCCTGCACCGCCGGCACGCGCCCGGCGAAGGCCTCGATGCCCGGAATGTCGCCCAGCGCCGCCTGCACGCGCCGAATCACCCCGTACTGACTCACCGAACGCTGCTCGGCCGGCACCAGTCGCACGAACACCATGCCCTGGCTGACCTGGCCGATCGGGCCGACGCCTACCGACGACCAGTAGTCGCGCACCTCGGGCTGCTGTTTGAGCAGCGCCTCGACGTCGTGCATGCGCTGCTCGGAGTACTCGAGACTCGACCCCAGCGGCGTCTTGAAGGTCACCAGAAAGCCGTTCTCGTCGACATCCGGTTCGAAGGTCTTGCCGATGACGCCAAACAGCAGCCCCGCCGGCAGCACCACCAGCACCGCCAGCAGCAGCGTCACCCAGCGCCAGCGCAGTACCCACCGCAACGCTCTTCGGTAAGCGGACTCGAGCCGCTCCATGGCGGCGAAGCTGGCCCGCGCCACGCGGCCCTGGTGGACCTCGACCTTCAGCAGGCGCGAACAGAGCATCGGCGTGAGCGTGACGGCCACGAACAGCGAAGCCAGCACACCGGCCGTGACCACCACGGCAAAGGACTCGAAGAACAGCCCGATGATGCCTTCCATGAAGATCACCGGCCCGAAGATGCACACCAGCGCAAAGGTGGCCGCGATGATCGCGAAATACACCTGTTGCGTGCCCTCGGCGGCGGCGCGCAACGGCTCACCCGGCCGCTCATGCATGTGGCGGTGGATGTTCTCCAGCACCACGATGGCGTCGTCCACCACCACGCCGATCAACAGCAGCAGCGCCAGCATGGTCATGGTGTTGAGCGTATAGCCCATGAAATACATGATCAGCACCGCCGCCAGCAGCGACACCGGAATCGCCAGCGCAATGATGATCGTGGCGCGCCAGTTGACCAGGAACACGAACACCACCAGCGCTGCCAGCCCGGCGCCCAGGTAGATGTGCTCGGTCAGGGCGGCAATGGTGCGGTTGATGAAATCACTGTCGTCCCAGGCAATCGACAGCTTCATGCCCGGCGGCAGCGCCGGACGGAACTCGCCGTCGAGGCGCCTTTTCACCTCGCTGGCAATGGCCACGGTATTGGCGTTGCTGATCTTGACGATGCCCAGCCCCATCGACACCTTGCCGGCCTGGTAGGCCGCCTGGCGACGGTCCTTGCCACCGTCCTCCACCTGCGCCACGTCCTTGAGCAGGATAGCCGCGCCTTCGCGGTGCCCGACCACCAGGCGCTGCATTTCCTCGACCGAGTGGTATTCCTGGTCCAGCTTGATCAGGTGTTCGGTCTGACCGCCGACCAGGAAACCACCCGGCAACTGCAGATGCTCGTTGGCCAGTGCGGCGGTGATGTCCTGCGCCGTGACGCCCAGCGCCGCGGCGCGCTGCAGGTCGACATTGACGCGGATGGCGCGCTCCTGCACGCCGCCCAGCTGCACCTCACCCACGCCATCGATGGTTTCCAGGCGCTTCTTGAGCACCGTGCGGGCGTAGGTCGCCAGCTGCGGGTCGGTCCGGTCGCCCTCCAGCGACAACCACATGATGGCCTGCGACCCGGTTTCGAGCTTGGCCACCACCGGCGCGTCGATGTCGTCCGGCAGGCGCTCCACGGCCTGGCTGACCTTGGTCTGCACCTCGTTGAAGGCGACATCGACATCCTTGCCAAGCTTGAAGATGACCACGATCAGCGACACGCCCGGCAGCGACTGAGACTCGATGCGCTCGATGCCGGGCGTGCTGTTGACCGAGCTTTCGATGACGTTGGTGACCGCCGAATCCACCACTTCCGGGTTGGCGCCCTTGAGCGTGGTGATGACGGAAACGGCCGGAAACTGGATCTGTGGATAGCGGTCGATGCCGATGCGCTGGTAGGCGATCAGTCCAAACAGCACGATCAGCAGGCTCAGCATGAGCGCGAAGATGTGCCGCTTGATGGAAATTTCCGGCAGTGTCACGAGCCCTGCTCCCGGACATTCACCGCCGCCCCTTCCGACAGATAGGCGGCGCCATCGATGGCGATGCGATCACCCGCCGTCAGGCCGGAGACGATCTCGACCTCGCTGCCCAGTCGCTCGCCAACCTGCACCTTGCGCTGCCGCACCGTGTCACCCTCGACCACATAGGCCACCTGTCCGGCCGGGCGCAGCACCACACTGACCGCCGGCACCACCACCGAATCGCGCCGTTCCAGCACCACACGTCCCACCACACTGGCGCCTGGGGACCAGTCGCCTGGGTTTGGCAACTCCACGATCGCCTCGCCAGCCCGGCTGCCGCTGCTGACCATCGGGCGCAGCTCGGTCACGGTACCGGTTACTGTCTGTCCGGGGGCAGTCGGGGTCGTCAGATACACGGTCTGACCGGCACGCAGGCGACCGAGCACGGTCTCGGGCAAGGGCAGATGCACCCGCAGCATGGCCCGCGTGGCAATCTGAAACAGCGCCTCGCCGCTGTTCACATAGGTGCCCTTCGACACCAGCCGCTGCTGGATCACGCCGTCCACCGGCGCCAGCACGGCGGTTTTGCTCACGCCGCGCGCGGCCATGTCGCGCCGCGCCCGGGCATTGGCCAGCTGTTCGGTGAGCGCCGTCAGCTGGGATTCGGCCTCATCGAGCGCCGTTTCGGACACGAAACGGTCCTGGCCCAGGCTGCGGTAGCGCTCCACCACCCGGCGCTGGTTGTCAACCAGCGCAACCAGGCGCGAGGCCTCGGCGCTGGCCGAGCGCAGCTCGTTCTGATAATCCACCGCCTCGATGCGTGCCAGCACCTGACCGGCCGTGACCGCCTGGCCGACATCGACCGTGACTTCGACCAGCCGGCCGGCGACCTCGGCCGCCACCCGGGGCGAGGTCCGGGTGTCGATGAAGCCGACCGACTCCTCGATGACCTCCACCGCACGCTGCGCGGCAATGCCGGCGGTGATCGATACCCGGCGCGCTTCGGTCGCGTCCGCTGGCTTGTCGCTGCTGCATCCCCACAAGACCGACGCCAGCACGGGCAGCGCGCAGCCACGCCAGCGAATGAAGGTCGATCGCATGAAACCCCGATCCTTGGAATTTGGAATTAATGTTTGCCGGGCGCCACGAGGCCCGACGCCAGATTGAAAACGCCCCGTCGCGCGACGCGCCAGACGTTGGCTTCTCCCCGCTATCGTTGATCGCCGCCCGCTCCGGTGCCGGCCGTCGACGATTCGCAGGGACACTGTATCTTGACCGGCGCCGCCACCGCGCCTGCGCCGGTGGTGACGAAGCGCAGCGGCGGCAAGCTGCCCGGCGCGCCCCACTCGTCGCGGCGCGGGCCATGCCACGACACGATCAGGCAGTCGCCCGCCAGACACTGCGCACTGTGCGCCCTGTAGGGCGGCAGAACGACCGCCTGTCCGGCGCCGGCCGTCACCTGCGCGCCACCGGTCAGCGTGTACCTCATCTGGCCGCGCACCACCCAGGCCAGCTCTTCCCCGTGCACGGCATGGGCGGCGGCCACGTGCCCGGAGCCATCGGCCCGCAGGCGCGTCACCGCCACACTCACGTCGTCGCCATGCCAGTGACGAAACGCGACGCCGCCGCCCGCGTAGGACAGCAAGGTCGGCTCCACGGTGCCGAGGTTGAACAACGTGCGCACGGTCGGACCCGTGTAGTCCGTGCGCGGCGGCGCGGCCTTGGCGGCAGGCTGGCCATGCCCCGGGAAATACGCGGCGCCGTCTTCGGGCGGGTACTCCGGACGCGCCGGGGTCACCACGCTCAGGATGCGATTCTCGGTGCCGCCAAAGGTGCCGGTGTGGCGCACGTTGGCCTTTACCAGTACCACGTCCCCTTCCCGCAAGGGATAACGGCGCCCACGCTCGTCGACGATTTCCGAATCACCCGCCACCTGCACCGCCAGTTCGGTGCCGTGACTATGAAAAGCCAATGTGGCCGGTGCCGCCGACGCCGCGGCCGGCGGAAACCGAAACAGCGCGGTGCTCTGATCGCTGCCAAACCAGTGCCGCATGTAGACCGCGCCGGGCACGATTTCCCGCAACTGTGCCCAATCCAGCTCCAGCAGACGCAACTGCCCGGGGTACAGGCGCGGATCCTCGGCCGCCGCCTGCGCACTGCCGGCAAGCAGCAACGCTGCCAGTATCTTGCTTCTACGCATGTTCCATCCTGATGCGCCGAAAAACCGGGGCCACGAGCCGCAGTGCGCAACTTAACCCAGTCACGCACCGTACTGGGTCGCCTTGCGCGAGCGGCGCCCCGGGAGCATTGTCAGTCGGCCCCGGCGGCGATCCCGCGCTCAACATTTCGCGCGGCCGACCGATAAATCCTGCCAGGAGAGTGGTTCGACCATTCGCCGGCGGGGCCATTCGCCGTGACGATGTGCCGGATCGGTAAGTTTGCACCTCTCACATTGTTATAGTAGCCACGCCTCGGAGGCATGAGGGGATCCATGGCAATCGCACGACACAGATGGCACAAATGGCAACTCCCAGCACCCGACTGAGCCTGATCGGGCTCGCCAAGCGTCTTGCCGGAGATGGACTGCTGAGCGAGGCCGAGGCGGCGCACGCCAGCGATACCGCGGCGGCCCGCGAGACATCGCTCGTAGCCTACCTGGTCGAGACGAAAGGACTGGACGCGGCGCAGATCGCGCTGTGCGCCTCCAACGAGTTCGGTCTTCCGGTGTTCGATCTGGACGCCTTCGACGCCGAGCTGCTCAGTCTGCACGGCGTGAGCGACCAGATTATCCGCAAGTACCGCGCCCTGCCGCTTTTCCGGCGCGGCAACCGGCTGTTTGCGGCAGTGTCCGATCCGACCGACTACCGGGCCCTGGACGAGATCAAGTTCAGCTCCGGCCTGAGCACCGAAGCGGTGCTGGTGCCGCACGACAAGCTGTCGGCCCTGCTGGCCAGAGTGCTTGCCAGCGCCGAAAACCAACCGTTGGACGAGATCAACGACGCCGACTTGGATGCCCTGGTCGTGCAGGACGAGGACAGCGACCCGGGGGCCGGCGCCAGCAACATCGACGTCGACGACGCCCCGGTCGTGCGCTACGTCAACAAACTGCTGCTGGACGCGACCAGCAAGGGCGCTTCCGATCTTCATTTCGAACCGTATGAGAAGCGCTATCGGGTCCGTTACCGGGTGGACGGCATCCTGCGCGAAATGGCGGCGCCACCGCCGGGCCTGGCCAATCGCCTGGCGGCCCGCATCAAGGTGCTGGCGCGCCTGGACATTGCCGAGCGACGCGTGCCGCAGGACGGGCGCATCAAGCTGAAGGTGTCGCGCAACCGGGCGGTGGATCTTCGTGTCAGCACCTGCCCGACCCTGTACGGCGAGAAGATCGTCATGCGCGTCCTGGACGGTGGCAACGGATTGCTGACCGTCGACCAGCTGGGATTCAACCCGGCGCAGCGGGAGCTGTTCGAACACAACCTAAAAAAACCGTACGGCATGGTGCTGATTACCGGCCCCACCGGCAGCGGCAAGACGATGACGCTGTATGCCGGACTGAAGGAACTGAACCAACCCGGCATCAACATTTCGACCGCTGAAGACCCGGTCGAGATCGTCATGGAAGGGGTCAACCAGGTCAACGTCAACGTCAAGGCCGGTCTTACCTTTGCGGCGGCCCTGCGATCGTTCCTGCGCCAGGATCCGGACGTGATCCTGATCGGCGAGATTCGTGACCTTGAAACGGCCGAGATTGCGGTCAAGGCAGCCCAGACCGGGCACCTGGTACTGGCCACGCTGCACACCAACGACGCCCCACAGACCATCACGCGCCTGATCAACATGGGCGTGCCATCCTACAACGTGGCCGCTGCGCTGAACCTGATCATGGCGCAACGTCTGGCGCGGCGACTGTGCAAGGTGTGCAAGCGACCGCTGGAGTTGCCACGCCAGACCCTGCTCAAGGAAGGGTTCAGCGAGGAAGAAATCGACGCCGGCCTGACGATCTATGAAGCGGTCGGCTGTGATCGCTGTACCGGCGGCTACAAGGGGCGTATCGGCATCTATCAGGTCATGACGATCTCGGACGAGATGCGCAAGCTCATCACCCGCGAAGCCTCCGACATCGAAATCGCTGCCCAAGCCAAGCGCGAAGGCATCGCCGACTTGATACAGGCCGGTCTGGACAAGGTCCGCGAGGGCATCACCAGCCTGAGCGAGCTCCACCGCATCACCAAGGAATAAGCGCCACCATGGCTGCTCGCACCGCCGCTCGCGCCGCACCCAGCGACCGCATCAGCACCTACACCTGGAACGGCTTCGACCGCACCGGCAAGCGCCTGTCGGGCCAGATCAAGAGCGCCGATGAACTTTACGTACGCGAGCAACTGCGCAAGCGCGGCGTGCTGCGGGCGCGGGTGCGGCGCAAGTCGGCGCTGTTCGAGACGCGGCATAAAGTCTCCGCCGCAGACGTCGCCTACTTCACCCGTCAGCTTGCCACCATGCTGGAAGCCGGCGTGCCGATGGTGGCCTCGTTCGACATCATCGGCCGCGGCCACGACAACCCGGCCATGACCGAACTGCTGATGGCCATCAAGACCCAGGTCGAGGGTGGCCTGAGCCTGCACGAGGCGCTGGCCCAGCACCCACGCCAGTTCAACGAGCTGTACGTCAACCTGGTGGCGGCCGGCGAGCAGGCCGGCATCCTCGACGGGGTGCTGGCCAAGCTGTCCGTGTACCTCGAAAAATCCGAAGCGCTCAAGCGCAAGATCCGCTCGGCCATGTTCTACCCGGCGGCCGTGATCGCGGTCGGCTTCATCGTCACCAGTATCCTGCTGGTGTTCGTGATCCCGCAGTTCGAGAGCCTTTTCAAGGGTTTCGGTGCCGACCTGCCGGCCCTCACCGCCTGGGTGGTCGAGTTGTCACGCGGCTTTCGTCAGTGGTGGTGGATTGCCATCCTGGTGGTCGTCGGCGCCGTCGTCGGCTCCGTACAGGCACATCGGCGCTCCGAACGGTTTCGTGACTTCCTGGACGCAGCCGTGCTGCGCATCCCCCTGATTGGCGAAATCATCCGCAAGGGTGCCGTGGCCCGCTATGCACGCACCCTGTCGACCATGTTCGGTGCCGGCGTCCCGCTGGTGGAAGCCATGGATTCGGTGGCCCGCGCCGCCGGCAACGTGGTCTACGAGAAAGGCATACGCCAAATCCGTGACGAGGTGGCCACCGGCAGCAGCCTGCACGTGTCGATGGAAAACACCAACCTGTTCGCGCACATGGTCAACCAGATGGTGTCGATCGGCGAGGAATCCGGCTCCGTCGACCACATGCTCGGCAAGGTGGCCGATTTTTACGAAGACGAAGTCGACCAGATGGTCAGCCGTCTGACCAGCCTGATGGAGCCGCTGATCATGTCGGTGCTTGGCGTGATCGTTGGCGGTCTGGTGATCGCCATGTATCTGCCCATCTTCAAGCTCGCCTCCGTTTTCTGAGCCGGCCGATGGTCGGTGCGCTGCTGGGGAGTCCGGCACTGTTTGTCGGTGTTTGTCTGCTGCTCGGTTTGCTGCTTGGCAGTTTCCTGAACGTGGTCGTGCATCGCCTGCCGGTGATGCTGCAGCGACAGTGGCAGGTCGATTGCGGCGGCATGGCCGCAACCGACCGCTATGACCTGCTCGCGCCGGCGTCGCACTGCCCACACTGCAAGACACCGATTGCCTGGCGCCACAACATCCCCCTGCTGGGCTGGCTGTGGCTGCGCGGCCGCTGCGCCGCCTGCAAGGCACCGATATCTGTCCGTTATCCGCTGCTGGAACTGACCGCCGGTGTGCTGTCTGCCGCGGTGGCCGTGCGCTTTGGACCCGGCATCACCGCCGTGGCGGCAATCGGCCTGACCCTGACGCTGCTGGCACTCACCCTGATCGATATCGACCACATGCTGCTGCCGGATGCGATCACGCTGCCGGGCATCTGGGCCGGCTTGCTGGTGAACCTGGACGGCACCTTCACGGACCTGCGCTCGGCGGTCATCGGCGCGGTGGCCGGCTATCTTGTCCTGTGGCTGGTGTATCACCTGTTCAAGTGGCTGACCGGCAAGGAAGGCATGGGTTACGGCGACTTCAAGCTGCTGGCGCTGCTGGGCGCCTGGCTCGGCTGGCAGGCATTGCCGGCGTGCATCCTGCTCGCCTCGCTGGTCGGAACCGTCTACGGCCTTGGTGCCATCCTGCGCCACGGTCAGAACCGCCAACAGCCGTTTCCGTTTGGGCCATTTCTGGCCGTCGCCGGCTGGATCAACCTGATGTGGGGCGAAGCGCTGCGCGCGGCGTACTGGCAGGCGGCGCTGTGATGTTGGTGGTTGGTCTGACCGGCGGCATCGCGGCGGGCAAGTCCACGGCCACGGCGTTTTTCCAGGAACGTGGCGTGCCGGTCATCGACGCCGACGAGGTGGCGCGCGATGTCGTGGCCCCCGGCACGCCCGGACTGGCCGCCGTGGCCGCCGCCTTCGGTTCGCAGATACTGCAGGCCGACGGCACGCTGGACCGCCGACGACTGCGAGAGGTGGTGTTTGCCGACCCGGCCGAGCGCCGCCGCCTGGAAGCCATCCTGCATCCGCTGATCCAGGCCGAGATTCGCGCCCGCCTGCAACAGGTCCGCGGCCCTTATTGCATTCTTGCCGTGCCGCTGCTGATCGAATCGGCCGCCCTGCGCGCACTGGTACACCGCGTCCTGGTGATCGACGTGCCCGAGGAAGTGCAGCTTGCACGCCTGATGCAGCGCGACCGGATGAGCGCCGAGCAGTGCCGGGCGATGCTGGCCGCGCAGACATCCCGCGCGCGCAGACTTGAAGCTGCGGATGACGTGGTCGACAATGCCACCGACATCGTTGCCCTTACGCATCAACTGGAAAGCGTGCATGCGCGCTATCTCGAACTGGCCGGGCAAAGCTAGCATCCACGCGCCCCGACGGGCACCCTTGGCGGGTTATGAATCCACCCGATTTCGTCGCCTACGAGCAACCGCTGAACGAGCGCATGCGCATGTTGCTGCGGATCGAGTTCGTGCTGCGCAACCTGCACGACAGCCTGGGCGGCGATCAGGTGTGGCACCACCGGGCCGCCGTGCTGCATCTGCTGGATCTGGCCGACCTGCTCACGCGCAGTGACCTGCGCGCCGAAGTCGTCAAGGAACTGGAGCGCCTGGCCGGCATCCTGACCGCCATGCAAAGCGCGCCGGACGTCGATCGCGGACGCCTGCAGGAGGTACTGGAACAGCTCGACAGCGAGATCGACCGCCTGCACGGCCTGCGCCTGCCGTTTGCCCAGGCGCTGCTGGAAAGCGACATGATCGGGCAGCTGCGCAAGCGTCACAACCTGGCCCTGGGCAACTGCGATTTCGACCAACCCGCCTACCGGCACTGGCTGGCACGGCCGGTCGCCAAACGCCAGCAGGACATCGCCGCCTGGAGCGATCCGTTCACCAGCCTCGGCAGCGCTACCCGTCTGATCCTGGAGTTGATACGCCAGTCTGCCGCCGCCGCCGCCGAATCGGCGCAGTTGGGCTTCTACCAGCGCTCGCTGGACACCAACCTGCCGCATCAGCTGTTGCGGATCCTGCTGCCCCTGGGCAGCCAGTACTACCCGGAGATCAGTGCCGGCCGGCACCGTTTCTCGATCCGCTTCGTGCGCTATGCCGAGTGCGGCAAGCCGCAGCCGGCGGACG
>LNAQ01000343.1_pt1 | contig 11200 bp, 9 predicted proteins | sample 602591 | NCBI WGS metagenome assembly LNAQ01 (sample SAMN02440304, study PRJNA202911) | soil metagenome | biome: Subtropical and temperate rainforests or woodlands; isolation source: soil samples (1 kg each in a 20% v/v slurry with milli Q water) were... ... | reverse complement strand
AACCCACGACCCCCGTATTGACGACCTTGCCATTATCGAAGCGGTACGTACGCCAGCATTTTATATCGGTGTTATGGGATCTGTACGCACTTCAGCAGTCCGAGCTCAGCGACTGCGACGCTCTGGGGGGTTGAGTGAGGCGGATATCGCCCGCTTGCATATGCCTGTTGGTTTGGCGCTGGGTAGCAAGACCCCTGCTGAAATTGCGTTGGCTGCGATGGCCGATATTATTCGCGTATACCGGGCACGGCCGCGCGATGAGCTCTGAGGCTTCCTATCGGATTGTAGATATACGAGGCAGGCGATTTCGCAGCCTCCAGCTAAGTTCGATCAGTGCCTGCAATTGCGCGCGCTTGCGTTCTGAAAACGGTGCTCTGCCGCTTGAAAAATTTTTGACAGCAGTGGAGTACCTTAAGCAGGTTCATGACCTACGTACCTTGCGTCTCGCTGGGGGTAAGCCTTCGATCAGTCCGCTGTTTGATCGCTTGGAAGTGGCACTCGGGTCTCTTGACTTTGAGGGCGTGTCACTGACCAATAATGATCAATTACTGTCTCGTAAGGTTGGCATGTTGCGCGACGCCGCAATTAAGCGCATCAACGTCTCGCTGGAGACCCTCAATCCACGAGACTTTCGTCGTATCGCCCGTGGAGGGGATTTGAGTGAGGTGCTCAGTGGCATCGAAAAGGCACTCGGCGCTGGACTGCAGTTAAAGATTAACATTGTCCCTATGCGTGGACATAACTACGAGCAAATTCTGCTTGACTTCTGCCTCGCCCTGGGAGCTGGGCTACGTTTTATCGAGCTAATACGGATGGGGCATCTAGCGAGCGATTGCGAGTCCTTTTCGCAGCAATTCATTGGTATGCAAAAGATCCTTGCTCTTGTATCGCAGAGGCATTTCTTCGCACCATTAGCAGGTACGACGGTTGCCACTACGCAGCGTTCCGAGATCCCTGGTCGAGGTTGCTTTGGCATAATCGCAAATGAGAGCGCTCCGTTCTGCGTCAGTTGCACTTGCCTACGACTTACCTCAACAGGCTGGCTTTATAGATGCCTTTCGTTTAGTCGCAGCCGTTATTTTTGCAGCCTACTGGATCTACCCAAGAATGAGGCGTTGACGGCGATTAGAGAGTCATCTAAACGTGCCTTGGCGGATAAGCAGAGGCAGGAGCTTACTGGCGATATTCTGTTGATGAAATTAATCGGTGGTTGATCGACATAGCGACAGAAGGAATCTTGCGGGACCGGTTTGTGGTGTAACTTACTCTAGTTTAAGTCTTTTCAACCGCTCGCGACAACACGCGCACTGCAAACGAGCGAAAGTTATAATGTGCATTGTTTCTATCAACGGCAACGTATTCAATACAGCAGGCCCCGTCAGTTCTTAGCGATTAAAACGTATCTGAATCACAATGATTTGAATGACCAATTTTTACAGGCGTTTGCTATAGATAAACAGTTGATGGCGTCGGAACTTCTCGCTTCTGGTCTCCTTCACAAGTGGTTATTTCAAAGCTTTAGACTTGGATGGTTGGTGCTTCGATTGCGGTTCTATTGCTCTGTAGAGTCTATCGTAAGAATGGATTGCCTATTTATTTTAATGGGTTCATCTACATTGCTATAGAGGTTACTCCTTGTTCTTCGGTGTCGACAAAAAAATTCCGTATCCGATAGGTAATGATTTGTAGAAGAAGTGATCAGCTAACATAAGCGATGGCTACCATAAAGGTGCGGGGGTGAAGGGTGATAAAGTTTAGATCAGTTCAGACTTTTTTTGTCGCTCAGTCGGGAGTGGCAATGGTGTTAATTATAGCAACGTTGTTAGGCTTAAGTTTTTTGTTTGGCAAAACCAATACCGAGGAGATTAAAAAGGCTACAAACATTTTGGCTGCGGACAAGGCTCAGGCGGAACTCACCAATCTTGCAAAATCCAAAGCGACCGAAATAAGCGCCAAACTTAAATCATCACTACAAGTGGCAAAAGATCTCGCCGTAACTAACTCTTTGCTAGGAAAGAAAAATCCCTCAGGTGATCCTCTTGCAACCTTATCTAGGGAGCATCTTTCCAACTTGATTAAAGAGATGCTGATTGCGAACTCGGACCTGTCAAGTGTCTACCTTGCTTGGGAACCTGGAGCATTTGACAATGAAGATGCGCTTTATTCAGGCGAAGTATCAAATGGTTACGATGGCTCAGGTAGATTTCTAACCACTTGGTACCGTGACGCCAAACAACAGGTGAAAATTATGGCCGCCCCCTCTGTTGATAGTCGCACCAAGACGGGGACTGGGGATCGGGAAGGTGAATATTATCTTTGCGCTAAAGAAAGAAAGTTGCCATGTGTTACTGATCCAGCTGTATATGACATGGGGTCAGGTAAAAAAGAATTACTTTCCTCTTTTACGGTTCCGATTATCATAGATAATGCTTTCTTTGGTGTGGCGGGAGTCGACGTACCGTTATCGTTTATTCAGCGTCTGTTGGTTGAAAGCAATAGTGCTCTTTATAAGGGCGTAGGAACCATGACCTTGCTGTCAGCAAACAATCGTATTGTGGCAAGCACAGCTAATGAGGAAGAAATGGGGAAGCTCGCCTCTAATATTCTTTCTCCAGATGATATCTCTTTATTACAAACTGCTAAAAACCACTTTGTACGTTACGAGGTTGATGAAAAAGCTGGGGTTGTCAAGTTGTCTATGCCCTTAGAGGTCACTGATTCGGGATTATCTTGGACGTTATTTGTGAAAATTCCGCTTGAAGTTGTCATGAAGCAGGCGTGGGATTTGCAGCAGGAACTGGTGAGTAATAGCGTGCGGGATCTTCGAGCAATGGCGTTGATTAGTACATTTGTCGCAGTGGTAGGCGTTTGCCTGTTGTGGTTCATCAGCTTAGGAGTTGGGCGCCCGCTTAAGCAAGCAGCAAATCGACTTTCAGATATCGCTGATGGTGAGGGGGACCTGACACGCTCTCTGAACATTGATCGTCGTGATGAACTAGGTGCAATCGGTGCTGGATTCAATAATTTCTTAGTCAAGCTTAGGCTTTTGATAGGTCAAGTTGCTTCGCTTACTGCGGATATCGCTGATACTGCGAACACTATGCGCGCAAACTCTGACGTAACTGTGACCAAAGTAGAAAAGCAACTGGAAGCAGTCGAGCTTATCGCGGCGGCGGCCCAGGAAATGGCTGCTACTGCTCACGAAGTATCTCAAAGTGCAGGTAGGGCGGCCGATGCAGCAAACAATGCTGACCAATCTGTAAGGTCAGGTCAGGCTGTTGTGTTAGCAAGCGCTCTAGCTACGCAAAAGCTTCAAGAGGATCTGGTTCATGCTTCTGACATGGTCCAAGCACTGGCTGCGGGAAGTTCTGAGATCAACAAAATACTCCACAGTATTCAGACTATAGCAGGGCAAACAAACTTGTTGGCGTTAAATGCTGCAATCGAAGCAGCTCGGGCCGGAGAGCAAGGTCGGGGTTTTGCTGTCGTTGCGGACGAAGTTAGAAGTCTTGCAATGAAGACTCAAAGTTCTACGTTGGAAATCAACGCTATGGTTGAGAAGCTGAATATAGGTATTCGAGAGGTTGTAGTGGCTATGGAGCATAGCGGTAGTCGAATGAATGAGAGCATTCGCCACTCCGACGATACGACTACGGCGTTAAGTAGTATAGCGGTTGCTGTATCGCTTATTAATGATATGAATTTACAAATCGCTAGTGCGGCTGAAGAACAAAGTATGGTCGCTGAAGATATTAGCAGGAACATTGAGAGTATTAATAGTGCTGCTGCAGAGGTGGCGCGAGAGGCGCAGAACAGTGCCTCTGTGAGTGCGGGGCTTACTAAGCTGAGTACTCAGCAAAGGCTATTAATAAAGCAGTTTAAATATTAAGTGGCGTTGGGCAGTAACGATGGTGGTGTGTTGCCGATTTATCTATTCGATACGAGATCGAAGCCCTAAGGGCGTGCGAACGAAACCGCCAGTCGAAACTGGGAGGGTGATAGGTGCATTAGACGTTCTTCAAAATCTTGCAGGTATAAGTGGGTGGCCAGCACCCCCTAGGTGATTATTTGCTACATCCGGGACCGTCGTGTGACCGGCGTCACTGCGATTACTCTTCTTGTCGCTGATCAAGAGCGTGTCACGTCGGTTGCCTTCATAGCTTCGCCAGAGGCGCTCGACGCGAGGCCTAGCAAGGTGGGTTTGAAGTCGCGCTACCGCTCCATCTTTCGGTCAAGGCTGCGCCCGGATCGGCGCGCTGGTCATGCCGTGAGGTAAGGCGGTGAGCGCACCGATGACTACATCAGTTTTGAGTTGACAACTATATGTACAGCCATATAATTATTCTGTATCGTCTGGAGCCCAAGGTGTCGGCGCCCTTAAGTGCCCACGCCTAAGCGCATAACAAGGCATTCGCCCAAAAAATGAGGAAGCACAATGAGCATGAAACAGCGCGTAATTATCGTAGGAGGGGGGCCGGTAGGGCTGCTGACTGCCTTGGGCCTAGCAAAGGCGGGGACAAATGTGGTGGTGCTGGAAGCTGAGAGCCAACCCAGCGATAGTCCGCGCGCGCTCGTTTATCATTTTCCGGTACTGCCACACCTGAAGCGGTTGGGCGTGCTTGATGACTGCGTCGCGGCTGGTTTAATGAGGCAGAATTTTGCATGGCGCGTTCACTCTACCAGTGAAATGATCTTCTGGGACCTCAGTTGTCTTGAGGGCGATGTTGAATTGCCTTACGCGCTGCATTTGGGTCAGGACAAGCTTTCCAGGATACTAATCGAGCATCTCAAAGCCTTGCCGAATGTTGAAGTGCGATACTCATCGCCAGTCGTTGATTGCGAAGTGGGCCCGCGGTCTGTTCGGGTAGTTCTTGGGGGCGAGTCGCCGGGCGTGATTGTCGAAGGGGATTGGTTAATCGGAGCTGATGGCGCTAATAGCTTCGTGCGTCGAGAGGTTTTGAATCAAAATTTCTTTGGCATAACTTGGCCGCAACGATATGTAGCTACAAATACCAGGTTCGACTTTGACAAGCTTGGTTTTGGAAAAACTACTATGCAAGTGGACGACGTGTATGGATCTGTAATATGCAATATCGATGCTGATTCTCTATGGCGGGTCACTTTCATGGAAGATCCGAACTTGCCTATGGAAGGCATTCGTGGGCGCATCGATCAAGTGTTTAAAGAGTTGTTGCCGACGAACGATCCATACGAAGTAGTCGCCTTCTCACCATATAGAATGCACCAGCGCGTTACGGATAGAATGCGCAATGGTCGTGTGATCCTTATAGGTGATGCTGCACACGTAACCAACCCAACTGGAGGGCTTGGTTTGACGGGGGGCATGTTCGACGCCTTTGCACTAACATCGGTGTTGAATCAGGTCATACACGACGGTCGTAGTGAAGACATTCTCGACGTGTTCGAAGCCGACCGCCGACGGAAATTTATTGAACTGGTATCACCTAGAGCAAGCGACAATTTGCGTAATTTATATCATCAGAAGCCTGGTGAAGGAAAAAATGACTGGGTAAACAACACTAGAAGCATTTCAAAGGATATAGATAGGATGCGCGATGCTTTGCGTTTTCCAGAGACTATGGAAACCTTTCTGTAGACGGCTGATTAGTTGGTGGGATTCTGATTGCTATAGTTCAATAATAAAATTTTGCGAGCCTGTCATCTGTTGATGAAGCAAGGTTTCAATGGTTGTTTAGTGGTCTGTTTTATTAATTGTTCTATACGTTATTGGGTCCCGCCCAACAGGCGTGAATAAGTGTCACTCTGGTATCCGGTCGGCACGGACAACGTCTTCTTGCTCAGTGGTGGTGGCAATATGTACTACAAACTTACCGATTTTGGCGGAAAGTTTCTGACTAGTCCTCCGCACTTTAGTGCGGGTAAAAGCTATCCAGGTGTAAGCGCCTATGTTCAATGGTTTATGCCTGCTAATCCCCTGCCAGTATCGGTGACATTTATACATGGTGGTGGAGGGCAGGGTTCAGAGTTTTTAACTACTCCAGATGGGCGTCCAGGATGGGTTCATAATTTCCTGCAAGCAGGTTTTCCAGTATTTATATTAGATAGGCCTGGTCATGGACGAAATAGTTGGAACAGTGAGATTTTAGGGGCTCACGTACCGCATCCAGACTATGAAACGCTTTATCCAAGGTTCGTAGAGCCCAAAATCAAGAATCTCTGGCCGGAGTCGAGGCATCATGATCAGTGGCCGGATCATGAGCCAATCGCTGGAGACAGATTCATGGCAAGCCAAGGAGTAATGGCAACAACGCTGGCCGCAGCTCAAAAGCATGTAGAAGCGATTGCACCTCAGTTGTTTGAAGTAACTGGAGACACGATTTTAGTCTCGCACTCGGCAGGTGGGCCATGTGGCTGGGCATTGGCAGCAATAGGGGGGGCGAGGGTAAAAGCTGTAGTCGCGGTCGAGCCGTTAGGCTATCCGGGCCTTCAACACTCACTAGGAGATTTTGAAAATGGTTTATGTGCAGTTGAATTCTCTGGCTCGCATGATCCTTATGAGCGTCCAGTCGCATTGGTGACCGGGCATGCTAGTTGGATGCGAGAAGCAAATTTGAAAGCCGCAAAGTATTTACAAGACCAAAATTACGACGTCACTCATTTTCTCCTTGAGGATTACGGGGTTTTAGGTAATGGGCATATGATGATGTCTGAGAAAAATAGTAGCGATATCGCAGCAATTATAATTGATTGGGTCAATGAGTCGGTTTTTTGAGTTATATAACTCCGTGGTATATGTGAGTGCTGGTAGGGCCACACTCATAAGACCCTTATGTTCGTGGTCAAGGTGATTCTATCCATGCATAGGATGGATTATCTAGGAGGGCTGCGGCGGGTGGTAGTCTGGTACAAATGGCTTTGGAAGGTAAATAAATAATTCAAATCTTGGTTTATGCGCGGTACTGAATATTAACTTCGTCTAAAGGTGGAAGCTATGAAGGTTGTACGCGTTGGTCAAATTGTCCCAAGCTCTAATATCACTATGGAAACGGAGATCCCGGCGCTGCTTAAGGCGCGGGAGCTGGTAGCTCCTGAGCGATTCACTTTCCATTCATCTCGTATGCGTATGAAACATGTAACGAAGGAGGAACTAGCTCGAATGGATGGCGACAGTGATCGTTGTGCACTCGAACTATCAGACGCTCGCGTCGACGTGATGGGATACGCTTGCCTGGTCGCGATTATGTCCATGGGGCATGGTTATCACCGAGTATCGGCGGAGCGCTTACGAAATGTGACCGAGAATAATGATGCAGCAACACCAATTATTACCTCGGCGGGGGCGCTTATAGATGGCATCCGTGCTCTTGGTGCGAAGCGCGTGGCTGTGGTTACTCCTTACATGAAACCGTTAACAGAATTGGTAGTTGATTACATTCGACATGAAGGTATCGAAGTAGGTGACTATCGAGCACTAGAAATCTCGGATAATCTGGCGGTTGCGGCCCATGATCCAATGAATTTGCCTGGAATAATTGCGAGCATGCGCACGGACGACGTTGATGCAATTGTTATTTCTGCATGTGTCCAGATGCCATCATTAAATGCCATCACAATGGTTGAGGCGCAAACCAGAAAGCCAGTTATTTCAGCCGCAGTTGCTACTACTTGGGCGATGTTAACTGCATTAGATCTCCCTACACGAGTTCCTGGTGGTGGAACTCTTCTTTCAGGTGCCTACTAATGAAAGGGTACAACGTTTATGCAAATGGCATTCGTCAGCACATCATTCATTTTCCGGGAACGGGTTCACCGCTGCTGTTAATCCCAGGTATCACCTCTCCTGCAGTAACATGGGGGTTTGTGGCCGAGCGTCTTGCCAAATATTTTGATGTCCACGTGGTAGATGTTCGAGGCAGAGGTTTGAGTGAATCGGGTGATTTAGATTACTCATTGGACGCAATGGCTGATGATTTAGTTGCGTTAGCCCAGCGGATGGAAGGAGTGGTAGTTTTAGGACATTCAATGGGTGCGCGAATTGCCATTCGAGCAGCTAGGAAAGATTCTCAGGTGTTTTCTCGATTGATCTTAGTTGATCCACCTGTTTCTGGCCCAGGTAGACGTCCGTATCCTGCAAAGTGGTCATGGTATGCGGAGTCCATTCGTTTAGCACAAAGAGGCTGTACGGCGATGGAAATGCGGTCTTACTGCCCGACTTGGACGGACGAACAGATCGAGCTCCGGGCTGAGTGGCTACATACCTGCCAGTACACAGCGGTCAAAACCGCATTCGATGGCTTCCACACAGATGATATTCATACCGACTTGGCGCAATTGACGCTTCCTATTCAACTCGTTGTAGCTGGTGGAGCAGAAGTTATTCAGCCTGATGATATCGCGGAGATTATTAGTTTAGCTCCTCAAACTACGACGTATGTTGTTGAAGAAGCTGGGCACATGATTCCGTGGGATAATTTAGAAGGCTTCATAACTGCAGTCAGCAATCGATAGAGAGGCGCGATATGGACCATGTGAGTTTTACCGAGATATGCCTACATCAGTTGAAAATGTCAGGTGTACATGAAGGGGAGCGACTGATCGTTCTAACCCAGGGGCATGAACGTCTAGCGTACGCCGACGCATTTATGGCCGCAGGCCAGCGACTTGGAGCCGAGATGTATCATATGAGGCTACCTTCGCCATTGCCTTCTAATGGCTGGGCTGTCGGGGTTACGGGACTTGCCGATTTACCCGGTGCTGTGGAGGCGCTTAAGAACTGCGACATGTTGATTGACTGCGTATTCCTTTTGTTTTCTGCTGAACAGTTTGAAATCCAAGCGGCAGGTACGCGTATTTTAACTGCGGTGGAACCTCCTGAGCTTCTGGCCCGTATGCTGCCATTTCCAGAGCTGCGAGAGAAAGTTTCTATTGCAGCGGAGTTAGTTGAAAACGCTAAGGATATGCGGATCACATCCCCGCATGGGACAGATATTACATACAAGCTGAATACCTATCCTACTATAGCAGAGTACGCTTGTACAGATACACCAGGTCGTTGGGATCATTGGCCTTCGGGGTTTGTATTCACTGGCGGTGACGATGACGGTGTGGATGGAACCATAGTTGTCGCCCCAGGTGATGTTCTTTTACCGCAAAATCTCATGGTTAGGGAGCCAATAACTTACACTATAGAAAAAGGTTGGATAGTCGATATTCGCGGCGGTCTTGAAGCTCAGATCGTTAATTCCTATATGGACTCATTTAATGATCCCCGTGGTAAAGGAATGAGTCATGTAGGCTGGGGAATGAATCCACATGCTAAATGGCACAGCTTTGTTCCGGGGCAATTTACAGGTGGAATGGGAATGGAGCTCAGAAGTTTTTACGGCAATGTAATGTTTTCAACCGGTCCAAACAATGAGCTTGGCGGATCGAATGATACCGCCTGTCATCTTGATATTCCAATGCGTAACTGTTCATTGTTCCTTGATGATACGCCAGTGGTCATTGATGGCGACATTGTTGTTAAAGAAATTCAGCTAGTGCAAAGGTAGACGTGCTGCTAAATTGTGCGGACGCAAGGAGTATTATATGTCACAAAAAGAAGTATATGACGCTGCAGGTTTCGGTAATCCGGTGTCTAGAGGCGTGCACCCAGCTATCATTGTTGTTGATTTTTCGTATGGATTTACTGATCTTCAATATCCAACTGCCTCTGATGCCTCACTCCAGATGTCCCGCACAAAAGAAATTTGTGACTTGGCAAGGGCATTAGAATTTCCGGTGATATTTACCACAATCGCATATCATCCAGGGGAGATACCGATGCTTCCGTGGTTGGAGAAATCTTCTGGTATGGCTGCATTGCTCTATGGGTCCCGATTAGTTGAAATAGATATGGCAACAGGTATTCAGCCAAACGATGTAGTTGTTGTAAAAAAAGGAGCTTCGTCTTTTTTTGGGTCGACGTTATCCAGCCTGCTGGCAGGGACAAATACTGATACAGTTGTGGTGACAGGTGCAACGACCTCGGGGTGCGTCCGCGCTACTGTTGTAGACGCTGTACAATCCGGGTTCAAAGTGCTTGTGCCAGCGGACTGCTGTGCGGATCGTGCGAAAGGGCCACATGAAGCGAGTCTGTACGACATACAGCAAAAGTATGGTGATGTAACCGATTCCGACGACATTTTAAAATGGCTGCGATCGGTTGCGGGCTAGTCGATTTATTAATTGTAGTCCTTAATTTGGTGCGTCTCGGCACATATAATGGGCGCCGAACGCACATTTCTACTTTTTAAGTACGCATGTAATTTCAGATGCTTCGCTGAGTCAATTATTTAAGTCATAGTGTTATCGCGATTTCTGTTTTATTTGTCTCGATGACGCAGTTTTTGATTCTGTATTCGGTTGAGAATTTTGGTGATCTGTCCGTGAGTTAATTGAATTTTAGGTTTGGTGTGTGATGGATAGAGTACTTTGCAAATAAGTGTGGCAAGTAAGGCTTATATGCTTGTTCGGGGGGGGTATTTAATCTCATCGCTTTCAGGGCTGATCCATAATTAGACGATCCTAATTTCTTGTCGCGGGTTCATTGAGCAGCCGACTCCCTAGTCTTCTATATCGTTGGAAGCTAACACATTGAAGAGCTTCCATTTCTTCTGTAATGCCGTTCTGGTGGCAAGTTTGGGCGAGCCGCAACTGTGATGGAAATAGCAATGAACTGGACCTGGTTTCATAAGCTCGGCTCACCCAAGTGGTTCTACGGCATCAGCGGCAGACTGTTGCCCTGGCTGAGCGTCGCGGCCCTGTTGCTGATCGGCATCGGCCTGGTCTGGGGCCTGGCTTTCGCGCCGCCGGACTATCAGCAGGGCAACAGCTTTCGCATCATCTATATCCATGTCCCCGCGGCGATGCTGGCCCAGTCGGTCTACGTGATGCTGGCGATCTGCGGTGTGGTCGGCCTGGTGTGGAAGATGAAACTGGCCGATATCGCCCTGCAATGCGCAGCGCCCATCGGTGCCTGGATGACCGCCGTGGCGCTGGTCACCGGGGCGATCTGGGGCAAGCCGACCTGGGGCTCATGGTGGGTCTGGGATGCACGCCTTACGTCCATGCTTATCCTGCTGTTCCTGTACTTCGGTCTTATTGCGCTGGGCAACGCGATCAGCAATCGTGACAGCGCCGCCAAGGCCTGCGCGGTATTGGCGATTGTCGGCGTGAT
>LNAQ01000342.1_pt1 | contig 11202 bp, 9 predicted proteins | sample 602591 | NCBI WGS metagenome assembly LNAQ01 (sample SAMN02440304, study PRJNA202911) | soil metagenome | biome: Subtropical and temperate rainforests or woodlands; isolation source: soil samples (1 kg each in a 20% v/v slurry with milli Q water) were... ... | reverse complement strand
CAAGACGGCGTCACGACGACACGCTGGTGCTTGCCGACGGCCAAAACGGCGACTGGACGCCGCATGACCTGCGCCGCACCGGTGCGACCATGATGCAGGCTTTAGGGGTCAGCCTGGACGTCATCGACCGCTGCCAAAACCATGTGCTGGCAGGCTCGCGGGTGAGGCGCCATTACCTGCATCACGACTATACCGCAGAGAAGAAGTGTGCCTGGAACCTTTTGGGCGATCGACTCAGTGCCGTGTTGTCCTCTACCTACGAGCACCCACCGACCGAATCGATGATGTCTTTTCCAGCGTACGCCCCCCCTGGATCCCAGCTGCCTTCAATCGGACAGGTCGGTTTTCCCGAAACTCCCAACTGAAAGCGGATGGAGGAATACTCAAGACCGTCAGACACCCCTAGGAAAAAAATGAGCCAGGTTGGTGTACAGAGATCGACTGACCCGTAATTTTCTCCAGAAACTGCTCCGGAAGAATGCGTTCAACCGCCGAAAGGAACGTCTCGATCAGTGACCTGAAATGATCAAGTTCGCCTTCCTGTATCTGCCGCCATAGGCTTGGACGATACCGAACCAGAATGGATAACGCATAGAGCAACACCAAAGATGTCGCTCGATACTCATTTATCGCTCCAAACAGCGGCAACATGAGCGCATGTCTTTTAAATGGACTGTGATGCAGCTGAAGTGCATCCCACCAAACATTCGATTCCGGATGATCAATTGCCACACGGAAATGGCTCGCTGACGACCTAGACGATACCTGGACAATTTCGCGAATTGGCCCTGGAAAAGCCGCGATATCATCCGCAGTCATTCGCCCAGACTCATCTATCAAAAGGGCGTAGGTTGTCGTTGCACGGTGGTGCAGACCGTTACTTTTTTGATCGTAAGCAGGAATAACCCAAGAAGGTTTGCCCTCAAATATGTCTTCAAAAAGATCCGCAACCTCAGGTATCCGAGAAAACAGCTGCTCCATAGTAAGCCAGCTTCCAACTGGCAGTGCTTTCAGCGCATCCAGACCGTCGGGTTTCCGCTTGGCAGCGACAAGTGAGTTTGCAGACATCGATTTAACCCAACTTGGGAAAAAACCCGAAACTAGCGCACCAATGGCCAGACTCTCAAATCGGTCATCTAAACCATCATGGGTATAAAGGCCATGTCCTTTTTTGGTTGTTGCCTCCAACTCTGCAAGGGTTTGAGGACCACTCGGCGAAGCGAGCATCTCGGCAAATGCAAAGGACATTGTGCCGTAATACAGATTGAGTACACGTTGACTGACATTTCTTCGATCAATGGCACTGAAATAATCGGTGGCATTGCGGAGCGCGAAGGCGACGCCCTCTCCCTTTGACACGATGGTCGAGATATCAAGACTTAGGCTTTCAAGTTGAGCGCGACGGTCGACCATCTTTCGAGCAAGAGTCGCACTTTTCAACTGAGCAAGGCGCGCCCAGACGGCTTCTATCGGAGTTTCTGAAAGCAACACTCGCCGCGGTGCTTGCAACTCTTCAAAGGTCCCCTCTTCGGCTTGCGTTGTCGTAGGAGCGAACTTTCCAGTGCTGCTTTCACGGTTCCATTCGATGAGAAGGGATTGAAAATCGTCAATCGGCTTCACGGGAATAGATACCCCCATAGCGAAGGACTCAACCATGTACGGCTGTCCGTTAAAAAAGATTACGGACACCTCTCCAGCCAGCTGTTTGTATACATTGTTGCTCGTCGCTGACGAGTAAAGCACTGCGGCCGAACGCTCCGTCCCACCTCTAGACGCCATTACGACAACATACTCTCCTACGGCAACCTCACGGACTATGGACGCGTCCCAGCCATGCCCGACTAGCTTATCAAGCATATTTCTTTTCACTGCGTCCCGCAGAATATCTAAGCGCGCCTTCCATCCACTGTCTTGCATATGCCTTCTCCATGCTCTGTCTTTCTACTAAACACTATCGCAGCTTCAGTCATAGCATTGATCGGTCGAATCCACAGCCAATAGCGGCCATTCACGCTACGTTACTGAATTATGGTTTGCGTAAAAAGCGGGGGTGGTAGCCGGCGCTGCATTGCGTGCCGGCTAATTTCACCATCGCTATTTTAATTTTTTTAATGGAAACAATCGTCCCTCTGAAATGAAAACGACACTCGGTCGCCAGCCGTCAGCCCTGTCAGCGGATCTTCTGTCACGGAAAGGGCGATGGTCATCGGCGGTCATTGCTCATGCGTACGGGTCATTCTTCCCGACGTCGTTAAGTAGCGACGCAGAATGCCTGGGCAGGCCTATGGAGATTAAGGCTGCGAGCAGTACGAACGCGCTCGATATCCACAAGCACGCCCCCAGCCCATACACCTGATAAATCCAGCCGGAAAGCACCGTGCCGATCAACCGCCCCATGGCGTTCGACATGTAATAAAACCCCGTCCCGCACTGCCTTGCACAGTGCCGCGGATTGCTCCGTGCAGTATCCACTCCCGGTGAACGCCGCTGCACTCATGAATTGCCCCATCACCGCCAATGACACCCACGTACGATTGGCTCACTGCCTGACGCCCAGTCCCGCGTATTTACGCAAAATGAGGCTATCGACTTGCCGATATCGGCTTTTTCACCCCAGCCCCCCTCCCTACAGTATGTACGACTTCAACGGCGAGCAGCGCTCGCCCCGTTCAGGAACCGTGCATGCCCAGCCTGTCTTTGCGTATCGAAAGGATCGACCTGCTCACGCCTCACATTCGTCGCATGATCCTGGTCGATGACGCCGGCCACACCCTGCCCGGTTTCACCCCGGGTGCTCATATCGAAGTGCAGATACCAGGCAGCAAACCCAGGTGGCGTGCTTACTCGCTGGTCAGTCTGCCTGAACGCCCTCACTACGAGATCGCGGTGCAACTGGAAGACCAGAGCAGCGGTGGTTCGCGCTGGATGCACGAGGTGCAAGTCGGTCAGCAACTGGTGGTCCGCGCGCCCAACAACCATTTTCCATTGGTGGCTAATGCCAATGACTACCTGCTGATCGCGGGAGGAATAGGCATCACCCCAATGCTTGGCATGGCCCGCTCGCTCGCGGCCAGTCAGCAGCCGTTCACTTTGCACTATGCCGGTCGCGACGCAGGCCGCATGGCGTATCTGGAAGAGGTCCAGGCGCTCGGCACCGCCCGATGCTGGATCAGCGGCGGCGACCCGGCGCGGCGCCTGCCCCTGAACAGCCTGCTGGATTCGCCCATCAATGGACGCCAGCTTTATGTGTGCGGCCCCAAGTCATTGATCAGCAACGTGCTGCAAACGGCTCGCGCACTGGGCTGGGACGACAGCCAACTGCACAGCGAGTTGTTCATCGGCAGCCTCGACGCCGAGACCGAAGCCGGTTTTGAAGTGGAACTGCGCGCCAGTGGCGTAACGCTTCAGGTGCCCGCGGGCAAAAGCGTACTGGACGCAATGATAGAAGCCGATCTGGACCCGATGTTCGATTGCCGTCGGGGTGACTGTGGGGTGTGCGAGGCCCAAGTGCTCGAAGGCGCCGCTGACCACCGCGATATTTGTCTGTCGGAGCGCGAACGGGCTGACGGCAGCTTCTGTACCTGTGTATCCCGCGCCTCCAGCGCTCGCCTGGTGCTCGATTTGTAAGTGCGTTGTCGTACCACGCACCTCTTTATGGCTGGTTAAAAGGAGACATCATGATTCCCTCGAACGAACAGATCGCGGCCTTGATCCGCGACGACAGCGTGCACAAAAGCGTTTACACCGACCCTCAACTGTTTGATCTGGAAATGCAGCGAATCTATGGTCAGGCATGGATCTACGTCGGCCATGAAAGCCAGGTCAAAAACGTCGGTGACTACCACACCACACGCATCGGCGATCAGGACGTGATTCTGGTTCGCGGTGCCGATAAAAACGTCAATGTGCTCTACAACCGTTGCCCGCACAAAGGCGCCAAGCTGGTGGCCGAAGGCGACGGCAATGTCGGCAAGTTCTTCCGCTGCCCTTACCACGCCTGGACCTTCAAACTTGACGGCCAGCACCTTTCGGCACCGTTGAAGAACGGCTTCGAAGGCACCTGTTTCAACCCCCGGCACCCGGACTTTTCAATGGTGAGCCTGGCGCGGGTCGACAGCTATCGAGGCTTCGTGTTCGCCAGCCAGATCGATCATGGTCCAGACCTGAAAAGCTTTCTCGGCGGCGTGATCACCTCCATCGACAATCTCTGCGATCGCTCGCCGGTGGGTGAAGTCGAAGTGGCCGGCGGTATTTTTCGAGTCATGCAGCGCTCCAACTGGAAAGTCTTCTACGAAAATCTCCACGACACCATGCACGCTCGCGTCACGCATGAATCCTCGGTGGACGCGGCCCGCAGCGAAGCCGAATCCTTGGGAGAAATGCCTTTCGAACTGCTGATCATGGACGGCAACGGCGAGCCCTACGATTTCTGGGAAAAGCTCGAACTGCGTGCCTACAACAATGGACATGGTTACATGGAAGCGATCTTCGATCCGGCAGCCGCCGAGCGCGACGATGTGTCCAAGGCCCACTTCGAATGCCTGAGCGATGCCTATGGCGAAGAACGCGCCCGAGACATCATGGGAATGAATCGTCACAACACTGTGATCTACGGCAGCGGCTCGCCCCACACCGTGTTCATGCAGTTCCGGGTGATCCGGCCGATGGCCGTCGACCGTACCCTGGTGGAAATCCAGACGTTCCGCTGCAAAGGCGCTCCGGATGCCGTATTTGATCGGGCGCTGACGTACGCCAACGTCATCAACTCGCCCTCCTCCAACGTCATGCCCGACGACGTCGAAGTCTATGCCCGCTGCCAGGAGGGCAACATGACCCGCGGTGGTGAATGGATCAGCATGCATCGTTATGTCGGCACCGACCGGTTGCTGCCCGATGGCGCGGTCTCGACCAATGGCACCAGCGAGCTGCCGATGCGCAACCAGTTCGCCGCCTGGAAGCACTACATGACCGCCACCCTGATCGCCAAGGAGAGCACCCATGCTGCTTGATCGCACTTTCGACGTCTCGACTCACGCCCTGATCCCGGCCCAGGTACCCAGCGAATCCTTGCGCGAGATCGAGCAGTTTCTCTATCGCGAAGCACGCCTGCTGGATGAGCGCCGCTTCTGGGAGTGGGACCAACTGTTTACCGATGCGGGCATGTACTGGGTGCCGCACCTGCATGGGCAGGTCGACCCTTTCGAACACATTTCGCTGTTCTGGGAAAACCGCATGTTGCGCGAAGTGCGCATCCGCCGGGTAGAGAACGTGCGTAACTGGTCGCAACAACCACCGACCCGCACGGCTCACCTGGTGGGCAATGTGATGGTCGAAGGACTCGACAGCCAAGGGCTGCTGGTGGTGAGCGCGACGTTCCAGGTCAGCGAATGGCGTCTTGAACAACGTCAGTTGGCCGGGCGCTACACCTACAAGCTTGCCAGTCAGGACAGCGGCGGCTGGAAAATTCAGCTCAAGCGGGTTGACCTGATCAACTGCAACGATGTGTTCGCCAACCTTGAGGTCTTTGTCTGATGGGGCGCCCGACCGTATTGGCCCTGCATTATCAGAATGACGTGTTGCATCCTGACGGCCGCATCCGGGTCGGGCTCGCAGCCGATGATCCGGCACGTGACGCCGTGCTGGACGCCGCCATCAGGCTGCAGCAAGGCGCCCGCGCACGGGGCTGGCCGATCATTCATGTGCGCGTGGCGTATCGCCCGGACTATGCCGACCTGGTACAGAACGCGCCGATCCTGCGCGCCGTCGCGGCCAGCGGTGCCGCCCAGGAAGGCACTTGGGGCGCGCAGTTCCATGACGCGTTGCAACCGCTGGAAGGCCCGGACGAATTCGTCATCACTCATACCCGCATCAACGCGTTTTACGGCACACCGCTGGACACCCTGTTGCGCCAGCTCGAAACACGACAGTTGCTGATCGCCGGCGTCGCCACCCACTCGGTGGTGGAAAGCACGGTACGGCATGCCGTCGATTGCGGCTTCGAGGTGACGGTGCTGGCCGACGCCTGCGCCGCCGCCCGCCCCGCGACTCATCTGGCGGCGCTGGACAGCATGCGGTTGATCGCCACCGTCACGGATGTCGCAAGCTCCCTGGAGTCAATGCCATGAAGTCCATTCCCACTGCCAACCTGCAAGGTCAGGTGGCGATCGTCACAGGCAGCACCCAGGGCCTGGGGACTGACATTGCTCGTCAACTGCTAAACGCCGGCGCCTGCGTCATGCTGGTCGGCCGCAACCGCGACATGGGGGCGGCACTGGCCAGCGAGTTGGGTGAACGCTGTCGCTTTGTCGCCTGCAATGTCGAGCTGGACGAGGATATCGATGACTGTATCGACACCACGCTGGCCGCCTTCGGCCGTCTCGACATTCTGGTCAACAACGCCTGTGTCTACGACGACCAGGGGCTACAGTCAGACCGCGCGCAATGGTTGAACACCCTCAACATCAACCTGGTGTCGGCGGCCATTTTCGTACAGAAAGCCACGCCGCACATGAGTGAAGGCGGCACCGTGATCAACATCGGCAGCACCGGCGGCAAGTTTGGCGCAGCCGGGCGAGCCCTGTACCCGGCGTCCAAGGCCGGTTTGCTGCAGCTGACCCGAAACTTTGCGGTGAGCCTGGCACCGGCTTCGATCCGGGTCATCAGCGTCTCGCCGGCCTGGACCTGGTCGCCGTCGGTGGCGAACCTGAGCGGCGGCGACCTTGCCATGGCCGACCGCGTGGGGGCCACCTTTCACCCGCTTGGGCGCGTCGGGCGCGGCGAGGAGATCGGCCATGTGGTCGCCTTCCTGTGCAGCCATGGGGCGTCCTGGATTACCGGGGTAGACATTCCGGTGGACGGCGGTTTTTCGATCCTCGGCCCCGATCAGGGGCTCTCGCCTCGGGTGTGGTTCGAGCGCTTGCGTGACCCGGTCTGAATCGCTTCGCCTATTGAGCACCGCCAACAAAACCTGATGAAGAGTCGATAACGAGGTAATACCATGGGCAAGATAATCACCGTAAAAGCCAGCGACGGCAGCGGCAGTTTCGCCGGTTACCTGGCGCTGCCCGCCAGCGGCAAAGGTCCCGGCGTAGTAATAGGCCAGGAAATCTTCGGCATCAACGCCAACATGCGCGAAGTGGCCGATTTTTACGCCGAGGAAGGGTATGTCGCCTTGGTGCCGGACCTGTTCTGGCGCCTGGAACCGGGCGTAGACCTGGGGTACACCGAGGCCGACTTCGCCCGTGCCATCGAGCTGTTCCAGCGCATGGACGTGGACAAGGCTGTCGATGACATCGACGCCAGTTTCAAGGCACTCAGCGATTTGCCCGAAGTCGAGGACGTCGGTTTCGGCTATGTGGGTTTCTGCATGGGCGGCAAGCTGGCCTACCTGACGGCGACGAGAACCGACGCCGCCTGCTCGGTGGGCTATTACGGCATGGGCATTGAACAGTTGCTCGACGAAGCCGACAACATCAAAGGCCGCCTGGTGCTGCACTTCGCCGAACAGGATGGCTACTGCGATGCCAATGCCCGAACGTTGATCAGTCAGCGCCTGGGCGGCCGCAACAACGTCGAGATTTACACCTACCCCGACGTCGACCATGCCTTCGCCCGCAACGGTGGCATGCACTACAACAAGCCGGCCGCGTTGATGGCCCATCAACGCAGCATCGCCGCACTCAAACAGGCCATCGGCCCTAACTACAACCTGTCCGAACTGTGGGAAAAGCACATCGAATTCGAGTTTGCCGTCCGCGATGTCCCGGCGACCATGGCGACCATGGTTGCCGAACCTTACGTCAACCACATTCCGACCATGACCGGTGGCGTGGGCTACCGCGAACTGAGCCGCTTCTACCAGAACCATTTCGTCCACGCCAATCCGCCGGACATGAAGCTGGTGCCCATCTCGCGCACTGTCGGGGCCTCACAGATCGTCGACGAGTTCGTGATGTGTTTCACCCACACCAGTGAAATCGACTGGATGCTGCCCAACGTCGCGCCGACCGGTCAATACGTCGAAATACCGATGCTCGGGGTCATCAAGTTCCGGGGCGACAAGCTGTGTCACGAACATATTTACTGGGACCAGGCCAGCGTTCTGGTGCAGATCGGCCTGCTCGACCCCACCGGGTTGCCCGTGGCCGGTATCGAAACGGCGAAGAAACTGCTCGACGAACAACGGCCGTCCAATACGCTGATGGGCAAATGGGCGGACAGCGCCGAACAGTAATCGAACACTGCACCCTGTAGGAACGAGCCTGCTCCTACAGGGTGCAGCGTTTGATTATCTGATGGCAGCCGTCTGATGCGGCAGTTCGCCAAAGCGTTCACGGTAATAACGGGCAAAACGCCCGAGATGACCAAAGCCATGTTCCAGGGCGACTTCGGTAATGCTCACGTCGCAACGACCGAGCAAACGATCGCGCACCGCTTCAAGCCGCAGGTTGCGCAACCGCTCCATGGGTGTTTGTCCGTAACAGCGCTGGCACAGGGTGTTGAGGCTGCGCTCGCTCATGCCCGCCGCAGCGGCCAGTTCTCCCAGGGAAAGTGCATCCCCCAGGCGACTGCGCATCAAGTCTTCGATCTTGTGCAACTGTCGCAATGCCTGACGCTGTGCTGGCGTCTCAACGACCGCTATCGGTGACCCGTCGACTTTCGGTGGGTGGGTCAGCAGGAACAGCGGCAGGCTTTCTTCCAGATGTCGCAACCAGTGAGCATGCACCGGCTCACCCTCGCTGGCCCCCAGCTGCTCAAGCAAATCATCAACCAGGCGCAACCAGCCACGCGCCTGACCGGTGTCGAGCCGGTAGGCAGGTGGCAAGCTGAAATCGGCGGCCAGCCCTCCTTCGTCCACCAGCCGTTCCTGCATCAGCCTCAACAAGGAGCGCGGCACCTTGAGCAGCAATTGTTCGCAGCCACGGTGCCAGACCAGTCGGGCCTGGCGGTTGGGCGCGAGCACCGCCACTTGCCCCTCCTCCAACTCCAGCGCCAGCCCGTCGCACTCGATGCTGGCCCGCCCGCGCAATGGCATCTGCATCAATACGAAATCGGTAAAAGGCCGTGGCCGCACCTCAACCTCGGCACCGTAACGCAGGACAAACAATTGGCAACGTCCCACTTCAGCGCGGAAAAACGCCGTGTCGACATTGCCAGTGCGCCAGCTCAAGTCGTGTTCGACCAACTCACGCGCGAGCAGCCGATGACTTTCCTGCCGCGAGCGGCTGGTGAAGACCGGCGTCTGGCACAGCCTCGACAGATCAAGCCCCGCACCAGCGCCAGGCATAGGGTGAACCGATAGCGCAGCCATGGCTCAAAGCGACCGGTTTCGGCGAGCTTCGTTACGTTGCAGGGTGATACTCGGTGTTTCATCGAACAGCTTGCGATACTCGCTGGAGAAGCGGCCCAGGTGGGTAAAACCCCACCCCATGGCAATCACCGAGATATTGCGCGCCGAATTGTCCTCGAGGATTTCCTGGCGCACGGCACCCAGCCGGTGCTTCTTCAGATACGCCATCGGCGACATGCCAAAGTATTTCTTGAAACCTTCGAACAGCTTGAACCGCGACACACCGGAAATCGCCTCAATGTCTTCCAGGTGCAGTGCTTCGCGGGCATTTTCGTGGATGTACTGCTTGGCTCGAATCAGGTAGTGCGGCAGTTTGACGCCGAGCACATTGCGCAACTCATCGGAGTAGTTGTTCGGCTGGGCGAGGATCAAGCCCTTGATCAGCGAGCTCTCGATGTCGCGAGTGAAAAACGTCTGGTCATACAACTCGCGGCTGCGCTCCAGCTCGCCAATAAAGTAGCGAGCCATGCGCCACCACGACGCGGAGGAACCGTTGACGGCGTCCATCACCGGCTCGAAACGCAAGGGGGTTTCCAATGGCCGCTGCAGCATGTCTTCAAGGGACTTGCGCATGGCCGCCAAGTGAAGGAAGCAGAGATGAAAGATGATCCGATTGTAATCGTCAGCAGTGCGCGCACGCCCATGGGCGGTTTTCAGGGCGACCTGCAGGGGATGACCGCCTGGCAGCTCGGTGCTGCCGCCATCCGCGCGGCGGTGGAACGCAGCGGCCTGCCGGCCGAGAACGTGCAGGATGTGCTGATGGGCTGCGTGCTGCCCGCCGGCCTCGGCCAGGCCCCGGCGCGCCAAGCTGCCTTGGGCGCCGGATTGGCCCGCTCCACGGTGTGCACCACCCTGAACAAGATGTGCGGCTCGGGCATGCAGGCGGCCATCCTGGCCCACGACCTGCTGCGCGCCGGCAGTGTCGATGTGGTGGTTGCCGGTGGCATGGAAAGCATGTCCAACGCCCCCTACCTGCTGGACAAGGCCCGCAGCGGCTACCGCATGGGCCACGGCAAGGTCCTCGACCACATGTTCCTCGACGGACTGGAGGACGCCTACGACAAGGGCCGCCTGATGGGCACCTTCGCCGAGGATTGTGCGCAGGAATACGGTTTCAGCCGCGAGGCCCAGGATGCCTACGCGCTGACGTCGCTGCAGCGCGCCCGCGATGCCATGGCCGACGGCCATTTCGCCGAGGAGATCGTCCCGCTGCAGGCGACCCTGGGCCGCGAGCAGCGCCGGGTCGCCCACGACGAGCAGCCGCCCAAGGCCAGCCCGGAGAAGATCCCCAGCCTGCGCCCGGCATTCCGCGACGGCGGCACGGTGACGGCGGCCAACTCCAGCTCGATCTCCGACGGCGCCGCCGCCCTGCTGCTGATGCGCCGCTCCGAGGCGCAACGTCGTGGTTTGCAGCCGCTGGCCGTGATCCATGGCCATGCAGCGTTTGCCGACGAACCGGGGCTGTTCACCACCGCGCCGATTGGTGCCATCAAGGCATTGCTCAGCCGTACCGGGTGGTCGTTGCGCGACGTCGACCTGTTCGAAATCAACGAAGCCTTCGCAGTGGTGACGCTGGTTGCCATGAACCAACTGGAGTTGCCTCACGATAAGGTCAACGTGCACGGCGGCGCGTGTGCGCTGGGCCACCCCATTGGCGCGTCCGGTGCGCGCATTTTGGTCACGTTGATCAATGCCTTGAAACAACGGGGTTTGAAGCGCGGCGTAGCGGCGATCTGTATCGGTGGGGGTGAGGCGACGGCAATGGCGATTGAGGTTATATAATTCAAATAAATCAATAACTTGATAAATATGACAAATGCGTTGCCGGCTGAGGCTGTAGCGATTTCGCTACA
>LNAQ01000341.1_pt1 | contig 11214 bp, 10 predicted proteins | sample 602591 | NCBI WGS metagenome assembly LNAQ01 (sample SAMN02440304, study PRJNA202911) | soil metagenome | biome: Subtropical and temperate rainforests or woodlands; isolation source: soil samples (1 kg each in a 20% v/v slurry with milli Q water) were... ... | reverse complement strand
CCCGGCTTTCTTCTTTGGCAATCTCGTGAGCCTGGGCGAAGTCATCGTTGAGCATCTGTTCTACTTCGGCGGCAAAGGCGCTGTCGACCGTCAACAACATCACTTCAAAATTCAGCCGGAACGAGCGGTTGTCCAGATTGGCACTGCCAATGGCGCTGATTTCGCTGTCGATCAACACCACTTTCTGATGCAGGAAGCCCGGCTCGTAGCGGAACACCCGCACACCGGCGCGCACGGCTTCGAAGGCATAAAGGCTGGAAGCGGCGTAGACGATTCGGTGGTCCGGTCGTGAGGGCAGGAGCAATCGCACATCGACACCGCGCAGAACAGCCAGCCGCAACGCAGCGAACACAGCTTCGTCAGGGATGAAATAGGGGCTGGTGATCCACACTCGTTCGGTGGCGGCGTGGATGGCTTCGACGAAGAATAACGAACAGGTTTCGTAGGAATCCGCCGGCCCGCTGGCGAGCAATTGGCAGAGCACGCCATCGTCCGGGTAAACGTCCGGCAAAATCAGCGGCGGCAATGAGCGGGCAGCCCAAAACCAGTCTTCGGCAAAAGATTCCTGCATGCAGGCCACCACTGGCCCGCGGACTTGCACATGGGTATCGCGCCACGGTGCCAGCGGAGGTTTCTCGCCCATGTATTCGTCGCCGACATTGTGCCCACCGACGAAACCCAGCACTCCATCGACCACCACAATCTTGCGGTGGTTGCGGAAGTTGACCTGGAAGCGGTTGAGCCAGCCACTGCGGGTGGCAAAGGCTTTGACTTCGACGCCGGCATCGCGCAGTGGCTGCACGTAACTGTGAGGCAGGGAATGGCTGCCGATGCGGTCGTACAACAAATAAACCGCCACGCCTTCGGCGGCTTTCTTCAGCAGCAAGGTTTGCAGGCGTTGCCCGAGGCGATCGTCGTGGATGATGAAAAACTGAATCAGTACCGCTTCCTTCGCGTTGCTGATGGCTTCAAATATGGCGTTGAAGGTGGCCTGGCCATCGATCAACAAACGCACTTCGTTGTTCGCCAGGCACGGCATCCGTCCCAGTTTCGGCATGGCCCTCAAGGACGCGTAGGCACTTGAGGCGCGAGCGGTCAGCGCCTCTTCTACCCAAGGACGCCAGTTGAGTTCGGAGATCGCCTTGCGCATTTCTTCGTTGGCCTGGCGCCGGGCCTTGATGTAGCCATCGAAGGTGCTGCGGCCGAAGACCAGGTACGGGATAAGCGTGAGGTAGGGAATGAACAGCAACGACAGGGCCCAGGCGATCGAGCCCTGGGCGGTTCGAACGGTCAATACGGCATGGATGGCGGCAATCAGCCCTAACGAGTGCAACAGGGCGATCAGATAACCGAAAACATGCGGTCCAAAATAATCCATGGGGCAGCCTTGCTCCTGAAGATTCAATGCTTAACAGACCATGTTCCGTGCAGAATGTCGCTATTTAATTGGCCCATGAACCGAAGCCTGTGGCTGACGTCTAACGGCCACTACTGATCAGGAGTTACTCGATGAACGTTCGTCTGCTGGGTTTGGCCGTCGCTTTTGGTTTGGCTCTTCCTGTGGCTGCTCAGGCGCAGATGCTTCAGCCGGGCTTGTGGGAATTGACCTCGAGTAACATGAAGGTCGATGACCAGAACCTGCCGGACCTGCAATTGATCCTTGGCCAGATACAGAGCCAGATCACCCCTGAACAGCGGGCGCAGCTGGAGAAACAGGGCATCACGATGGGCGGCAAGGGGATTCGCGCTTGCCTGACGCCGGAGCAAGTGAAGAGCGACAACATCCCGCTGACGGACCCGCAATCGGGCTGCAAACAGGAAATCACCGAGCGCACCGGCAACCAGTGGAAATTCCGTTTCAGCTGCCCGAAAGCGCAAGGGGCGGGTGTGGCGACTTTCTTGAGCGATCGTGAGTTCACCACCAAGGTGAATGGCACTTTCAACGCTACCGGCATTCAGCAAAAGGGTAGCCTTGATACTCGCGCGGTCTGGTTGGGGCAGGATTGCGGGACTGTTAAGCCGAGAGCTTAAACACGTCGCTCCCACAGGAATGATGCACACACTGTGGGAGCGAGCCTGCTCGCGAGGCGTCTATTCAGACACCCGCAATCCCTGTTGATCGCAGCCAACTGCACACCGCATCAACCGCCATCCTGCCAAAATCCTCCCCGGTGTGACTGCGCACACTGACAAACCCGCCTTCTTTTTCTTTCTCCCCGATCACGACCAGATACGGCACTTGCTGACTATGCTCGCGAATCTTGTGGCGGACTTTCTCGTTGCGCAAATCGGCACGAGCCCGCACGCCACTCCGACGCAACGCTTCAGTCACCGATTGTGCGTATTCCGCCTGACGATCATCCATGCTGATGATCATCACGTGCGGCGGTGCCCGCCAGTTGTCCAGTTCCTCCTGGCAGGACCAACAGGTGCCATAGACCCGCTGTGGTGATGTACCGCTGATGTGATCAAGGGCGAAGGCCTGCAACACTCGGGTTGCGGGAACATGCGGACCCGTCGACACACACTCGAAGTCTCCCAGAAGGTAGGACGATAACTGTTTGGTATGCGTCGCGCGGCGACGGATCGAATGATTGGTAGCCGCCAGTGTCTTCATTCGCGCTTCGATGCTGGCAAGGTCGACCAGGTTCAAATGCTGCTCTAACTCGAACTCATGAAAGAAGCCGTCACCCAACGCCGCTCCCGTCTGCAAATGCGCTTTTGGATAAAGCTGTTTCACGGCCATCCCCAACACCAAGGCGCAGGACCGGCGAAGGATCTCCAGCCCGTCTGGCTCTTGCGGCGTGACGATGTTGACCCGGGCATCCGCTCCGATCATGAATTCACAATCGACCAGAACACCGTCAACCCGCCCGGCGACAGCTGCCTTGGCCAGACCGGGACCGATGCTCGCGGCGAACTCGTACACCGACAACGGTTGGTCGTATTCACGCAATGAACCATCGCTCAGGGTGATTTGAATCATGTCGGTGCTCTCGAGTGCTAGCGCATAAACCGTAGTGGTAAACCCTGACAGTTGTCATTAAGACATTTGTCTCGCCATGCGATTTGTCCGGACACCAGCGTGGTGCTGACGCTGTGGCGAAAGCGTCGTCGGGCAAAGGGCGTCCAGCCGCATTGAGACAGAATTGGCTGCTGGGAGACGGCAATGCCGTCAGGCTCGGGTTTGATCAGCACCAGGTCTGCCCAATAACCTTCGCGCAAATAGCCTCGGTCGGGAATAGCAAACAGATCAGCAACACGGTGACTGGTCTTGGCCACGAGCACAGTGATCGGCAACACCTTGTCCGCCACCAACTCCAGCAACGCGGGGAGGGCGTGCTGCACCAGCGGTAGACCGGAGGGCGACTGACCGTAGGCGCGTTGCTTTTCGGCCCAGGTGTGCGGCGCATGATCGCTGCCGATGACGTCCAGTCGATGGCTCAGCAAGGCGTTGCGCAAGGCATCGCGGTCAGCCTGAGTCTTGATCGCCGGGTTGCATTTGATCTGGTTGCCAAGGTCTGCGTAATCGCGATCATCGAAGAGCAAGTGGTGCAGGCAGACTTCGGCGCTGATGTGTTTCTGCGACAGCGGTTTGTCTTCGAACAACGCCAGTTCGCGTGCAGTGGTCAGGTGCAGAACGTGAAGTCGCGTGCCGTGGCGCCTGGCCAGATCCACCGCCATTGAGGACGAGCGAAAGCAGGCCTCGGCATTGCGGATTACCGGGTGCGCGGCGGCGGGAATGTGTTCGCCAAACAGCGTTCGCAGATTTGCAGCGTTGGCGTCGATGCTGGGCGTGTGTTCGCAATGGGCCAACAGAATCGTCGGCACCTCGGCGAACAGCCGCTCGAGAACCCTCGGATCGTCCACCAGCATGTTGCCGGTGGACGCACCCATGAACACTTTTACCCCGGCCACTTCGCAAGGATTGAGTGCGGCGACGGTGTCGAGGTTGTCGTTGCTCACGCCGAAGTGAAAGCCGTAGTTGGCCACCGAATTGATAGCTGCTCGACGCTTCTTGTCGGCAAGTGCTCCCAGACTCAATGTCGGTGGATTGGTGTTGGGCATGTCCATGAAACTGGTGATACCCCCGGCCACCGCAGCTCGGGATTCGGTGTAGAAACTGCCTTTGTCAGGCGATCCTGGATCGCGGAAGTGCACCTGGTCATCGATCATTCCGGGCAACAGCCACTGGCCGTCAGCGTCGATTTCCACAGTCGCATTTTCACCGTCGATGCTAGCGGCGATCTTGACGATGCGGCCATGGCTGACCAGCAGATCACCGTCAGATTCACGACCTTCATTCACCAGTCGGGCATTGCGAATCAGCACGCTGCTCATAAGTCAGAACTCGTTTTGCAGGGCTTTGTAGCCACGCACCAGATCGACATTGGTGCGCGCCACATCCTCGGAAAATTCCGAGGCGCTGACGCTGACTGGCGGGAACTGCGACAGGTCGGTGTTGGGGCCGATGCGAGTAGTGGAGGGCACATAGAAATCCGTGGGCAAGTCGCGGCCGTCGACCACCGAGTTGTGCCGCACCACGCAGCCATCACCCACCGCGCAGTTGAACAGCACGCTGTTGAAGCCGATAAACACCCGGTCGCCAACCGTGCACGGACCATGAACGATCGAACGGTGAGCAATCGAACTGAACTCGCCGATGGTGACCGCTGCTCCAGACTTGGAGTGAATCACCACGCCATCCTGGATGTTCGAATTGGCGCCAATGGTGATCGGCTCCATCGTGCCCGAATCGTCTACTTCATCGGCGCGGATCACGGCGTAGGGGCCGACGAAAACGTTCTCGCCGATCACCACTTTGCCGCAGATGATCGCGGTTTTATCCACATACGCAGATTCGGCAATCAGCGGTAAATCGCCTGAAGGGTTCTTGCGGATCATGGTTTGCTCAACGCCTCGTACAGGGTGTTGAGGTTGTACTCGAACAGCCCGGCGAAAGTGCTGGCGGGACCGCTTGCGGAGAGCGCATCGGAGTACAAGGTGCCGCCAATGTGCGCACCGCTTTCATCGGCGATCTGCTTGAGCAGCCGTGCGTCCTTGATGTTTTCCATGAACACCGCTTTGACGTTGGCCTGACGAATCTGGGTGATCAACGCAGCGACTTCGGCGGCCGACGGCTCGCGCTCGGTGGACAGACCTTGTGGCGCCATGAAGTCGATGCCATAGGCCTGACCGAGATAACCGAAAGCATCATGGGATGTCACGATCTTGCGGTTGCCCGGTGGCAGCGAACCGAGCTTGGCTTTGGCTTCGGCGAGTAGCGCGTAGATCTGTTTCAGGTAGGCCTGGCTGTTGCGTTTATAGTCGACTTTGTTCGCTGGGTCGGCGGCGATCAACGCCTTGGTAATGTTGCTGATATACAGCTCGGTGTTCGCCAGATTGTGCCAGGCGTGAGGGTCGGGAACGGTTTCGCCGTCTTCATCCAGCGAGCGTGGAATGACACCGTGGCTCGCGCTGATGACGGGAGCTTTGGTCTCGGTGCTGCTGACCAGGCGGTCCAGCCATGGCTCGAAACCCAGGCCGTTTTTGATGATCAGGCTGGCTTTCAGTAGCGCCTTGGCGTCGTCCGGTGTCGGCTCGTACGTGTGGGCATCGGTATCGGGGCCAACCATGTTGGTGATCTGGATATGCTCGCCGCCGACTTGATGAGTCATGTCGGCGAGGATGCTGAAGCTGGTGACCACCTGCAGTTTTTCCGCAGCGGACAGTGACATCGACAGCATCAAGCTGAACAGCATGAGTAAAGCGCGCATCGGGCAACACCTCATTGGGATGTGAGCAAAGGCGGGCGGCGCAGCAAACCGTGCACCGGTCCGAACACCACGGACAGCAGATACAGACCGCCAGCCACCAGGACGATGGCCGGGCCGCTGGGCAGTGAGTAGTAGAACGACAGCAACAATCCGAGCCAGACCGAGAGGCAGCCGAGCAGGGCGGAGATGCCCATCAACATGGGCAAGCGACGGCTCCAGAAGCGTGAAGCGGCGGCGGGCAGCATCATCAGGCCGACGACCATCAGCGCGCCGATGGCCTGAAAACCAATCACCAGGTTCAGCACCACCAGCGTCAGAAACACGCCATGGGCCAACGGACCGAGCCGGCTGACGGTTTGCAGAAAGAGTGGGTCGAGGGTGTCCAGCAACAACGGTTTGTAGATAAGCACCATGGCGATCAGGCTGAATCCTGAGACCCATAACATGCCGGTCAACGTGGGCCCGTCGACCGCCAGCGCCGAGCCAAACAACAGGTGCAGCAGGTCCAGACGTTTGCCGGCGATGCCGAGGATCAGCACACCGCTGGCGAGGGAAATCGGGTAGATCGCCGCGAGGCTCGCGTCTTCTCGCAGCCCGGTGCGGCGAGTGATCCACGCGGCGAGACCGGCCATGCTCAGGCCGGCGCCGAGACCGCCGAGTGTCAGCGCTGGCAGACTCAGGCCGGCAAACCAGAAGCCAAGCGCAGCGCCGGGCAGGATGCCGTGGGCGACGGCATCGCCGATCAGGCTCATGCGCCGCAGGATCAGAAATACCCCGAGCGGTGCCGTGCTGCATGCCAGCACCAATCCACCGAGCAGCGCCCGGCGCATGAACACGAACTCGTGGAAGGGTTGCCAAAGTTGAGTGGCAGCGAGCATCAGGCCACCTGCGTTTGGGGTTGTTGGCGGATCAGGTCGACGCTTGGGCCGAGGACGCAACCGCTACTTTTGATCAGCAGCGTTTGAGGAATGTGTTGGCGAACAGCGGCCAGGTCGTGACACACGACCACCAGGGTTCGGCCTTCAGCGTGCCAGGCGTGGAGGTGTTTCCACAGCAGTGACTGACCGAGTTCATCGAGGGCGGCGTGGGGTTCGTCGAGTAACAGCAAGGGGGCTTCTGCGAGGCTTAAACGAGCGAGCAGGGCACGCTGCAATTCGCCGCCGGAGAGGGCCATCAACGGGCGCTGTTCCAGACCGGTCAGGCACCATTTTTCCAGCGCGGCCTTGAGACGTTGGCTCCGGACTTCGGGTGTTTGTCTGCTGCCCCAGAAACCGGCGGCCACCAACTCTTGCAAGCTGATCGGAAATTGCCGGTCGAGGTGTTGTTGCTGAGGGAGGAATGAGAGTGAGCCTTTGCGTGGAACATCAAGGGTCACTTTGCCTGTCAGTGGTTTTTGCAGGCCGGCGATGACTTTCAGCAAACTGCTTTTTCCCGAACCGTTGGCACCGATGACCGCTGTCAGGCTGCCCTTGGGCAATTCGAAATCCAGCGTAGGTGTGAGCGGTTGTCCGGGTGCTCCCCAGCTCAAAGCCTCGCAGCGAATCATGCGGCCTCCCAGTTCCATCGACTTTCGGCGACGGCGTCGTGGGCGTGAAGGCTTTCTGCGTGGACGACTTTCAGGTGGAAGGCGTTGATGCCGGGAGAGCGTTTCAACGCCAGATTCAAGCGTCGAACAGCATCTTCGCAGAACATCAGGTTCTGCCCATTGGCCAGGGCGAAGGCTTGTTCGTCGGCGCGCTTCACGGCGGTTTGCACGGCGGTGCCGAGGGCGGCTTCGGCATCGTTGATCAATGCGATCAGTGGCAGGTCATCCAGATAGTCGTCAAGACGAAGCTTTAGCTGCGCGTTGCTGCGTTGGCTATGAGGCGTCGCAACGATGCCTTTTGTGGAGCCAAGCCAGGCTAAAACATCGGCGTGTTGCAGTGACTTGTTGGCGAAGTCATCGATGAATTGCTGTTGAATCAACTGCCGTGACAGCGCGGCTGAACAGGGACAGGTTGAGGAATAAGGGATGTCGATTTTTAGTTCCACGTGGAACATCGCGTTTTTCAAACGCGCTTCGATGCTAACCGGATAGTTCTTCCACCCGGACAACGGACTGATAAGCGCCGGCCGTTTGAGCAGTAAATCAGCGTGAATGTTCAGGTAAGCGCTATTGGATAGACCTTCGTGCGAGTCTAAAAATCGCTGCAAGACACACCGCAACAGGGCTGGCGTCAGGCTTTCCTGCTCGAGCATTTCCAGCGCCAGGTACAGTCGCGACATATGAATGCCCCGGGCTTCTCCATCGTCGAGGCTGACGCCCGCGTCGGCCTTTGCACTCAATCGTTGGCCATCGAACAAAATGGGAAGAGCAATGCCGCACATGCCCACCCATTCAAGTGGCAGGGCTTGGCGTGAGGCCTGCGCGGCGATATCCGGCAGAGTCAACGCATTCATGAGCAGGTCCATCGTGGAAGTCGGATCGACATGTTATGTTATTACATTAAAATCGACTATGCCTTTTTTCACGAGCGGCTTTCACCATGCACAGACGTCAATTGCTCAACCTGATCCTGACCAGCGCGGCCTTTGCATTGCCCTTCAGTGTTGGCGCCACGCAAATTCGCAACGCGCGGCTTTGGCGTTCGGATGACAAATTGCGCCTGGTGGTTCTGAGCGGGCCGGTTCGCTACAAGACCTTTTCCCTGAGTGCACCCGAGCGGTTGATCATCGATCTGAGCGGGGCCAACCTCAGTGGTGACTTCAGTCAATTGGCCCTCGGCAATACGGTCATTCGTTCGATCCGCTCCGGGCATTTTGGTCAGGGCGATACGCGGATCGTCCTCGATCTCAATGCTCCGGTGCAGCTCAACAGCTTCCTGTTGCCGCCGCAGGATGGACAAGGCCATCGACTGGTGCTCGATCTGAAGTCAGCCGCGCCGCTACACATCGCAGCTGCGCCCGAGGTAGCCGTCGACAAAGCTCACCCCAAGCGGGACATCATCGTGGTGGTCGACCCCGGCCATGGCGGCAAAGACCCCGGCGCCGTCGGTGCCAAGGGTGAGCGCGAGAAAGACGTGGTGCTGGCCATCGCACAACTGTTGGCCAAACGGCTGAAGCGCGAGAAAGGCTTCGACGTAAAGCTGGTGCGCAACGACGACGTCTTCGTCCCGCTGCGCAAGCGCGTGGAGATTGCCCGCAAGCACAACGCCGACATGTTCATCTCGGTGCATGCCGATGCAGCACCGCGTCTTACTGCTTCTGGCGCCTCGGTGTATTGCTTGTCCGAGGGCGGAGCGACGTCGGCCACGGCGCGCTTCATGGCGCAGCGAGAGAACGGCGCGGACCTGTTGGGTGCCACCCGTCTGCTCAATCTCAAGGACAAGGACCCGATGCTTGCCGGGGTGATTCTCGACATGTCGATGAACGCCACCCTCGCCGCGAGTTTGCAGTTGGGCAACACCGTGCTCGGCAGTCTGGCGGGCATTACCACGCTGCATCAAAAGCGTGTGGAGCAGGCGGGATTTGCTGTGCTGAAGTCACCGGACGTGCCGTCGATCCTGGTGGAAACAGGCTTCATTTCCAACGCTCGCGACAGTCAGCGGCTGGTCACGGCGCGGCATCAGCAGGCCGTGGCTGACGGCTTGTTCGAAGGATTACAGCGTTACTTTCAGAAGAATCCGCCGGTCAACAGCTACGTCGCCTGGCAACAGGCACAGCAAAAAGCGCAGGCCTAGCAGCCAGTAATCCGGCTGCAGGTGAACCTGGCGCTGCTGCCGCCGGAGCTGGAAAACCGATTGATGGTGGTCCAGCCGACCCGACGGTTATAGCCCACCCAGGCTTCGCCGTCGGAAGCGATCCCGGTGAAGAATGTCAGTTGCCCGTAGCGACTGTTGGTTTGCGCCCAATAGCGCTTGCTGGCCCGTTCGAACCCGCGCAAGTAGATCGTGCTGCCGACAGTGTTGACGCTGTAAGCGTTACCGTCGGCATCCACGCAGGCCAGCAGGTTGGCGCTGCGAGTGCATGTTGCAAGACTCGGGACTTGCGCCCAGGTGTCTACGGCGAGCAGCAGCGAAAAGCTCATCAGCGTTAATTTCAGGGCAATGCGCATGGGATTTCTCACAGGACGAACGGGCTCCAGCATCCTGTCCTTTGTCACGGTCGGCAAGAGGGGAGTGGTATAATTGCATTGTTATACTGTAACATTTAGTTGAGCCCGACGCTGCGACCGGGCATCTAATGTGAGGACTACCTGATGCCCAATCGTCTCCCCGTGACTGTCCTGTCGGGCTTTCTCGGCGCCGGAAAAAGCACGCTGCTCAACTATGTGCTGCGTAACCGCGAAGGCCTGCGAGTCGCGGTGATCGTCAACGATATGAGCGAGATCAACATTGATGGCAGCGAAGTTCAGCGTGACGTCACCCTGAACCGCGCCGAAGAAAAACTCGTGGAAATGAGCAACGGCTGCATCTGCTGCACCTTGCGTGAAGACCTGCTTGAAGAGGTCGGCAAACTCGCCAGGGATGGCCGCTTCGATTACTTGCTGATCGAATCCACCGGCATCTCCGAGCCGCTGCCCGTGGCGGAAACCTTCACTTTCCGTGACGAAGAAGGGCAAAGCCTGGCCGACATCGCACGGCTCGACACCATGGTCACCGTGGTCGACGGCATGAACTTCCTGCTCGACTATCAGGCCGCCGAAAGCCTCGCTTCTCGTGGCGAAACCCTCGGCGAGGAAGACGAACGCTCGATCACTGATCTGTTGATCGAGCAGATCGAATTCGCCGACGTGATCCTGATCAGCAAGATCGACCTGATCAGCAGTCGCGAGCGTCAGGAGCTGATCGCGATCCTCGAGCGATTGAATGCGCAAGCCGAGATCATCCCGATGGTCATGGGTGAGATCCCCCTGCAGAAAATCCTCAATACCGGTCGTTTCGACTTCGAAAAAGCGGCGCAGGCACCGGGCTGGTTGCAGGAGCTGCGCGGCGAGCACGTGCCGGAAACCGAGGAGTACGGCATCGCTTCCACGGCCTATCGAGCACGCAGACCCTTTCACCCGCAACGCTTTTTCAGCTTCATCGACCGGCCATGGGTGAACGGAAAACTGCTGCGCTCCAAAGGGTTTTTCTGGCTGGCGAGCAAGCCGATGGACGCGGGCAGCTGGTCCCAGGCGGGCGGTTTGATGCGCCATGGTTTTGCCGGACGCTGGTGGCGTTTCGTGCCGAAAGACCAATGGCCGCAGGACGAAGAAAGCACCGCCGCAATCATGGACAACTGGACCGCCGCCACCGGTGATTGTCGCCAGGAACTGGTGTTCATCGGCCAGAACATCGATTTCACTCGACTCACCGCAGAGCTGGACGATTGCCTGCTGACCGATGAAGAAATGGTCTCCGGCGTCGAGGGTTGGCGATTGCTGCCTGATCCGTTCGGACCCTGGCATGAAGAGGAA
>LNAQ01000340.1_pt1 | contig 11231 bp, 10 predicted proteins | sample 602591 | NCBI WGS metagenome assembly LNAQ01 (sample SAMN02440304, study PRJNA202911) | soil metagenome | biome: Subtropical and temperate rainforests or woodlands; isolation source: soil samples (1 kg each in a 20% v/v slurry with milli Q water) were... ... | reverse complement strand
AGTTGTCGGCGACACTGGAATCGACATCACGCACACGCCAGGCGGCGCTGTATTTGACGGTGTTGTCCCAGGACATGCGGAAATCCGGATTGCCGCTGTCGATCTGGAAGGCGAATGCCGCACTGCTGACAGAGAGGCCGGCACACACGCCAGCGATAGGGAGAAATCCCTTTTTCAAACGAAACTTCGACAGACTGGCGCTGTGGTCCATGTCTTGATCCTCGAAAATCTTTGTTGTTGTTGTGCTTTCGGTGCCCTGGCTTTCTTGATGCGCTGTTTCTGCAGCTCGCCCCCATAGCCTTCGGACATGGCTGAGAAACTATTACCCAGACGACTTACCGTCCAATACCATAAAAATGCCCAGCCAATACCTAAAAGGTATCACCATGCTCAGCCAGAAACGCGCAAGCCTGGCCGCGACAGCTCAGGCCCTTGCGCGCCGCTACCTCGCCACTGCTCCTTGTCCCAGAGCGTCCGCAGGGCAGTCCCGGGATGAGGTCTCCCGGGCGCAGTGCTAGTGATCTGTCTGCTTAGTCCAATAACTTATTCCGAATTACAGCCAGCTTTGCTCTATGCACGGAGCTGATAATCGACTCAGCTGTTTTGTTCCAGCGGAACGGCTTGGCCGAGTGCTCGTTATGAGCCTCAATGAAGCGACGTATAGCCGCTCTCAGGTCGGCCACACTGCTGAAGGCATCGCGATAGAGCGCCCGTCTTTCCAGCTGTGCAAACCAGCCCTCTACGGCGTTCAGCCATGAGGCACTGGTCGGCGTGAAATGCAGCTTGAAACGAGGATGCTTCTCCAGCCACTCCCTGACAGCTGCGGTCTTGTGAGTCGAGCTGTTGTCCAGAATTACATGCAGGTCCAGCTCGGCAGGGGTGCTGCGGTCGATCTGCCGAAGGAAATCCAGAAACTCCTTGGCCCTGTGCCGCTGGGTGATACGGCCGATGACTTTGCCGGTCAGGATGTCAAAGGCGGCATACAGGCTGGCCGTTCCGTGACGCTTGTAGTCGTGCGTACGCCGCTCAACCTGGCCGGGCTTGAGCGGCAGCATGGGCTGTGTGCGATCCAGTGCCTGTATCTGCGTTTTTTCATCGACAGACAGCACCAGGGCGTTGTCGGGTGGATTCAGGTACAGCCCGACGACATCGACCACTTTGTCTGCAAAATGCGGATCGTTGCTGATCTTGAAGGTTTTCAACCGGTGCGGCTTGAGGTCGGCAGCAGCCCACACCTGTGCGACCTGCCAGATGCTGACCCCGGCGTACTTGGCCATCAACCGCAGGCTCCAGTGGGTCGCCTCGCGTGGCACACGCTGGGTCGTCAGCGTCAGGATTTCCTTGATCTTCGCCTCGTTGAGCTTGCGCGGCGCTCCGCTGCGCGGCAGGTCACTTAACCCCTCAAGGCCGCTTTCTTGATAGCGCTTGCGCCATTTGAAGACCACTGGCGCAGAGACCTGCAACTGCTCGCTGATCTCCTTGGGCGTCAGGCCACTGGCAAGCATCAACAGAATTCGGGCCCGCTGGCCAATGCTCTGAGGCAACGATCCCCTGCGCAACCAGCTTTGAAGCACATCGGCATCGTTGGGGTTCAAGATAAAGGGGGCTGCTGGCCGGGCCATATATATGGGTACTCAATCCATGACGATAGAAAGCAGAGTATACTGGCCCAGCATTGAATTAACGAATTTTACAGACGGGCCACTAGCGGATCAGCGCACGCCCTCGGCAGCCACCGCATTGCCGGTGAAATAGCTCTCGGACTTGGGAGACACCACCTTGAAATCCTCTTCGTTGAGCATCTGGACCACGCTCATGGTGTTTCCCTCCAGATTGAAGACCACCGAAGTTCTCAGCAGCGTGGCCGGGATGGCAGGCACCACATAGGGGATCCCCTGGGTGGTTCGCCACAGCGTCCCCTTCTTGTCGAAGCCATCCACCAGGGCGATCGCCCAGGTATCCTCGTCGATGTAGTAGCGACGGGTCGGCACCGCATGGCGCCGCCCTTCGGCCACGCTCGCCTCGACCTCCCACACCCGATGACGCTCCCAGCGCAGGTGGTCGGGATTGAGGTGGTGCTTGTCCAGCGCCTCGCTGACCTTGGCGCCAAGCAGCCCGTTGGTGTTGTAGGGAATCAACATTTCCCGCTTGCCGACCAGCTTCCACTCGTAGCGATCCAGGGCACCGAAGAACCCCTGAACCTCGTCGAAATAGTTGGCCCCGGACGAGACGAAGTCGGGGGTGTCGTAGGAAACGGTCGGCGCACGGCGCACCCGCCGCTGGCCGACCATGTATTGCCAGGCCTGGCGCGGATACTTGCCATTGATACTGTCGCGGGCGACCAGCGACTCGCCGGATTTGTAGGGCGGCTCGATGGTCGTATAACGGAACATGGCGTACTCGCCCGACCAGTCCTTGGCATTGGCGCCCTGGTAATACGGCGGATACTGGAAGGCGATCTCGTTGCGGGTGGCCAGCGTATGTACGCCATCGGCACCGCCGACGATATTCCTGAAGCGATAGTCGATCGCAGGAGCCTCGACTCGCAGCAGGTGATTCCACATCACCTCGACGCCGCGCTGAGGAATAGGGAAAGGAATTCCACCGATGCAGCCCTTGATGGTGTCCCATCCTTCCTTGATGCTGCAGTCCAGCGCATTCTTGGCGATATTGTCGTAGACAACCTGCGGAGCCGCCGCCGTTCGGTGGCCAGGATAAACATCGAGCCGGAAGCTGTCGGGATACTTCTGCAGCAATGCCTTGGTCCCGTCGGACAACAGGGCAGCGTATTCGGCCATGTTCCTGGCAGTGACCTGGAAAAGCGGTTTTTCATTGGCAAATAGCTGCGTCGGGATGTCCCCCAGCATGTTGCCCGGCACCGGCTTGGTAATGCCCCCATCCCAAGGCGGAATACTGCCGTCCGCATTCCCGGCCCTCTCGGCGCCCAACGGGGTCAGTGTGCCATTGCGCAGCTTGGCCGCCTCCTCCGCGCTGACAGCGGCCAGCGCACCCTGTGGCGCTCCCAGCATGACGCCGACCAGCACCACGCCAAGTGTTGCTTTCTTGTACATTGCAATATCCTCGACTCGGAGATATTCGAAGAGAAAGAGGCAATGGCACGAAAGTCAAACGAAATCCCGGGGGCGCGTAATTTATTCAGGCCGAACGCAGGCATAGCGCCATTCACTTGAAGGCACTTTTTCCGACCATAAATGGCGGTAGTCAGGACAACACCGAAAAATATTCTGCTGATTTTTCGCAGCCAGCTGCGAGCCATCCATCAGGCAAGGATAATCGCCAGAGAATCGAGCAACAGCATTATCGGCATCGACCTGAACGACGAACCGCGCTTATTGCCGGAACAGCTGAATACTCCACGGAAATCCGCCCCGTACTCCGTTAAACTGGACTCCGAACAACTGGCGCCACCTCCATGTCTTCCCCTCGAAAATCGCTCTTGTTATTGTAAGTTTCCGTTCTTTGTTTCTTGCAGCGATGTTCCGCTCCCCATACAGAAGAACGAACCAGAAATCTATTGCCCGAATGGCTTAGCGTCCAATACCATAAAAACGTCATCTTGCTACCGCAAAGGTATCAAGCGACCAGTTTCCTCCCACAAGGTCGTCCAGCATGGATCTGCGTCATCTCCGCTACTTCATCGCCGTTGCCGAAGAGCAGAACATCGGGCGGGCCGCAGCCCGCCTGCACATCTCGCAACCACCCCTGACCCGGCAGATCCAGCAACTGGAGGATGAACTGGGCGTGCGGCTGTTTACCCGCACCCCGCGCGGCATGGAGCTGACCGGGGCAGGCGAGCTGTTCCTCGAGGAAGCGCGCAACATCCGGGCGCTGGTCGATCAGGCCACCGAGCGGACCCAGCGGGCCGGCCAGGGCAAGCTCGGCCGGCTCGACGTCGCCATCTTCGGCTCGGGGATTCTCGACACCATTCCGAAGGTGCTGCACGCCTTCAGGGAGGCCTATCCCGAGGTCAAGCTCGTCCTGCACAGCATGAGCAAGGGCGAGCAGATCGAGGCCTTGCGCCAGCGCCGGATCGACGCGGGCTTCAACCGCATGCTCGCGCCGCTGCCAGACCTGGCCACTCAGCTCGTCGCCACCGAATCGCTTTTCCTCGCGGTCCACGAGAGCAGTCCCCTCGCCCGCGAGGCCGTCGTGCCGTTCAAGGCGCTGGCCGAGCATCCGCTGATCGTGTTCCCCACCGGCGCGCGGCCCAACTTCGTCGACAAGGTGATGGGCCTCTGCCAGCAGATGGGCTTCGTGCCGGAGGTGGCGCAGGAGGTGGGCGACTCCGTGACCGGCGTCGCCCTGGTGGCGGGCGGTTTCGGCGTGTGCCTGGTGCCGCAGTCAGCCTCGGTACTGACCTTCCCCGGAGTGGTATACCTGCCGATCAGCGGCGCGCCCGAAAACGCCAGCGTCGATCTGAGCTGCATCTACCGCGCCGACGACCAGTCGCCGATCCTCGACGCCTTTTTGCAGACGATCAGGACATTCGGCAAGTGATCCGTGCCCCAATGCAATGCCGGCAATAGGCCGGCGCCAACGCTGCAGTCGAAGCACCGGGTAACCGCAGACGAGCCCAACGCGGCCGCAGTAATGGACTGCTCGAGAGCTGGTGCTTCGTCCCTGCTGGCCACCTACAGGGTGCTGACGAGATGGCCGCCGTCGACGGCGAGGCAGGCACCCGACATGTGACGCCCGGCATCGGAGGCCAGCAGCAGCATGGGGCCATCCAGGTCCGCAGGCGTCCCGAAAGTACGACTGGGCACTCGCGCCCGCAGCTTTTCGCCCGCAGGGCTGCCGAGGAAGTCCTGGTTGAGATCGGTAGCGATGTAGCCTGGCAGCAGCACATTGGCGCGGATGCCGTAGCGCGCGAGCTCAAGCGCCATCGCCTTGGTGGCCTGGATCAGACCGGCCTTCGAGACCGCGTAAGGCGCCACGCCTCCCGTCACCCGCTCGCCCAGGATCGACGCCACGTTGACGATGCAGCCACCCTTGTCCGCCGCCACCATGCGCCGCGCGCCCTCGGTGGCGACCAGCCAGCCGCCTTTAAGATTGGTGTCGAGCACACTGTCCCAGTCTTCTTCGCCCTGCTCGAGCAAGGGCTTGGTCACCGTGACGCCGGCATTGTTGACGATGATGTCGGGCACCCCCGCCATCCTGGCCGCCTCGTCGAAACAGGCGACGACACTGGCCTGATCGGTGACGCTGAGCGCCAATGCGTGCGCCTTGCCGCCGGCAGCCTCGATTTCTGCCACCAGTTCGTCAAGCTTGTCGGCGCGCCGGGCGGCGACCAGCACCTCGGCACCGACCGCAGCCAGCAGCTTGGCGAAGTGCCGCCCGAGGCCACTGGAGGCACCGGTCACCAGGGCAATGCGCCCGTCCAGGCGAAAACAGTCGAGAACGGAATCCTTACTCATGCTCTACCCCATCGGATAGCGGTCGACCCAACCAGCAAGCACTGAGCGAGGATATTGCCCGCCATACGCCAGCACCACGTCCTGGGCACGGCAGTCATGTACCCGCGTGTGGATGTCGCAGATATTGGAAGGGACGCGGCTCTGCGCGCTCGGTGCTGTGCCGGAGAGTCTTTGGATCCCCCGATCTGCATCAGGGGAGTTTGCGCAAAGACCTCGAAGGTTGCGGTTTACTGCTTGCTGTCCTGCCGCATGTTGAGGATCCAGGCCACCAGCTGGCGGGATTCCTCGTCAGTCACTTCGACGCGGGCCCCCGCCGAAGGCATCGGCGCCGCACCCCAGTGCCCTTCTCCGCCGTTACGCACCTTGCCTGCCAGCACTTCCAGCGCGGCGTCCGGATACTTCTTGGCAATGCTCGTGAACGACGGCGCCTTGGGCATATCGTGGTCGAGCGCATGGCACGTCATGCACTGCTTCTGCTCGGCCAGCTGCATCATGTCCGCCGACTCCGCCGATGCCTGCAGGGAAATCGCGGAAAGACCGCCAATCACCGACATTGCCATAATTGTTTTTTTCATATCATCAGCCTCATATATTGTTTTCATTTATTGGCACAGCATGATGAAAAATGCCTATCCGGCACCTCTGTTCAGCCTCGCTGGAGGCTTGAAGAGCCTGTATGACCGCATGACCTGCATACCGGATTAGCACGGCCCGCCAGGGTGTTCCGGGGCCACCCAGGTGATGCTCTGCGTCGGGTCCTTGATGTCGCAGGTCTTGCAGCGCGCGCGACTGATCGGGCTGCAAGCGTCTAGAAAAACGAAGGCCAGCCCTTGATGACTATGGGGTTATGCACGGCATCCCCATGCGTGATGATCGCTGTCTCGTTGGCGACGGACGGCAACGAAGGGGATTGCACGGCCAGATAACTCAGGGTCACGAACAAGCCGGCAATAAAAAAACAAGTCATATTTCTTTTTATTTTCATGGCCTTGTCTCTCAACGATCCAGGGTATGACCACCTTGAACGCATGGGATGGTCCCGAGATCGCCTTCCAAAGAGGAGATGCGTTCTCACCTTGGCGCAATGCCTGCCTGGCAGCGGCTTGCGCCTCGGTCGAGTCAGAATCTAGAAGAACAAATCGAGCGGTGCAAGCCCATTTACAAACGATCAGTTCTGTTTTTTAATCAATTCAGCAAGACCTCGCTCCCCTGCTCCACGACTCAAGCCGATGGCCTTGTGTGCCCATTGGCCCGATAACAACAAGGAGACACCATGGCTCAGCGTCAGATTTTCGTAGTCGGTGCAGCCCGCACCCCCATCGGCACCTTCGGCGGTTCGCTCAAGGACACCCCCCTGACCATGCTGGCGACCACGGCCTGCAGTGCGGCCCTGCAACGCTCCCGGGTCGACCCCGGCGAAGTCGGCCATGTCGTACTGGGCAACGTGATCCCGACCGAGCCACGCGATGCCTATCTGAGCCGCGTAGCCGCCATGGACTCCGGCATTCCCCAGGAAACCCCCGCCTTCAACGTCAACCGCCTGTGCGGATCGGGTCTGCAGGCGATCGTTTCCGCCGCCCAAGCCATCCTGCTGGGCGATACCGACATCGCCATCGGCGCCGGAGCCGAGAGCATGAGCCGCGGCCCGTTCATCCTGCCCAGCCTGCGCTGGGGCGCGCGCCTCGGCGATAGCGGCGCCGTCGACTACATGAACGGCATCCTCCACGACCCCTGGCAGAAGACCCACATGGGTGTCACCGCGGAAAACGTCGCCGCGCGCTATGGCATCAGCCGTGAACAGCAGGATGCGCTTGCCCTGGAAAGCCAGCGCCGCGCCGCGCGGGCCATCGCCAAAGGCTATTTCCAGGAGCAGATCGTTCCGGTGCAACTGCAGACGCGCAAAGGCGTGGTCAGCTTCGCCAGCGACGAGCATGTGCGCGGCGACCTCAGCCTCGAGCAATTGGCCGCGATGAAGCCGATCTTCCAGAAAGACAACGGCACCGTCACGCCGGGCAATGCCTCCGGCCTCAACGACGGCGCTGCCGCCGTGGTGCTGGCCGAAGAGCAGCGCGCCAACCAGCTCGGCCTGCAACCGCTGGCCCGCCTGGTCGGCTATGCCCACGCCGGGGTCGACCCGGCCTACATGGGCATCGGCCCGGTACCGGCCGTGCGCCTGGTGCTCGAACGCACCCGCCTGTCCATCGACCAGATCGACGTGATCGAAGCCAACGAAGCCTTCGCCGCCCAGGCCTGCGTGGTGATCCAGGAGCTGGGGCTGGACCCGGCCAAGGTCAACCCGAACGGCTCGGGCATCTCGCTGGGCCATCCGGTCGGCGCGACCGGCGCGATCATCACCACCAAGGCGATCTACGAACTGCACCGCACTGGCGGCCGCTATGCCCTGGTGACCATGTGCATTGGCGGCGGCCAGGGCATCGCCGCGATCTTCGAGCGCGTCTGAGTCGCCACTTGCCTCACTGACAACAAGAACAAGACAGGAGCAACACAATGCAGATCCGAACCGTAGGCGTCGTCGGCGCCGGAACCATGGGCAACGGGATTGCCCAAGTCTGTGCCATGGCCGGTCTCAAGGTCATCATGGTGGACATCTCCGAGGCCGCACTGGCCCGCGGCGAGCAGACCATCAACGCCAGCCTCGACCGTCTGGTGCGCAAGGAATCCATCACCGCGGACGCCAAGGCGGCCGCGCTGGCCAACCTGGTCAGCACCACCGACAAGCAGGCCCTGGCCGAGGCCGACCTGGTGATCGAGGCCGCCACCGAGGCGGAAGCCCTCAAGCTGGCGATCCTCAAGGATATCGACGCCATCGTCCGTCCCGACGCGCTGATCGCCAGCAACACCTCGTCGATCTCCATCACCAAGCTGGCCGCAGCCACCAGCCGGCCGGACAAGTTCATCGGCACCCACTTCTTCAATCCGGTGCCGGTACTGGCGCTGGTCGAGCTGATCCGCGGCCTGCAGACCAGCGATGCAACCCAGGCGGCCGCCGAGGCCTTCGTCGCCAGGATCGGCAAGACCTCGATCAACGCCAGGAACAGCCCCGGCTTCGCGGTCAACCGCATCCTGGTGCCGATGATCAACGAGGCGGTGTTCGTGCTGCAGGAAGGCCTGGCCAGCGCCGAGGACATCGACGCCGGCATGAAGCTGGGCTGCGGCCAACCGATCGGCCCGCTGGCGCTGGCCGACCTGATCGGCCTGGATACCCTGCTGGCGGTGATGGACGTGTTCTATCACAGCTTCAACGACTCCAAGTACCGCCCGGCGCCGCTGCTGCGGGAAATGGTCGAGGCCGGCTACCTCGGCCGCAAGAGCGGTCGCGGTTTCCACCGCTACGACTGACCCTTTGCCACCTACCCGCGAGAGCCTGCCATGGACTTCACCCTTTCCGCCGAACAGCGCGACCTGCAGCAACGGGTGCGCGACTTCATCGCCGACACCATCATCCCCTACGAAAAGGACCCGCGCTGCGGCGCCCACGGTCCCAGCGGAGAGCTGCGCCGCGAGCTGATCGCCAAGGCCAAGGCCGCCGGCCTGCTCTCCGCGCACGTCTCGCCGGAATACGGTGGCCTGGGCCTCGACCATCGCAGCAAGGCGGTGTTCTTCGAGGAGGCCGGCTACTCGCCGCTGGGACCGGTGGCGCTGAACATCGCCGCGCCCGACGAGGGCAACATGCACATGCTCGAGGCGATCGCCACCGAGGAGCAGAAGGAGCGCTGGCTGCGCCCGCTGGCCGCCGGCGAGATCCGCTCGTGCTTCTGCATGACCGAGCCCGATCCGGGCGCCGGCTCCGATCCGTCGATGCTGCAGACCACCGCCCGCCAGGTCGGCGACGAGTTCCTGATCAGCGGACGCAAGTGGTTCATCACCGGCGCGGAAGGCGCCACCCTGGCGATCATCATGGCCAAGCTGGAGGACGGCCGGGCGACCATGTTCCTCGCCGACATGAACAACCCGGGCATCCGCATCGAGCGGACCATGGACGCACTGGACTCGTGCTTCCCCGGCGGCCATTGCGTGGTCAGCTTCGACAACCTGCGGGTGCCGGCCAGCGCGATCCTTGGCGAGCTGGGTGAGGGCTTCAAGTACGCCCAGGTGCGCCTCTCCCCTGCCCGCCTGACCCACTGCATGCGCTGGTTGGGCCAAGCGCGCCGCTGCCACGACGTCGCCAGCCGCTATGCCGCCCGGCGCATGGCCTTCGGCAAGCCGCTCGGCCAGCACGAGGGCGTCGGCTTCATGCTCGCCGACAACGAACTGGACATGCACAGCGCCCGCCTGTCCATCTGGCACACCGCCTGGGTGCTCGACCAGGGCCACCTCGGCACCAGCGAGTCGAGCATGGCCAAGGTCATCGCCTCGGAAGCCACCTGGCGGGTCGCCGACCGCAGCGTGCAGGTGCTCGGCGGCCAGGGCGTAACCGGCGAGACCATTGTCGCGCGGATCTTCTCCGACATGCGCGCCTTCCGCATCTACGACGGCCCCTCGGAAGTCCATCGCTGGAGCCTGGCCAAGCGCATCTTCAAGAGGAACAGCGCATGAATCCCGAACTGAGTAGCCCCCTGCAGGCCTTCATCGCCCAACAGGCCGGGGCCGCCAGCGTCGAGTTCAGCGAGCTGCGCCTGCTCTCCGGCGGCGCCATCCAGGAGAACTGGCTGGCCATCGCCCGGATCGAGGGTGGTCCGCTGGCCGGCACTCAGGAACTGGTGATCCGCGCCGACTCCCCCACCGGGGTGTCGGTCAGCCATGGCCGCGCCCAGGAGTTCGCCCTGCTGCGCGCGGCCTTCGCCGCCGGGGTCACGGTGCCGGAGCCGCTGTGGCTGTGCGCCGGGCGCGAAATCATCGGCCGGCCGTTCTTCGTCATGCGCCGGGTGGCCGGCACCGCTACCGGGCACCAGCTGGTCAAGGACCGCAGCCTGGGCGGTGACCGCAGCGAACTGGCCCGCCGGCTGGGCGCCGAGCTGGCGCGGATCCACTCGATCCGCCCGCCGCGCGCCGATCTCGACTTCCTGCCGAGCTACGCCGAAGCACCGGCACTGCACCTGATCCAGCTGCACCGCGACTACCTCGACAACCACCACACCCCGCATCCGCTGCTGGAATGGGGCCTGCGCTGGCTGGAGCGCCACGCCCCGCCACGCGGCGAGCTGGTGCTCTGCCACCGGGATTTTCGCACCGGCAACTACATGGTCGACGGCAATGGCCTGACTGCCATCCTCGACTGGGAGTTCGCCGGCTGGAGCGATCCGCTGGAGGACCTCGGCTGGTTCTGTGCGCGCTGCTGGCGCTTCGGCGCGGACGCGCTGGAAGCCGGCGGCATCGGCCAGCGCGAGGACTTCTACCAGGGCTACGAGAGCGTCAGCGGCCGTCCCATCGACCGCGCGCAGGTCGCCTACTGGGAAGTCATGGCGCACATGAACTGGGCGATCATCGCCATCCAGCAGGCCGAGCGCCATCTCTCTGGCGAGGAGGATTCGCTGCTGCTGGCGCTGACCGGACACATCGTCCCGGAGCTGGAATACGAAATCCTGCGGATGACGGAGGGCACCTGATGCGCGACTACCCCACTGGAGCACAACTGCTGGAAAGCGCCGAAGCCCTGCTGCGCGCCCAGCTGCTGCCCGCCCTGCCTGCCGAGCAGAAACAGAATGCCTTGATGATCGCCCGGGCCATGGGCATCGCCGCCCGCCAGCTGCAGGCGGGCGAGCAGCCTGAGCGCACGGAGCTGGCCGACCTGCAGGCGCTCCTGCACAGCGCCGCTAGCCCGGCCCAGCCGGGCGG
>LNAQ01000338.1_pt1 | contig 11261 bp, 22 predicted proteins | sample 602591 | NCBI WGS metagenome assembly LNAQ01 (sample SAMN02440304, study PRJNA202911) | soil metagenome | biome: Subtropical and temperate rainforests or woodlands; isolation source: soil samples (1 kg each in a 20% v/v slurry with milli Q water) were... ... | reverse complement strand
GCTTATCCAGGCCATTGGTCGCATCCTCCGATTGCTCATTGAGGATGGAGATGTGCCGATGCTTGATCGGGACGCGCTGACCGCTGAAATGCGGAAAATGCTGATTTCGGCCAGCAATAAACCGGATGCTCTGGTACTTGATTACGCGAACGTTATGGACACTCTCGGTCACCTTTACGAGAGTCCCATCCTGGAAGCAGCCGAACTGGACAAGGCGAAGAAAGAAGGCAAGGAGCTGATAGAATGCCCTAAATGCATGAAGGATCATGGCATTCAAACGATGAACAGCCCTAACGCTCGCCGCTGCATTGGCAAGACTGGGACTGACCCGCTAACAGGGGCAGCGCAGCGCTGTGACCACTTCTGGCATTTCCGGTTATGTCCTGGATGCGGCACGCAAAATGACCAAGTGGCTCCCGAATGCCGAAACTCAGATTGCCGTCGTTTGTTGGTGGATCCCAACGCGGCGCTAAATGGCAAACATTACGTTTCTGGCGAATCAATCCCTGTCCGCTCAATGACCGCAGGCACTGGATCCGGCGGCAAATTTTTCGTCCGCTACGAGCTATCAACCGGCGACACGCCAATCGAGATCTTCTACCCGCATGCAGGCGCTGACCCGCAGAAGAAGAAGGTCAACACGGCTATATGGGCGAAGTTTGTGGACCAGTTGCCGATTGATTCGCGGTCCAAGTTTCGCTTGAAGGCGATGAAAGCTTCGACGGTTGCTGAGAACCTGGAGCTGATACCGGTTCCGACTGAGATCTCTGCTCGCAAGAAGGGAGAGCGTTGGACAGTGGGCCGCAGATGGTATGCGGAGACTGAGAATTTTATGGAGGCGACGGCATGACATTCACGGCCAGCAAGGATCAGGTCAAGTGGACCGAAAAGAATATCGCCGGAGCGCTAGCCACTCAGGCCAATGGCTTCGCACGCAAATACCTGTGCGTCGTCCCTAACTGTTCATGGACTGGCAACGAGTGCGACCTGCTCGTTGTTACCGAGAACCTTCGCATCATCGACGTCGAGATAAAAATTAGCCGATCAGATCTGAAGGCCGACGCCAAGAAGGATAAGTGGCGTCACGGCTTCGATCCGGAACTGGATGGTGGCTACGTAAATTGGGGCCAGCACACACCGAGAAAGCGTGAATGGCCGAGCAAGGTGTGGAAGCACTACTACGCCATGCCGTTTGATATCTGGGATGACAAGCTGTTCGATTCGATGCCGACGCAAAACTCAGGGGTAATCCTGATGATCCAGCAGGACGGAAAGGTTTATCCCATAGTCAAGCGTATGGCTAAGCCGTGTCGTGACGCCGAGCCGATCTCAGCAGTCAATGCTATTGATATTGCCAGGCTCGCCAGCCTTCGCATGTGGGATGCCTACAGAAAATTGGAGGCCGCCAAATGAGCGGTCCTGATTGCAGATGGTGCGGCGCAGTGACTGATGCCGAGTTTTGTGATGTTGGCGTCGGTTTCGTCCAAGTAACTGGTGGCCGCTGCAAATGCGGCGGCTATGAGATGGGTCAGTACATGACTGGCGGCAGAATTACCGAAGTCGAGATGGCAACTCGCTGGCAGGGTCCGGATGAGGATATTTATGATTTCAGTCCGTTCAATCCTGACCAGCAGGAGACGCCTTGGTGATCCACATCTACGACAGCAACTATCGTGGAGAATGTCGCCAAGAATGGGCCGAGCAGATCGATTGCATGGGCTGGCTGGAATTCAATCACCCTGATCGCTGGCCTTTGATTTGGCATACACCGAACGAGGTGAAGGCCAGCCCGCAGTACATGCAGAAGCGCCAGAAAATGGGCGTCAAGGCTGGAGTGGGAGACATCATCGACTTCGGCCTGGTTCGCGGAGCATTTGAACTGAAGCGGCTGGACAAGTCGAAGTGCAAGGTCAGTAAGGATCAGCGCGAATTCCTGCAGGCCGTTGACGACTCGGGCGGATTTGCAGCCATAGTCTACGGCTACGAGCAATTCAAGCTCGCCTACACCGACTACCTGGAATTTGTTCGATTGAGTGGTTGACATAGTTATTATGCGGATATAGTATTTGCTCAACGACAACGGAATCAGGAGCAAGCGAGATGACTTATCAAGAGCGCAAAATTCAAAGCTGCATCAATCTGGCTCGCGAAGCGTCGCGCAATAGCTGGCAATGCACGTCGCTGGAGGCTCGTACTCTGAAAGCCTTGCGCAAGGTATCTCGCGAAGCAATTCAGGATGCTCGTTACTGGAAGCGTCAAGCCTAATCCGCACGAATAAAGCCCCTTCACCAGGGCGATCAACAAAACGAAATATCCCCGACAGGAGCAACCCATGAAAATCGTCTTCCGCAACAAAGGCAGCATTGACCCGCGCAGCATCACCACTTTCGGCGTCAGCTCCAAGGGTTCGGATACCGCCATCGGATACTTTGGCACCGGCCTCAAGTACGCAATCGCTATCCTGTTGCGCGAGGGCTGCTCTGTCGACATCTACACTGGCGGCCAGCACTTGTCATTCGGCACGTCCGAGCAGCGCGTTCGGGTAGACGACTTCACGTTCGTGACCATGAACGGCGACCCACTGTCGTTCACCACCGAGCTGGGCAAGAACTGGGAAACGTGGCAGGCCATCCGTGAGTTGTGGTGCAACTGCCTGGATGAGCAGGGCGAGGCATTTTCATCGGAATACTTCGACGATGCGCCGAGCGAGGACGAGACCGTTATTCTGGTTTCTGGTCGCGCAGCCGCCGAGGCGTGGTCGATGCGCGATACGATCATGATCAGCGGCACTCCGATCTATCAGACCGAACACGTCGACATCTATCAAGGCCGGTCGAATCACGTCTACTACAAAGGCGTGCGCGTTTACGATTTGCCAAATCCCTCGATGTACACCTACAACCTGAAAAGCCATGTCGAGCTGACAGAAGATCGCACCATGAAGCATGTCGTTCTGGCTGGATGGTATGTCGCCAAGGGTGTAGCCACTCTTTCTGACCGGTCATTCCTCGATAAAACGCTGACGGCTGGCGATGGCTGGTTCGAACATTTCCTCGATTTCAGCAGCGTGACGGCGTCGGATGACTTCTCCGGCATCGTCCAGCAAATGGCTCGCATGCAAACTCAGGGGCTGAACTACTCGGCTACAAAATGTGCACGCTTCGATACCAATGTGCTGCTCGATGACCTGCCGCGCATGGCGATCAGCCCGGTCGACAACCTTCGACTCAAGAAGGCGATCACCTTCGCCAAGTCCATCGGCTTCGCTGTCGATGAATATGAGATCGTTTCAATTGAGCATCTCGGCGAAGGCGTATTGGGTCGAGCCGCCAACGGGAAGATCTATCTGTCGAAGATCGTCTTTATGCAGGGCACCAAGATGGTCGCCGGCACGCTGATTGAGGAGTTCATTCATCTGCGTCACAGCCTGCATGACGAGACGCGCAGCATGCAGAACTTCCTGTTTGACTCGCTGGTTTCGCTTGGTGAGCAGCTGACTGGCGAGCCGCTTTAACTGGCGCTCAAAATAATCACTATCTCAACAAGAGCGATGATATAGTTGTCGCTCTGAATCCATGACAGGAGCAAGAACATGAAATGCTTGTTTATTGGCGGTCCGAAAGCTGGCTGCTATATCGATGTCGAAGTAACCAGAAGTCGAATTGATTTCCCGGTTATTGATCGCGCCCCATCAACCCAATTTCCTGGCGGCGCAGAGCCTGCTAACTCGACATTCAAATCGGTGAGCTATGTCCGAGATCGCGCCACTGACAAAGCTGGCAATCGTCACGGCCTTTTTGTTTTCGATGGCGACGAAGATCCGCTGATCACGCTCATGCAGTTCTATGCGGAAAATGCTCAGGCCGCCAAGGCTATCTCCGTCACTTATGACTTTCTTGAGGCTCTCGAACTGATGGCCATCGACTATCACCGCAAAGGCGGTCTCGGCTTCGATCTTCTGGCATCGACCAAGATGTTCGCCGCCATCAACAAAGCAAAAGGACTCGCCAAATGACCGCCCCAAAAATCCGCATCTTCACTCCTGACGCGCTGAGCAACGAGGATTATCAACTCCTCCCCCAGCGCTCCGGCAGCTTCCTGCATCGACTGCTAACCCATTCGCCAGCCAAGGCAATGTTCGGCGAGATACCGTCACGCAAGGCCCTAGACTTCGGCATCTGGTCGCACGCCATGATGTTGGAGCCTGAGCGGTTCGCTGAAGCCTATTGCCGCGACTTCGACCCATCTCGTTATGAGTCGATCATGAGCCAGAATAAGCATTATCAGGAGTGGCTGAAAGAGCGCGGCATGAAAGTCAGCGGCACTGCTGCTGAGCTGATCAGCCGAATCCTGGAAACTGGCGAGGCGGTTCACATTGAGGACGTTGAGCGCGACAAGTTCCGTGCAGCTAACAGTAAAGATGACGCAGAGCCAGTCGAATTCATCCCGGTCGCCGACTACGACAAAATCGAAGCCATGCGTCACTCACTGATGCTAGACGAAGATCGCGCCAAAATGTTCGCTGGCGGATTCTCGGAAATGTCGATTGTGACTGACGAGTTCAAATGCCGCCCGGACATGATCACTGCTGGCGAATGGCTGGTTAACTACAAGACCACGCTGGATGCCGAGCCCGAGAAGTTCGGCCGAAAAGCTACCGACATGGGCTATCCGATGCGCGCCGTAATGGAATGCGAGCTGTTCAAGCAGGCATATGGTCACTATCCGGCTGGCTATGCGATTCTGGCTCAGGAGAAGGATGTGCCATACCTATGCAAAACGTTCGTTGTCTACGAGCGTAGTCGTGGTGATGAGCAGCCGAATGCTTTTGTGCTGGGTCGCAAGCAGCTGGCCAGCGCAATCAAGATCTATCGCAAGTGTCGTGATGCTGATGTTTGGCCTGGGCTTGGAGGGGCTGAGGATTTGACGGTGCCTGACTATTTACTCAAGCGTGAGGGGGTTTTGTGATGATCGAACCAAATTGGAAGACGGCGCCTGAGGGTGCAACACATTACGACTGCCGCCCATGTGTGTCGCCTGCATTCATGCGGAAGAATCACAACGGCAGTGACTGGGAGTTCTTCGGCAATGGTCATTGGATTATGTATGGCTATATCGTTGACTCGGAAGCTGCAAAACTGATTGCTAGGCCTAAGCCATGGTCTGGCGAAGGGCTGCCGCCAGTTGGAACTGTATGCGAATTCAGAGTCGAGCAAGACGATTGGCGCCAGTGTGAAGTGATCGCCCACAAGGATGAATACGCAGTCTGCTGGATTCACTGCAATAAGGTGCTGACGACTATTGGCTTCTGCCTTCGTCCAATCCGCACGCCAGAGCAAATCAAGGCTGACGAAAGACTGCATCAAGTTCGTAATGCCCTGACGGCAATCCATGCTGGCGATAAGAAATTTCCTAACGATTTGGTTCGCGGAAATATCATTGCGGCCACCGTCGAAGCGATGATTGACGCGGGCTACCGCAAATTCGAAATCACAGACGACAGCGATCCGGCGTGATATAGTTGTTATCCGCTTGAAATGACAGGAGCAGTAAATGAGCATTCTAAATATCCGCGAAGCTGAGCGTGAAGGCGCCAGGCTCGTATTCGGCATCTCAGGCGTATCAGGATCAGGCAAGACCTACACGGCCCTGCAAATGGCCTGGGGACTCGCTGGCGGCAACAGCAAGAAAGTCGGCCTTCTGGACGCCGAGAACAAGCGCGGCAGCCTGTACAGTGACAGCCTTGTCGGAAAAGATGGCGCCGTCAATAAGTTCCTGATCGGCGATCTCTATGCGCCGTTCTCTCCGGCTCGCTACTCAGCAGCCATCAAGGAATTTCAGGAGGCTGGAGTCGAAGTTCTGGTGATCGACTCCGCATCCTTGGAATGGGAAGGTGAAGGTGGCTGCGAAGACATCGCGGACGATGGCGGCAAGGTCGCCAACTGGAAGAAAGCTAAGCGAGAACACAAGCGCTTCATGAACACGCTACTGACCTGCGATATGCATATCATTGTCTGCTTGCGAGCCAGGGAGAAGACCAGCTTCAAAGATCCTCGGGCGCCTCTGAGTTTGGGTATTCAGCCGATCTGCGAAAAATCATTTATGTTTGAGCTTACCGCCAGCGTATTGATCCATGACCAGGGTACTCGGCGCGACATCCTCAAGTGCCCCGCTGACCTGCTCGAGATCATCGACAAGCCAAGAGGCTACCTCGGCGCAAAAGAAGGGCTAGCTATTCGCCGTTGGGTAGACGGCGGCGCAAAACTCGACCCAGAAGTAGAGCGAGCCCGCAATACCATCCTCAGTCACACAGCAGAAGGCCTGGCGAAGGTCGAAGAACTATGGTCAGCGCTGGCCGCCAAGACGAAAAAATCCCTAGGCCAGCAATTCATCGACATGGCCCGCAGCTCGGCTCAGGAGTTTGACGCTCAGGCGGCGGCTCGCAACCAGGATCAAGGCGATGACCTCGACATGTCATCTGGCGGTTTCAATCCAATGGCGGCAGCCGAGCCTGATATGGTTGCGGCTCACAAGCCGGATGATGCGCCACCGCAGTATGACGATGATCCGTTTGCCGAATCAGCGTAACTCTTATCGCGACAATCGAAGCCCTCCAAGTGAGGGCTTTTTCTTGGGTAAATTATCGAAAGGTGTTTGACATAGTGATTATCTTGAAATAGTATTTGGTTAACGAAGCGAAACCCCTGCAGGAGATCCGCCATGTACCTCGCCCAAGTCACTCAGCAGAACAACAAAGGTTGCTACCGTCTGAATTCTGATTCGCTGGATGAGATCCGCGCTTGGGCGAAGTCGGTCGGCAAAACTGGTGACGAGCTGATGATCGTGCGTAATGGCGACAAACTCGGCAACGCTCGTAAAATCATTATCTAAGGAGATGGAGATGGGCAGAAGATACGAATACTGGACCACCAAAAATGACGAAGATTTTGTCGTCAATCTTGAAGTCATCTCGTTCACCGGCACCAAGGGCACATTCAGCTCTCAGGCTTCAGATCCTGACGAGTATTACGGTAGCCAGGAAATTGAGTGGGAGGCCGCCGAGGATACGAGCTTTATGTCCGAATCACAGATCGCAAGCATGGAAGAGTGGCTTTTCAATGAGCACTCTGAATATCTGGCCGACCAAGACTATTTCGATTAAGGAGATCCACTATGCTCGCCCTAACATTCTTCTGCCTCTTCATGACTCGCGATGCGAAGTCGGTGAAAGTGGTTACGCAATATACTCGACAGGAGCAATAAGAGATGTCCACGACCTACGATCTTTGCTGCCCATCAAGAGGCCTGAAGCTTTGGGTTGGTCAGAGTGATTACATTTATTCCGGCCCTGAGTACATCCAAAAGCTTGCAAGGTTTCTTCACGAAACAAAAGGTGAGCCGCTTATTTTCGTAAGTGATCACGATGACAGCGATGAAATTGATGCCTGCGATTATTTCGAAGGCCTTGGCGTTGATACAGAACAGGAGCAATAACCCATGCCGGCCCTACTAACAGCAATCGTAATCACCTGCGGAGCCCTCAAGGGTCCTGACACAATCCTGGTCTGCCGCGCACATGTTTATCACGGCGCCTATGCCGAGCCAGCCGCTTGTAGTCAGACGGCTCAAGAGTTAGCCGTGGACTTCGAGCAAAACCTCATCGCTAACGGCGGCATCACTCGCACTCAGTCTTATGGCGAATGTGTTGCGGCTGCCGACACCGATCAAACGGTCAAGTATCTGCCGGCATTCATGAAGCAGGACATGGGAGCAGTGTCCGCCAAGGTTGTTCATTTTGATTTGGTTGATGGCGTGGCGGTTGAGCGGGCCTCGGGGAAAGCTACGGCAGGGAAATCGCCAGCCAAGAAGTTCAACAAGGAGGCTGGGATATGAGCATCACTCGCGGACTTCCGAAAGATTGCCTTCTTAGTGTTGTGCGAGTTACCGACAATCTTATGCTGAGCGCAGACCCGCAAAGAACAAGGCATCACGCGACTGAGTACATGGTCGAGAATGCCGCTCAATTTATCGCAAGATCCAGCAAGGTTCAGGAAACTCGCGGTGAGTACAGTACCGAATTCCGGCTGACCGTCTATGTGCTCAGCCCGGAAGATTTGCACCGGATCATTCGAGAAGAGGCGTATCAGATGTCCAGCTTGATTGGCCGCAATCAACTTAAGCCAGGAATTGAATCATGATCGATCTAGAAAAAATCAAGAAAGCTGCTCAGCTGTCAGTTGATCGCGAGTTTTCGATTCCAGAAGCTGGCGACGAAGACCGTCGATACGGCGGCGCCGAGATCGCATGGCTTGATTTTGTTGGGCTGGCGACTCCGGCTTCGGTACTTGCGCTGATTGCTGAGGTTGAATCGCTGCGGAATTCACAGGAGAAAACTCATGGATAGCGATAACTGCGTAGACCTCGGCGCCAACATGTGGCTATCAATAGCCGACTTCTTCAACCAGGCCATGGAAGCTGACGGCATAACTGATATCGCTGAGCAGGCACTCGTTTACGCCGGATTCATTAGCGCTATGTCTGGCGGCATGCTGGCAGTTCTGGGGCCGGAAGTCGCTCGGCAGATTCTTGATCAGGCTAAAGAAGGGTGTGCGAAGTGTTCGCGGTCTCAATTGACGGTGGTGCCGAAATGAGCGATCCACTAATTTGGATTAGCAAAGTTAAGCGCGAATCGGAAGAGTTTCGCCTGATGCTGGAGGCTTGCCGTAAGGCGCTTGCTGAGGGTCGGGCATTCAGGGTAGTGGACGTTTACTGCCAGATTATCGGCAGCGCGACCGAGTTTCATATTGAGCAGCCACAAGCGGATACTGGGAGATAAGGCGCAATGACCCCATTCGAACAAGGCTACAAAGCGTTCCTTGATGGTAAGCAGAAGGACGGCAATCCATTTGATGGCGAGAGTTGTCCGTATTCAAGTAAGCGGTGGGAGTGTGGATGGTCGAAGGCGATGGCTGACAGGAGATCGAAGCGATGACATGCAGTGACGACGTAAAATTCAAGAGCGTGTTTATCGCGTGGACTAATAGTGATTTGACTGAAGGTCGCGGTCATCCAGTGCTGATAGCCGTCTGCGAACTAGAGGCCACGGCGGCGCGCCTAGTAAAGAATGCGGGTGTAATGGGATCGGACGGTTACGTGACGATATTCCCTGCGATCTTCCATGCTGGAAGCTGGTGCGCGCCAGTTACGATTGTCTCGCCTACCGAGCAAGACAAGAAGTCGCAGATCATCACCGAAGCTCGCGAGCAAGCTGTCCGCAAGGCAAAAGAGGCCGGACTAACCGACGAAGACATTAGATCGCTAATCGGTATCAAGCCATGACCCTCTTAGTCCTAGCCAGCACCGGCAGCAAAATTCAGTCATGGGCGAGAGCGCATACTGTTCGAATCGGCTTATGCCGACCGCAGATCTGCGATGACGCTACCAGTGATGGGCCGCATTGTAAGGTTAAATTCAAATGATCAAGCCAGATAAAGATTGGCCGCGAGGAATGACGCCACCTGAGCCGCCACCAATGCGCCAAGGTGATCAGCCGTCAGAGGCAAGCAACATTGCCATATTCATTATCGTTAGCCTAGCCGTCGGTATTGCTTGCGGCTGGCAAATGCACGGAGGTGTCTGCTCATGACTGAAAACCGCATGTGTGATTGCAACCAGGGGAGATTGCCGTGTCACTGCAAAGATCCTGCGCCAGGCCCGACATGTCGCCAACGGTTGGCTGCTAACGGGAAGGCTTATCCGAAATCATCCTGCGCCATCTGCGGACCATTCTCCCCAAGATGGCGCGAATGCGATACGGAGATCGCAAGCACAAACAACAAAGGCGCCTAATGGCGCCTTTTCATTTCCCGCAAATCACTACTTGTCAGGCTTCGTCACAGTCCCTGGCGCCACAGCAAAGTCAGTTATCTGCGCCGACTGCTTCTGCGATTCTTTTGTCATGCCGAACCAGAACCCCATGACTTCCTTGGTCATGCCCAGCCACAGGCCGAGGACGGTGCCCACTGTCAGCGCCGCCGTTACGTTTGTGATGGCTTCGTTAGCCCATCCCATTAGAATCGCCACAACGATGAACAGGGAGCCTCCCAGCGTGATCATTGTCAGCGTCGGCCGCACGAAGTCATTAGGCTGTTTTGCCGCCAACTGCCTTGCGCTATCCCGATCAGCCGCCTCTGCCGTGTATTGCGCGCCAGCAGCCTGAATACGCACCGTCTCAATCTGCACGGCGAGCTGTTCAAGCTGCACGCGGGCATTCGTTTGCAGCTCTTGGATGCGAACCATGGCGTCAGGGTTGCCAGCAAGTGCTGCATTGACCGATTCAGGATCACTCGACACATTCAGTGCGCTCGCAACCAAAGCGCCTACAGCGGCTCCAGCGGGGCCGCCAAGTAGTCCGCCAACTATTGGCGCTGACTTGCCAACGATACTGCCGATGTCTGACCAGTTCATTCGTCGATCTCCAGGTTGTCAGCAATGCGCCGCGCCCAGCCTTTCCCGAAGGTCGACCAAGTAGCCAGATCGGTCATGAAGCGCAGCCTGATAGCGCTGTACTTGGCCGGACTGACCATTGACGCGGCAGAAAGGGTGCGCGGACCGATAATGCCATCTTGCGTGATCCCTGCTGCACGCTGGAGCCATTTGATCGCCTGTCCAGGACCGCTATTTACGGCGGCGTCAAAGACATGGAACCGCAATGATTCAGGAAGCTGATCGGCCTTGATTGGGGCCCAGTAGTCCTCGCGATAAATCGCTATCGCGGTCGCCAGCGGAAGGTCGCGCATGTCGCCCACATACCCTCTGGCGCGAGCGACTCGCTGAGTGATTCCGAAGTTCGTAGCGCCGCCAGGGTCTCGAGGATGATCAACGAAGCCACCTTCGTTGCCGAGCAACCGCTTTAACGCTTGGTCGATGTTCATTTGCTCTGCACCCTCCGCTCACCAGCTGATCGCTCTTCACTGCCAGTGTTGACGCGAGGCGCGACACCTATAACCAGGGCCAGCGCAACAATTGCGCAGCCCTGCACTAATTCTTCTGGCGTGCTGCCCCAGCCAAAAACTACAGCCTTGCACAGAGCCCAGAATCCGGCGCCCCCAATAGCAGCAACGAGAATCCGGATGAAATGGTTGGTCTGCGCCGTCATGCGCTCACATACGCACAGGCTAACCATTACAAGATATGCAGCACACAAAACGACAGGAACTATCAGGGCGGTCATTGTTCGCTCCACGGTAGCTTGGCTTTTG
>LNAQ01000328.1_pt1 | contig 11396 bp, 9 predicted proteins | sample 602591 | NCBI WGS metagenome assembly LNAQ01 (sample SAMN02440304, study PRJNA202911) | soil metagenome | biome: Subtropical and temperate rainforests or woodlands; isolation source: soil samples (1 kg each in a 20% v/v slurry with milli Q water) were... ... | reverse complement strand
AAACGATCGATGTTGGGCTGATCATGAGCGAGGGCGATGCGCACAGGTATGCGCTGGACCACCTTGGTGAAGTTGCCCGTCGCGTTGTCCGGGGGCAGCAGGGCGAACTGGGAACCGCTCGCCGGAGAGATCCGCTCAACGTGCCCCTCGAAACTGGCCCCCGGCAAACCGTCGACCGTAATGTTCACCGGCTGACCAACGGTAACATTGGCGAGCTGCGTCTCCTTGTAGTTCGCGATGACATAGACGTTCGGTAACGGTACGATTGAGATCAGGCTGGTACCCGCCGAAACATAATTGCCCACCTGCACCATTCGCTCGCCCACCACCCCGTTGATGGGCGCGAGGATTCGCGTGAATCCCAGTTGCAGCGTGGCTGAATCCAGCACGGCCTTGGCCGCCGACACCTGCGCCTGCAACTCACGCCGATTGCCAAAGAGGACGTCGAGTTGGCGGTCTTGCGCCACGACAGCCGCTTCCGTCGCCTTCAAGCTGGCCTGGGCCGCAACATGGGCGGCGAGGGCCTGTTCCGCCTTCTGCTTGGTTCCCGAACCAGTTGGAAGGAGTGCGTCCTGCCTCTCGCGCTCCTGGCGCGTCTCAAGTTCTTTTGCAATGGCTGAAGCCCGCGTCGCCTCAGCCTGCTGGATTGTGGCACGCTGTAATGCGATCTGGTTGTCGACATTGGCAGTCGTAGCGCGAGCTGCTTCGACAGCGGCCTCAGCCTTTTCAACGTCCACTTTATAGGTGGCGGGGTCGATCTCTGCCAAAAGATCCCCAGCCTTCACTGCCTTGAAATCCGTAACGGGCATGTTCACCACCGTACCGGCAATCCGGGTGGCGATCCGGCTGGTTTCCGCTCGTATCTGAGCGTCGTCTGTCGTTTGCACGACAGCGAGTCCAACCCAGCGTTGCCAGTTTGTTGTCGCGTAGCCGACAAACGCCAGCGTTGTGGTCAGAGCCAGAAGCGGTACCAGCAGCCCTTTGACAAGATTGGCAACGGGCGTTCGATGCTGCTTGTGTTGAGCGCCGTGATTTTGAGGGGAGGCATGCCCCTCTTTGCCCGGCACAGGCCGAGTGACTGGCGCGTTCATGATCGGAGCCGTTGAATTTGCGAGCGGATATGCTCATTATATGTAGTATAGCTGATATTCAGTAATCCAACTATCATGTGAACGAGAGGGTGACAAGTGGCAACCAGTCGAGGCGCGGCACCAGAAGACACGGCGCATATCAACGATATGCCCGGCTTCCTCCTTCGGCGCTGCAACCAGATCGCGATGGCCATTTTTCTGGAAGAAACGGCTGGATTCGATCTCACGCCGGCTCAATACGGAGCCTTGATGTTGATCGCCGCTGGGCCCGGGATAGATCAGACAGGCCTTATGGAGCGGTCTGCGCTGGACAGGTCGTCCATCACGAAGTGCGTGGATCGCCTCGAGTTGCGGGGGGCCATTCAGCGTAAAGTTGATCCTGCGGATCGCAGAGTGCGCCGGCTGGTGGCAACTGATGCCGGCGTGGCCCTGTTGCACGCGGTTGAAGCGCACGTCATGCAGAGCCAGACGCGCATCCTGGCGCCGCTGGGAGTTGAGAAAGCCGCCCTCTTTCTGGAGATGCTCAAGGAGTTGGCACTGTTCCACAACGAAGCAAGCCGCGTGCCCGTACGGGAGAGCGTCGACTGATCCCACGCCGGCCAAAAGACCTTAATCCCAGAAGCCGCACATCCTCTGGGTCAACTCAGGTCGCCTTTGGCCGCGCGGTCGACGATCTGGTCCACCGACAACGACTTCATCGTGTCGTTCAACGGCAAGCTCCGGGCGGAGTGCCTGAACACGCACTGGTTCAAGAGCCTTGACGGCGCCCGGGTGAAAATGGAGGCTTCGCGCAGAGACTACATCGAGGTTCGCCCGCATAGCGGGCTCGGCCACAAGGCGCCGATCGAGCTGATGACTTGCTCAGGCACCGAGGTATCGCCCTGAGCATCCAACCCCGGAAATCCTCCAGCCGCGGTCTAAAATCGGAGAGCGTCAGCCTTCCGACGGAGTCCAATTCAAACTGAGGGCATTCCAGGGGGCAACGTCAGCGGCCGCAATGCGCAGGCAATGACGGGGGTGGCAGAGCATGACCAGAATGATGAAGGCCGTCGTGATCCGTGAGCCTGGAGGGCCGGAAGCTCTCAGAATTGAACATATACCGGTCCCGCAGGCCCGTATTGGCCATGTGCTGATCCAAATTGCGGGTTTCGGGGTGAACCGTTCGGAAATGTTCACCAGGCAAGGGCATTCGCCCTCGGTGGTGTTTCCCCGCGTACCGGGCATCGAGGCGGTAGGTGTCGTCGCCCAAGACCCCTCTGGAAGGTTTAGTGAGGGCGAAAAGGTCGTGAGCGTCATGGGAGGCCTCGGACGGGCCTTTGATGGGACCTATGCCGAATACTGCCTAATCCCCTTGGATCAACTGCGAGCGTTCAAGTCCGACCTGCCTTGGTCAACGCTGGCAGCACTGCCCGAGATGATGCAGACGGCCTGGGGATCCCTGTTCTTTGCGTTGGACCTGCAAAAGGGTGAGCGGCTCCTCATTAGAGGTGGGACGACATCGGTCGGTCTGGCGGCTGCCGCACTGGCGCATAGGTTTGGCGCGATTGTAACTTCTACCTCGCGCCGAGCAGAACGCGAGGAGCTATTAAACGGCGCGGGAGCGGACCATGTCATCATTGATGATGGAAAGATTGCGGCCGGTTTGGCTGTGCATCAGCGATTCGACAAAACGCTCGATCTGATTGGAACCACCACGCTTCAGGACAGCCTCAACTGCACCGCCGTCCGAGGAATCGTCTGCATGTCCGGCATCGTCGGCAACCATTGGTCCTTTTCCGACTTCGCACCGATGGATGTCATTCCCAGCAGCGTACGGCTAACGACATATTCGGGGGATGTGGCGGACTTCATGGCGATGCCGTTCGACGCAATCCTGGCACAAGTGGCCGGCGGGGCCCTTCCCGTCCGAATTGGGGCAGTTTTCGGGCTGGACGATATCATCGCAGCGCATCGCCTGATGGATAGCAACGAGGCAGGAGGGAAAATCGTCGTCTTGACCGATTTCGGAGAGGCAAACTCTTGATTGCCTGTAGCAACCTTAAACCATATGTGTCGTGTGGGTGACTACCCACGCAGCGAGGCAGGCGGTATCGTCAGAAACTATTGGTTTCCGCAGCATTCGCATCTGCACTTGTACCCGGCTGGATCATTGCACAGATCCAGTCGAGCGGTACCCGGTAGCGCTCGCGTATCTCTCTGGAGCGGCAGGCTAGGTGGTAGCTGAAAATGCCCGGCACCGAGAGCTCGAACAGCCGCACCAAACTCCCATCAGCCAGATAATCTCGCACGAGCAGCGAACGCGCCATTGCGATTCCCTGACCGGCCAACGCTCCGCGCACTGTCAGCGCGACGTCGTCCAGCATGATCGACTGGCGGGGATACACGATCGGCAACCCGGCCCGTTCAAGCCATAGATTCCACGTCACCCGCGAATGCAGCAGCAGCGGCACCTCGTGCATCCGCTCCAGGCTGATGCCAGGGTACCGGGCGAGGAAAGCGGGGCTACAGACCGGAAACACCTCTTCCTCGACAATCTTCTCGCAGATCATCCCCGGCACGTCGCCGGTGCCATAGACCAGGGCAACGTCGACCTCGTCGGCACAAGTCTCCGAGAGATCGGGAAGGCTGGTTATGCGCAGCCCCGCCCCCTCGAGCCGCTCCGTAAAGTCCGCAAGGCGTGGCATCAGCCAGTGCTCCATGAGCCCGATCTGCACAGCCAGATTGAGCACGGTGGGGCGCGGCGCCGTCTCCTCGTGGGCGACTGCATAGGCCTGGCTCAGATAGTCCAGCGCGCGCCGCGTCTCGGCGGCCAGCGTGCGACCGATCCCGGTCAACGTCATCCGGTTGCCCTGGCGCAGGAACAAAGGCTGCCCGATCGCCTCCTCCAGCCCACGGATCTGGTGGCTGATGGCGCTGTGGGTGATGCAAATCTCGTCGGCCGCCAGCGTGAAGCTACCGAGACGCGCGGCGGCCTCGAAGCAGCGCAACGCCTGCAGGGACGGGAGCGAACGGTAAGGGGTCGACATCGGAAATCAAATTCCCTTTCGGGAGCACATTGACGTCGAGGCATGCGTCCCGGCCACCGGCATGTCAATGGCGCTCACAACGCGTGTGAAAATTGGTCAATTGCGACCGTGACCGCACCTTCCTATGAAACAGGGAAGCAAGGTGGGTTATCCGTCGCCACAGTCGGAAATGCATCGGGTGGACCTGAATAGATCCGCATTCGCGTCCATACAACAAATAAAAATAACAAAAATCCTTGGGAGGATTTCGTGACGATAGAGATAACCAACAATACAACTGCGACTCCGACGACCGCTTGGTACGTGGGCGCCACGAAGGCCCAATGGCAGGTGTTCTGGTCCTCCTATCTGGGCTGGGCGCTCGATATCATGGACCTCCTGCTCTTCGCGATGCTGCTCAGCCACATCAGCGCCGACCTCGGCATGTCGCGCTCGACGGCGGGTATGATCGCCTCGGCGAGCTTGGTGGCGACGGCGTTCGGCGGGCTGATCTTCGGTTTCCTCGCCGATCGCATAGGGCGCACCCGCTCCATGGTGCTGTCCATCCTCTGCTACTCGGTCGGCACGCTGCTGTGCGGCCTGTCGCAGGATGTGACGCAGCTGCTGCTGTTCCGCATCATCGTCGGGCTCGGCGTCGGCGGCGAATGGTCGGCCGGCGCGGCCCTGATCACCGAGACCTGGCCGGCCCGGCATCGCGGCAAGGTCATGGCCTGGGTGCAGAGCGCGTTTGCCTCCGGCTATGCGCTGGCGGCCATCGTGGCGGCGGTGTTCCTGCCGATCGTCGGCTGGCGCGGCGTGTTCTTCTTCGGCATAGCCCCGGCGCTGCTCGCCTTCTGGATCCGCCGCCACACGCCGGAGCCGGAAATCTGGAAGCAGCAGACGGAGCGGCTCTCGCTCGGCGCCACCGTGCGGATGCTCACGCGCGAGCACGGTCGCAGCACGCTGGTCGGCTTCGCCTTCACCGCAGCGGCGATGTGCGGTTACTGGGGCCTGTTCACCTGGATTCCGACCTGGCTTGCGACACCCGTCGCCAATGGCGGCCCGGGCCTCGACCTTGTGAAATCCACCACCTGGATCGTCATCATGCAGGTGGGCGCGGCGTTCGGGTTTGTTTCCTTCGGCTATGTCGCCGACTCGCTCGGCCGCAAGGCGGCGTTCATCATCTACTTCGCGGTCTCCGCCCTGGCGGTGCCGATCTACACGCAGATCTCGACGCCGGCGATGCTGCTGCTGTTCGGACCCGTGGTCGCCTTCTTCGGCACCGGCTTCTACAGCGGCTTCGCGCCCACCTTCGCCGAACTATTCCCGACCAATGTCCGGGCGACTGCTCAGGGCCTCATCTACAATGCCGGCCGCGCCGTCAGCGCGCTTGCCCCCGCCGCGGTCGGCTTCCTGGCGACGAGCTTCGGGCTCAGCGGCGCCCTCGCCTTCACCGCCGGCTTCTTCCTGCTCGCCGGCCTGATCGTCCTTTTCTTCCTACCCGAGACGAAGGGAGCTGCGCTGAAATGAACATTGCGACCAGCACGAGGGTGCCGGAATTCGGCACCGACGCCTGGCTCAGCGCCACCGCGAAGGCCCGTCAGATCGACCTCAGTCATCCGATGCAGAAGGGGATGCCGATCCATCCGGCGCACCCACCCTTCCATATCACGCTCAACAACCGGCATGGCGACGTGCTGCGCTGCTGCGGCCACTCGTCCTCGAACGAGCTGATGGTGACGAGCACGCATTCCTCGACCCATATCGACGCGCTTTGCCACGTGTCCGAACATGGCGCGCTATACGGGAAGCATATCGCGGCGGACGAGCAGCGGGGCACCGACCTGTTCAAGGTGCACGGGGCCGAGACCATCGACCCGATCTTCCGGCGCGGCGTGCTGCTGGACGTGGCGCGGGTGCTGGGCGTCGAGGCGCTGGAGCCGGCCTACGAGATCACGGTTGCCGATCTTGAGGCGGCGCAGGCCGCTTCTGGCACGCAACTGCGCGAAGGCGACATCGCCCTGGTGCGGACGGGCTGGTCGGCTCATTGGTCGGATTCGCCGCGCTATCTCGGTCTCGACTCCGCCGGCGCCCCCGGCCCCGGCGTCGCCGCTGGCCACTGGCTGGCCGAGCGGCGTCCCTTCTCGGTCGGCTCGGACACGTCCGCCTTCGAGGTGATGAACCACCACAACATCACGCTCGAAGTGCACATGATCCTGATCGCCCAGAACGGTATCCACATCATCGAGAATCTTGATCTCGAGGAGTTGAGCGGCGCAGTCGCGGGCGCCTTCGCCTTCGTCGCCCTGCCGGTACGGATCAGCGGCGCCACCGGCTCGCCGATCCGGCCCATCGCCCTCGTCTAACCGCCCCTGGAGACATCCCATGCTGACCGAAGAGGAACGCCGCCGCACGGCGGACGACATCCTGCGCGCCGAGCGCGAGGGCAAGCCGATCGTCCAGCCGAGCCGCTCCTATCCGGCGATGGAGATCGAGGACGCCTACCGCGTCCAGGATTTGTGGGCGCAAGCGCGCATCGCTGCCGGAGCGCGCATGGTTGGCCACAAGATCGGCCTTACGTCGCGCGCCATGCAGCTTGCCTCGCAAATTACCGAACCCGATTACGCACCCTTGCTGGACGATATGTTCTTCGAGGCAGGGGGCGATATCCCTTTTTCCCGCTTCATTGCGCCGCGCGTCGAGGTCGAGTTGGCCTTCATTCTGGGCAAACCTTTGAAGGGACCTGGTGTGACCCTGTTCGATGTGCTGGCCGCCACCGAATACGTGACTCCGGCCATTGAAATTATCGATGCGCGCATCGAACAGTTCGATCGCGACACCAAAGCGCCGCGCAAAGTGTTCGACACCCTGGCCGATTTCGCCGCCAATGCCGGCGTGGTGCTGGGAGGGCGCCCAGTGCGGCCGCACGACGTTGATTTGCGTTGGGTGGGCGCCATGCTGTTCAAGAATGCGGTCATTGAAGAAACCGGTCTGGCGGCCGCCGTGCTGAATCATCCTGCGATGGGCGTGGCCTGGCTGGCCAACAAGATCGCACCGTTCGGCGAACAATTGGACGCGGGCGATGTGGTGCTGGGGGGCTCGTTTACGCGCCCCGTGGCCGACCACAACAGCGAAAGGACTGAGCCGACCCGCACGTTCAATGTCACCGGCAAACCCGGCTCTTCGAAGCGCACGATGGTCGGCCCCTTGTTGCCCATCACCGCCACGAAGCAGGTCACCTCCAGCGCCTCGCGCAGGCGGATCAGCGCCGGCTCGGCCACGCGGATCGGGTCGGCCTGCCGCATCGCCGCCAGGCCGATCTGGATCGCCTCGGTGCCCAGGTGGTAGTGCTGCGAGCCGCTGTCCTGCACGACCAGCGCCTCTTCCACCAGGCTCGCCAGGTAGCGGTGGACCTTGGCGGGGCTCTCGCCCACATGGGCCGACAGTGCCGTGAGGCTGGCACGGCCGCCGAGGCGCGCCAGGCCCTTGAGCACCGTCATGCCCATCTGGGCGGACTGCACGCGCTGGCGTCTTTCGCGGTCGCGTGCTGCTGGGAGGGGCGCGGGTTTCTTCGAGGTCGGCATGGGGCGGTGAAGCGGCATCAGGGTTGGCACGGAGTAGTGAATTACGCACTGCGTATTACGATTACGCAAGAGTTCTTCCCCCCGATCCCACCCATCGAAAGACACGATGAAGAAATACCTCGCCTGCGCCCTGCTCGCCCTGCCACTGTGGGCCGCGACGAATGCCGTCGCCCAATCCGCTGCCTACCCAGCCAAGCCGATCCGCTGGATCGTGCCGTACGCGGCCGGCGGCGGTTCCGACTTCCTCGCGCGCACCATCGGCCAGACGCTGTCGACGCAGGTCGGCCAGCCGGTGCTGGTGGACAACAAGCCGGGCGGAAACACCGCGCTGGCCGCGGCCGAGACGGCGCGCGCGCCGGCCGATGGCTACACGGTGCTGTCGGCCGACAACGGCACGATGGTGTTCAACCCCGCGCTCTACAAGTCGCTCAGCTACAGCCCGACGAAGGACCTGGCGCCGGTCACGCTGATGGGCCGCTTCCCGATGATCCTGGTGGTCGGCGCCAACAGCGGCATCGCCAGCGCGCAGGACTTCATCGCGCAGGCGCGCGCCAAGCCCGGCAGCATGAACTACGCATCGGCCGGCGCGGGCAGCCCGCACCACCTGGCGATGGAACTGCTCAAGGTCCAGTCGAAGGTGTTCATGGTCCACGTGCCGTACCGCGGCGCCGCACCCGCGCTGGCCGACGTGGCCGGCGGGCAGGTGCCGGCCATGATGGTCGACATGGCTGCGGGCGCCGGTTTCATCAAGGGCGGCAAGGTCAAGGCCCTCGCCGTGGCCAACGCGACGCGCCTGCCGCAGCTGCCCGACGTGCCGACCTTCGCCGAACTCGGCATCAAGAATGTCGAAGCGGCCGCCCTGGTCGGCATGGTCGTGCCGGCCGCGACGCCGCCGGACGTGATCAACGCGCTGAACAAGTCGGTGGTCGCCGCCATCAACGAGCCGGGCGTGCGCAAGCGCCTGATCGATTTCGGCGTCGAGCCCGTGGGCAACACGCCGGCCCAGTTCGCCGAACTGCTGCGCAACGAGACGACCCGCTGGCACAAGCTGATCACCGACCTCAAGATCACCCTGGATTGACGGAGCAAGCGGCATGACGACGGCCACCGATCCTCGCGCCGCGGCGGCCACGGGCTGCCCCGTGGACCACCGCGCGCTGTCCGCGCAAACAGCGCCCAACGGTTGCCCCGTCAGCCATCGCGCCGCCGCCTTCGACCCCTTCGAGGACGGCTACCAGCAGGACCCGCCCGACTACGTGCGCTGGGCGCGCGAGCAGGAGCCGACCTTCTACGCCCCGAAGCTCGGCTACTGGGTCGTCACGCGCTACGAGAGCATCAAGGCGATCTTCCGCGACCACCACACCTTCAGCCCCTCGATCGCGCTGGAGAAGATCACGCCGACCGGTGACGAAGCGAATGCGGTGCTCGCGTCCTACGGCTTTGCACTGAACCGCACGCTGGTCAACGAAGACGAGCCGGCCCACATGCCGCGCCGCCGCGCGCTGATGGACCCGTTCACGCCCGAAGAACTCAAGCACCACGAACCGATGGTGCGGGCGCTGGCGCGCGAGTACGTCGACCGCTTCATCGACGACGGCCGCGCCGATCTGGTCGACCAGATGCTGTGGGAAGTGCCGCTCACGGTCGCGCTGCATTTCCTGGGGGTGCCCGAAGAGGACATGGACACGCTGCGCGAGTACTCGATCGCGCACACCGTCAACACCTGGGGCCGCCCCAAGCCGGAAGAGCAGGTCGCGGTGGCCCATGCCGTCGGCAACTTCTGGCAGTTCGCCGGGAAGGTGCTCGACAAGATGCGGCAGAACCCCGAGGCGCCCGGCTGGATGCAGTACGGCATCCGCAAGCAGCGCGAGCAGCCCGAGGTCGTGACCGACTCGTACCTGCATTCGATGATGATGGCCGGCATCGTGGCCGCTCACGAGACCACCGCCAATGCCACGGCCAATGCGATGAGGCTGCTGCTGCAGCACCCGAACGTGTGGCGCGAGATCTGCGACGACCCGAGCCTCATTCCCAACGCGGTGGAAGAGTGCCTGCGCCACAACGGCTCGGTCGCCGCCTGGCGGCGCCTGGCCACGAAGGACGTGCAGATCGACGGCATCGAGATCCCGGCCGGCTCGAAGCTGCTGATCGTCACCTCGTCGGCCAACCACGATGACCGCCATTTCGCGGATGCCGACCTGTTCGACATCCGCCGCGACAACGCGAGCGACCACCTGACCTTCGGCTACGGCGCGCACCAGTGCATGGGCAAGAACCTGGCGCGCATGGAGATGCAGATCTTCCTGGAGGAGTTCACGCGGCGCCTGCCGCACATGCGGCTGGCCGAGCAGCAGTTCCACTATTTGCCGAACACCTCGTTCCGCGGGCCCGAGCATCTCTGGGTCGAGTGGGACCCGCAGCACAACCCCGAGCGCGCACGCCCCGGACTGCGCGACGTGGACGTGCCGATGCCCGTGCGCATCGGTGAACCGTCGCGCCACGCGATCACGCGGCCGATGGTGGTCGAGCGCATCACGCCGGTGGCCGACGGCATCGTCCAATTGCGGCTGGTCGCGCCCGACGGCCACGCGTTGCCGCGCTGGACGCCGGGCTCGCACATCGACATCGAATGCGGCTCACCCGAGCGCTCGCGCCAGTACTCGCTGTGCGGCGACCCGGCCGATGCCCATGCCTTCGAGATCGCCGTGCTGCGCGAGCCCGACGGCCGCGGCGGCTCGGCCTGGATCCACGCCGACGTGCGCGTCGGCGACCGGCTCAAGATCCGTGGCCCGCGCAACCACTTCCGCCTCGACGAAGCGCGCCGCAAGGTGATCTTCGTCGCGGGTGGCATCGGCATCACGCCCATCAGCGCGATGGCGCGACGCGCGCAGGCGCTGGGCATGGACTACGAACTGCACTACAGCGGCCGCCGGCGCAGCACGATGCCTTTCATCGACGAGCTCGCTGCGCTGCATGGCGATCGGCTGCACCTGCACATCGGCGAGGAGGGCGGCCGCAACGATCTCGCGGCGCTGCTCGCCACGCCGCAAGCCGGCACGCAGGTCTATGCCTGCGGCCCGGTGCGCATGCTGGAGGCGCTCGAAGCCTGCTGTGCCCACTGGCCCGAGGACGCGCTGCGCGTCGAGCATTTCGAGTCCACCCTCGGTGCGCTCGACCCGTCCAAGGAGCACGCCTTCGAGGTCGAGCTGAAGGATTCGGGCATCGTCCTCACGGTGCCTGCCGACCAGACGCTGCTGACCGCCCTGCGTGCCGCCAACATCGACGTGCAGAGCGATTGCGAGGAAGGCCTGTGCGGCTCGTGCGAGGTGCGGGTGCTGGCCGGCGAGGTCGACCATCGCGACGTCGTGCTCACGCGCGCAGAGCGCGATGCGAACCAGAAGATGATGACCTGCTGTTCCCGCGCCTGCGGCCAGCGGATCGTGCTCGAACTGTGAGGCCTGCCAGCGGCGGTTGAACTTCGGGCCGTCGCAGCGGTCACAGCCGGCTTCGCGTTACGCTTGCGGCCCATGTTCCCGTTCCGACTTTCCTTCGCTCTCGGCGCCGCGGCGCTTGCCATGGCCGGCGCCGCCTCCGCCCAATCCTTGCCGTCAGGCGTGCAACTGGGCATGAGCCCCGCCGAACTGCACGCCGCGCTGCCCGATGCGCAACGCGTGGCACGGCCGCAGCGCCTGGCCGGCGGGTTGGCCGGCACCTGG
>LNAQ01000325.1_pt1 | contig 11412 bp, 11 predicted proteins | sample 602591 | NCBI WGS metagenome assembly LNAQ01 (sample SAMN02440304, study PRJNA202911) | soil metagenome | biome: Subtropical and temperate rainforests or woodlands; isolation source: soil samples (1 kg each in a 20% v/v slurry with milli Q water) were... ... | reverse complement strand
GTGCGGCGTTTCGTGCGCTTTATTCAACCCGCGCCCAACCCGGCGCTCAAGCGGACCTGCGCTAAAAGCCGCGCAGCCCGCTTAGCTCTACGTTATGCCTACTACAAAGGAGTGCAGATTTGCAGTTCATCCACAATGATTTAGGAAATCGCCAACGTGGCGAGATTGTTGAAATCACGCTTACCAGCGGAGCCAATGTTCGGTTGATGGATAGCTCAAATTTCTCGAACTACAAGAACGGTCGTCGTCATCAGTACATTGGAGGCTTGGCGAAACAGTCACCGCTGCGACTGCAAATCCCGTCCAGCGGTCATTGGCACGTAGCGATTGACATGCAAGGCCTTCAAGGTAGTACCCGTGCCTCGGTTCGTGTACTACCGGGTACTCTCCCGGAAATTCGAGAGGCACCACTGTCCTCCATTCCAAGCCTTGTCCGTGAAAATGCTCCTCCTTCAGTAGCGGCAGGGGGTGAGCGCCATGATGTATTCATCTCTCACGCATCAGAAGACAAAGACGCAATCGTAAGGTCTCTTGCAAATGCCCTGACCGCACAAGGTCTAAAGGTCTGGTATGACGAGTTCACGCTGCGCATCGGCGACAGCCTCAGACAGAAAATTGATCGGGGGCTGGCAACTAGCCGAGTAGGTTTAGTTGTCCTCTCCCCTTCATTCATAGCTAAGGGCTGGGCGAATTACGAGCTTGATGGCATCGTCACGCGAACAGTGTCTGGTGAACAAATCCTGCTCCCTATTTGGCACAACATCACAAAGCAAGAGGTTATGGATTTCAGCCCATCTATTGCTGATAAAGTTGCACGTAGCACGGCAACGCACACTGTCGAAGAAATTGCGAAAGAAATTGCTGAACTACTTCAGAGTGTCGGCGCATGAGGCATAACCCGGCAGTCGAGAGGGTCTGCGCAAAAGCGCGCAGCCCCTCACTTCTACGTTATGCCTTTCTGTCGCTATAGCATAGTCAGCGCGGCTCCAATAGCAGATAATGAGCGTATGAACTACACTGAAACCACCTCTATTGCTGCGACCGTAATTGACAGGCTCACGACACAATTCCGAGCTGAAGTTTCTGACGAGATCGTTAGAGAAAACTTTGGGCAAGCCGTTGTTGCTCACCAAAGAAACACCACAAAAGCACCTTTGCTACTGAATGGTGATGCAGTTGCGGTATTACGTGACCTACCTGACGGATGCATCGATTTCGCAATGACCTCCCCCCCATATTGGGGCAAGAGGGAGTATGAAAACGGCGGCATCGGTTTGGAAGATGACTATCGGGATTTCGTCAGGAATTTGGCCGCTGTTTTCGCTGAACTGAAGCGAGTGCTGAAACCAGAAGGCTCTTTCTGGTTGAACCTCGGCGATAGTTACAATGGTAAGGGTTTAGTCGGTGTACCTTGGCGCGTTGCCTTTGAACTGGTGGACAATCAAGGCTGGATTCTGCGTAACAGCGTGATATGGAACAAGCTAAAGGGGGGGATGGACAACAGCAAAGATCGTCTAGGCAATGTTCATGAAAACATCTTTCACTTTGTAAAACAGGCTAAGGGCTATTACTACAACGCCGATGCTATTCGCTCAAAACCACGCGAGTCAAAAATTGTTAATGGCGCAATCGTCTCCGCTACTGGCGTGTCAGGTGTGCGCTACAAGCGGCAGATCGAATTATCGACAGCCCTCTCGAATGCCGAAAAAGCAGCAGCTTTTTCGGCTCTTGAGCAAATGTTGGCCGATATAGGCTCAGGTCGTGCGTCTGATTTCAGGATGATTATTCGCGGCCAGCAACGCGCCACACACTCAGACAGCGAAAAAGTATCAGGACGCGCAAAAGAGCTTCGCGACAAAGGCTTTTATTTTCTTAAGTACCACCCCAATGGCAGTAAGCCAAGCGATGTATGGGACATCCTCCCCGAAGATACTCAACGCCGTGAAACGCACTTCGCACCTTACCCTATTGAGCTTTGCTATCTCCCATTGCTGGCAACTTGTCCAGAAGGCGGCACGGTGCTTGACCCATTCTGCGGGACAGGAACAACACTTGTTGCCGCGCGAAATCTTGACCGGAGGTCAGTAGGAATCGACATTTCACGCCGTTACTTAGAGCTAACCCAAGAAAGATGCGAGTCCCTGTTATGAGCAAAGTAGTGGAGCTATTCGGCCAGTCAGTGGCAAAACCCGACGTGGACTGGAAGGCTGTCGTGACCGGACAGCAATGCGTCTATGCAAATAAGAAATGCTACAAAATTCGCAAGAGCGACCCGGATACTGCCATTGGTTCATGCACCGTTCTTTATGGTCGTGAGCCGGAACCCGTTATCATCTGCCCGACCAGACTGATTGAGCGCCGCCAGATATTCACAGATTGTTTTCACCTATTGACCACGCATGAACCCGGAAATGAATTGCATATCGTTTCCGAGGTTTCCATCCCCGGTGGCAGCGTCGATTACTTCCTCGTATTAGCTAAAGACGGCAAGGTAAAAGATTTTGTTGGCATTGAGCTTCAGACACTCGATACCACTGGCACCGTATGGCCTGAACGTCAGAGGTTGCTGAAGGAGTTGGGCGTACCTCGCGGCGATGACGGCGAAGATTCTGACAAGCCCTTTGGTATGAACTGGAAGATGACAGCAAAGACAATTCTGGTTCAGATGCACCACAAGATTCACACTTTTGAGCATGTGAACAAGAAACTGGTATTGGTGGTTCAAGACAAGTTGCTGAATTACATGAGCCGCGAATTCAAGTTCGACCATCTTCGCAATCCTGCAAGTATCGGCGACTCGACGCAAGTGCACGGGTATCGGATGAACTTCTGTCCATATTTTTCTGCTTTTTGATTTTCACTCCTGCTTGACTACTGGTGCGGACGGAATTGGTCTCTGCCGAGGTAGGTACATACGAACGCATGGGGGGAGTTAGAACAGATAATTCAAGCTCTTCAAGCGAAAATATCTGCCTCTACTCTTTATGTCGCTGCAGCGCTTTCCCGATAAGCTGAGGCCTAACCCGGCGCTCAAGCGGACCGCCTAAAAGCGGGGCGGCTGGTTAGCTCTACGTTGGGTGCGTTCGTTTCCCTTCGCTTATCATCTGCGCATGCGCAACTTTCTTCCCACTTTCAGCCCGGCTTAGTGGGTTTTTGCGGTTGCGTGGGTTTTTGCGGTTGCGCGGCTTTTGCGCGTCGTCGCCTGTCGCCCAAGCCGCTGCGTTTCGTCCTGCCGCCGTATCACCAGCGCCGACTTTCTTCGCGGTGCGGCGTTTCGTGCGTTTTATTCAACCCGCGCCCAACCCGGCGCTCAAGCGGACCTGCGCTAAAAGCCGCGCAGCCCGCTTAGCTCTACGTTGGGTGCGTTCGTTTCCCCTTCGCTTATCATCTGCGCATGCGCAACCTGCTTCCCACTTTCAGCCCGGCTTACGCTTCGGCCATGCGCCGTGGGTTTTTGCGGTTGCGCGGCTTTTGCGCGCTGTCGCCTGTCGCCCAAGCCGCTGCGTTTCGTCCTGCCGCCGTATCACCAGCGCCGACTTTCTTCGCGGTGCGACGTTTCGTGCGTTTTATTCAACCCGCGCCCAACCCGGCGCTCAAGCGGACCTGCGCTAAAAGCCGCGCAGCCCGCTTAGCTCTACGTTAGACCTATGAGCCCACAACTTTCCGCCCGTATAGATGCTGCCGTAAAAGTCATCGGCCTTGCATTTGTCATCGTCTCTGGTTCCTTTGCGCTCTGGCAGTATCACTACGCTCAGGAGCGCGAGTTCAAGAAGGTGTTCTTCGAGAAGCAGCTTGAAGTTATTACCGAGGTCTTTGACGTTCTGGCAGAAATGGATGCCGCGAAAACCGATGAAGAAAGAAAGTCAGCGGCCGCGAAATTTTGGATCATCTATCACGGGAAGGGCCGTGCCTTCCTCGATTCAAAGATGTTTCAGGCTCTCTCGGTTCCTGCCGAGTACGTTGCAGGCTGCGTCACCAAAGTTCGGAAGCCCTCCAATATTTCTTGCGAGAACTTCTCCGCAAGTATGAGTGCGCCCGGTTTTGCCAACGTTGCGCGTGAGCAAATGTCCCAGGTTTGGAGCCTGAGTTTCTCCGCCATCGCGAAAGATGACCCATGGTCTATTCCAGCCAAGTAGCACATAGGTCTAACACTACGTTCGAGGCGACCTGCGCGAAAAGCCGCGCAGGCGCCTCAACTCCACGTTATACGGCTCAGGAACCTCAGACGTGAACAACCGAGGCGAAAGCCCAATCCCGGACACACATCAGAAGTTTAAAGAGGCGGCCTATTTTCTCGGGAAGTGCGCCGAGCACTACCACGTTCCCTTGGAGTTTCAGTTCAATTTGAACGCCTTCATCCAGGCGCTGCGGAACACCACCTTCATGTTGCAGAGCGAACCGAAAAAGCCCGAAGGCTTTGAGTCCTGGTACGCAAGCAAGCAAGCGGACATGAAGCAGAGCGATCTGCTACGACGATTTGTCCAAGCGCGGAACATTGTTGTGAAGCAGAGCTCGCTGAAAGCACGGAGCACCGCGTGGTCCGGTCTCTTTCGCGGCCGTAGTTTCAAGCTCGGAATGCAGCACCCTGTGCCGCTCCTCGCCCCGTCAGCGTGGGTCTTGGAACGGTTGAAGGCAAATGTTGGCTTCTTCCTCGATGAAGAGCGCTCGCAGCCATGGGAGCAGTTCGGAGTTCACAGAACCTGGGTCGTGGAGGACCTTGGCGAATCGGAGGTGCTAACTTTGTGCCTCCAAGCTCTAAACCATATGGGTGCAGTGGTTGGGGAAGCGCACCGCTTCTTCGGAGCGGACATTGAGAACACTGAAATGGAACTGGACATGGTGCGAACTCAAGTTCTTCTAGAGACCGACGTCGACCCCTCGCTCATTGTGAAGTGGCACTGGAATGACGCCGTATAACCCTACGCTCAAGCGGGACTGCGCAAAAGCGCGCAGCCCCTTAGCTCCACGTTAGATTGCTTATCGTGGCTCAATTCCGACTTTGTGAGAAAACAAAAAAATGAAAACACGCATAGGCCAATTGTCCGTTAACTACAGCGCACGCGGCATTCCCACTTACACACTCGAACTCTGGCACGACGGACTGAAAAGGCATCGCCTTATTCGTGGCGAAACTGAATCAATCGTCAAGCTAAAGGCAACACTTCAGGTTGACGAATGGGAGGAGCGCTGGGCTGTTATTGACACCAGAGAGCGTGAACGTTCAGAAAAACTCGCCGGAAAACGGCAGATTGAAGAAAACAAAGCACTTGCCGTGGAACGGACTACCGAAGCCCTTCAAGAACTCGAACGGCTCAATTCGCTTCTGAAGGCAACCTTGGCGGTTGATGACACCATTGATTGGGAGAAGCTAAAGGATAAAACGCCTTACCCAGAGGAAAAACCGGCGATGCCACCCACACCAAGGGAACCCGTATTGCCGTCAATGCCACGCGAACCGCTACGCGTTGACCAAAAATATATTCCCTCATTAGGAATCCTCGACAAGCTGATTGCCTCTCGAAAGGAACGTGCGGTTTCGGAAAAACAGGCACTGTTTTCCACCGATCACAAGTCGTGGCAGGACGAGGTAGCCAAAATTACGCGCACACACACGGCAGCACTTTTGGCACATGGAAAGTCCGTAGCCGCCATGCGCGAAGAACACGGAAAGCAAGTTTCAGCATGGAGTACACGTCGTAACGAGTATTTAGCTAAACAAACTGCCACACATGCCGAAGTTGACGCAAAGCGCACTACCTATGAATCCAACGATCCTGATGCAATTACCGAATACTGCGACTTGGTTCTCTCGTCCTCGCGCTATCCAGACTATTTGCCGCAGGAATTTGATCTCGATTATGACACTACGGCTAAAACTATCATCGTTGATTACCGGCTTCCCGCGCCAGACGATCTTCCACGTTTGAAGGCAGTCAAGTACGTTGCAAGCCGTGACGAGTTTGAAGAGCAGTATATTTCCGAGACTCAATCATCCAAACTCTACGACGATGTTTTGTATCAGGTCGTCCTTCGCACAGTTCACGAGTTGTTTGAGGCGGACACCATCACTGCCATAGAGGCAATTGTTTTCAATGGCATAGTCACTGCAACGGATCGTACAACCGGCAAACCAACGACAGCATGTGTCCTCTCACTGCGTGCCAATCGTGCTGAGTTCCTGGAGATTAACCTCGCACAGGTCGATCCGAAGGCGTGCTTCAAGTCGCTCAAAGGTGTCGGGAGCTCAAAACTTCATGGTTTGTCACCGGTTCCGCCTATCATGCAGCTTCGGAGGGACGATGGACGATTCGTATCCGCTTACGAAGTCGCTAATACACTAGATGGCAGCGTAAATCTAGCTGCTATGGACTGGGAAGACTTCGAGCATTTGATCCGTGAGATATTTGAAAAAGAATTTTCATCATCGGGTGGCGAAGTTAAGGTAACTCAAGCAAGTCGCGATGGTGGTGTCGATGCCATTGCTTTTGATCCAGACCCCATTAGAGGCGGAAAGATTGTCATTCAAGCGAAGCGATATACCAACACGGTCGGTGTTGGCGCGGTACGCGACCTCTACGGCACCGTGTTGAATGAAGGTGCAACAAAGGGCGTTCTGGTTACTACGTCAGACTACGGCCCCGACTCATATGCCTTTGCCAACGGAAAGCCCCTTGTTCTTCTCAGCGGCGCGAACTTGTTACATATGTTAGAGAAACACGGCCATCGAGCCCGCATTGACATACAGGAAGCAAAAAAACTTGCTGCCAAACTATGAAGCAATCTAACCCGGCGCTCAACTCGGACGCTGCGCATAAAGCCGCGCAGCGCCGGTTAGCTCTACGTTAGCTCTTCACGGAACAAGCCCATGGCTATCGAATCACCACTCTTTCAAAGCTCGATGGAATTGCTCGGTCATTCCATTACTCATTTCAATGGCACGAGCGAACTTGATCGCAAATTGGTAATTCTCCATCTATCAAACGCCGTAGAACTACTTCTAAAAGACATGGTCTTGGACGGTGGAGATTCCATTTACAAAAACCCCAAGGAGACCATTACGATTCACGGATGTGTGGAGTGCCTGAACACCCGCAAGATATCAATCCCATACCTCAACAAGCTTGAACTCCTGATCGATGAGCGCAATGCTTTGCAGCACCGGTTCGGCTCACCGAATGAACTGACAGCCATTTTCTACATGAACGTGGCACTAGATTTCTTCCGATCAGTCTTGAAACAACACTATGGTCAAGAGTTCGACGAAATACTGACGCAGTTCGCTGATGAGAAAGACCTCATCGCATTCAGGATGAGAGAGCCGTCAAACGACTCTGAACTCGAAAACCTCAAGAAACTTGGAAAGCTTCATCCGCTTGGCGCACTGCTGTCGGCAATAGCGTATCTGGAAAAAACCATTATTCAATTCGCGGTCAAGGTCGGCATCGAAGAAGATTTCACGCGTCGTCACCCAATGCTTCCTATTTCCGGTCGGTATCTGGAGGTAAACGGGATTGAATTACCTCCTAACATTCGAGAGCGCCTTGATAACACGAGGCGCCTACGCAATTTGGCCGCACACGGACGAGCCGACCCGACTAAGGAGGACGTCATCTCGGCGATCTCATCGATCGAAGATCTTGAGAAATATCTCTCCAGTCTGAACATCGAGGCAGCAAGTGAGCAGGTTGTTCTAACGCGCAAGAAACGTGATGCGGAGAGAGCTAACCTATCAGTCAACGCGGACGCTGCGCCATAAAGCGGCGCAGCGCCGGTTACTTTTACGTTGGGTGCGTTCGTTTCCCTTCGCTTATCATCTGCGCATGCGCAACTTTCTTCCCACTTTCAGCCGGGCTTACGCTTCGGCCATGCGCCGTGGGTTTTTGCGGTTGCGCGGCTTTTGCGCGCCGTCGCCTGTCGCCCAGGCCGCTGCGTTTCGTCCTGCCGCCGTATCACCAGCGCCGACTTTCTCGCCATGAACCAGCTTTGCTTTCTAACCGACCTTAGCAGTTCCGATATGGCGGCTTGGGCGCAGGCCATCGTAAGCTCAATCGCAATCGTCGCAGGTGCCTTAGTCGTGTTCTGGCAAACGCGCCGTACTCGCTTTGAGCAAAGCGAACGCGAGGCGCGCATGCTTGATGGCCTAGCGTTGCTCGTAATTCATTTGAAGGAATCGGCCCATGAAGCACGGGCCGAAAAGAAGAGACTTAAGCGCTTGCTTCTAGATCACCCGGCAGAGCCGAGTACAAGATTTCAGCAACTTATCGAAGCAATCCATCGCTTTCCTCTCGAAGCCATTCACGGGGCAGTTCCAATGGATGCACTTCTTACAAGTCGGCGCATCGGAAAAGAGCTTCTACCCTATGTCGGCCCAGAGCCAGAGTTGGATGCAATTGCAGCCAACGACCAACAGTTCGTGAAGTACATTGAGATACTCGACAGGCAAATTGTTTCCCTTCAAGGGGAAAGTAAGCGCCTCATGAGCGGAAAGAGAGCGGGCTATTTTGCAAAGTAAGCATCACAAGGCGACGCCCAACCCTGCGGTCCACCGGACGCTGCGCGATAAAGCCGCGCAGCGCCGGTGACCTTCACGTTAGTGAGAACGAACATGCCGCTACCTTCGATCAATCATCACGCATCAGCCAAAGGCAAGGACGCTGTCGTCAAGCTGATATTCACGTTGTGCGAGCGGCTGGGGCTAGCAAGCGCAACAAGCGTTGGCGGCGCCGCTATGGTGGTGTTTCGCAGTGACGCCTTTCCACCCGCACCGGGTGTCGCATGGCTACTTGGTGTCTTTGTCATGCTCGGTGGGTTAATGCTTGCGTTTCTTGCCGCTGCCATGTTCGTGCGAGACGTTACGGGTCATGGTGCAAGCCGAATCAACGTATTCGTGTCGTCGACAATAATCGTTGTATTAACTGTCTGCTTTGTTCTCGCCGTCGTCCACGCAGGTATTGCGGGGCTTTCCCACTAACCAGTCATTCAAGGCGGACGGCTGCGCCGCCGCTTAACTCCACTACAAGGGCTTCCCCACTCAATGCAAGTGTTTTTTTAGATTTTCATGTTCTATTTTCCTGATCGTTGATCTTTTGCCTGCCTGTGTTGTACGAGAAGATGGAGGACTGCGAAACTACAACCGGTCATGTTGGGCATTTCGCCCGGACCCTGATGACTTGAGTCCGTTTCTGGAAAGACGCGCGCCGGGGCCTCAATCGTTAGTCGGGAAGGACTTCTTCCCCTGGAGCTAAACAGGCACTCCCGGCGCGGGTCCAACCCGCTTCACATCAACGCTTGCAGTGCATCGGTGAATCCTGTCCACCGTTCCTTCGGTGACGCCTGTGTTCCTTTCGTAGTCTTTCCTGCTGACGTATTTATCGGAGGTTCAGGCAGCATTCGGCGCTGCACTTCCTGCGGTCGGAGTCAGACGAAAGTCTTCGCCGTACTTCAGCACCGCCCACGCCAGCCGCGCATTCTTCGCGGCGATGGCGATCACCGCTTTCCAGTAGCCGCGTCGTTCTTGCAGGCTGCGCGCCCAGCGACTGAAGCTGTCCTGCTTGTCGCCAAGACCCGCCAGAACGGCTCGGGCACCCATGACCAGAAGACTTCGCAAGTAAGGATCTCCGGCCTTGGTGATCCGCCCCAAGCGGGCTTTGCCGCCGCTGCTGTCCAGAGACGGATTCAAATATTGCCCTGGCGTCAGACCGATCCAGGCCGCCACCTGACGACCGTTCTTGAAATCGTGCCCACCGCCGATGCTGGCCAAGAGCGCGCTGGCGCTGACCGGACCAATACCGGGACGTTCCATTAACCGCTTGCTGCGGGCATCGTCGCGGGCTGCTTTGGCGATGATGCGGTCGTACTCGGCAATCCGCACATCAAGCCCATCGGCGTGCGCCAAAAGATCGATAATGCACTGGCTGGCGTATCCCGGCAAGTCTTCGAGATGCGCGCCGATCTCCCGCCGCAGGCAGGCGACTTTCTGCGGCAGGACGATGCCGAACTCACTGATCAGGCCACGCAGCCGGTTGTAGGTTGCCGTGCGTTCTTCGACAAATCCCTGCCGTGTGCGGTGCAGGCAGAGGATGATCTGCTGGTGTTCTTCCTTGATCGGGACGAAACGCATGTGGTGCCGGGTGACAGCTTCACAGATGGCCGCTGCGTCCGCCGCGTCATTCTTGCCACGCTTACCGCTCATGCGGTAGGGCGTCACGAACTTGGGAGCCATTAGCCGAACCGTGTGGCCGTGTTGGCGAAATAGCCGCGCCCAGTGGTGCGCCCCGGAGCAGGCTTCCATGCCAATGACACACGGTGGCAACTGCACCAGCAGCGGCAACAGGTGCTCTCGTGATACTTTTGGCTTGACCAGCATGGCCTTGCCGTTATCATCAACGCCGTGCACGGCAAAAACGTTCTTGGCGAGATCAATTCCTACGGTGATAATGTTCATGGACTTCCCCTTTCGTGGTTTTGATGTGATGCGAAAACTCCATCATGGCACTCGTTGCCGTTCGCGGCTTCCGCCGCGCCTTCGGGACGGGGAAGTCCCTTTCATTCGTTGGGCGTCATAGAGAGGAGCCCATGCTTATCACCGCATCTCGTATAAAGGGACTGTGGCCTTGGCTGATTGAAGCTCGTTTCGCTTGGCTTACTCTCGGCGTAATCGCGGCTGCCTTCGCCATAGCTCTTCGTCCTCATACGACCGAACCGGTCATTCGGCTAACGGGTCTCGTTCTCCAACTGCTTGGCATCGGCACCGTGATCTGGGGCATTTCCGAAACCAGAGCACTCTTTGGCCATCCGTCATTTTCGGCCAAGGCGAAATCATGGCTCGGACGGTTTCCTCTGCTCAAAAGGAACATCGTGCTTGGTGCCGCTGCCTGCACTATGGCAGCTGCCACTGGAAAGATGAGGGGGTACGTTACGCAGGGGCCAGGCCCAGATCCCACTCTCGTAACCCGTGTCGACGCTCTCGAAAAGAATGTAGCCCTTATTCACGAGCGCATAACCGGCACTGAAAAGGAGATGGATGAGGGGTTTCACAAAGCGACAGCGGCACTTAAGAACGAAGAACAGACAAGACAAACAGAAGACAATTCCATCCGTGAAAAGCTTGAAGCCACTGGAACGGGCGGAGTACATATCTCAGCAATCGGCGCATCTTGGCTCTTCGTAGGGGTCATTCTCAGCACTGCGGGAATCGAAATCGCGGAGTTTCTGAAATGACGCCCAACCCGGCGCTCAAGCGGACCTGCGCTAAAAGCCGCGCAGCCCGCTTAGCTCTACGTTGGGCGTCGTGAGGCCAGTATTTTCATGGTGTGGTGACAAAAGGCACACAGCGGCGTAAACTGACCTCATGAAACCATTTCGCTGGAGCCCGGAGAAGAACGAAACGGTTAAAGCAGAGCAGGGTATTTC
>LNAQ01000321.1_pt1 | contig 11431 bp, 10 predicted proteins | sample 602591 | NCBI WGS metagenome assembly LNAQ01 (sample SAMN02440304, study PRJNA202911) | soil metagenome | biome: Subtropical and temperate rainforests or woodlands; isolation source: soil samples (1 kg each in a 20% v/v slurry with milli Q water) were... ... | reverse complement strand
CGTTCACCGAGGATGTCCCAAATTTTCTTGCCGAACGCCCTGGCTTGAGAGGTCCACGCCTTCTGTCCCGCGTCGTCAGTCCAATGTGGCGGCTGCCCCCAATGCGTAAAGTCGCGGCGGTCGATGTACCCCGCGGCTCCAAGCGATTTGCAATATTCACCCTTGTCCGGTCCGGAAACGACAGCAACCGGAATGGCTCCGGCTTCCTTTGCAATTTGGATGGCTTGCGATCCGACGCCGCCCGCACCGCCCCAAACGAGTACGACATCGTTCTTTTCGACCTCGTGCCCCTTCCATCCGTGCAACATCCGATAGGCGGTCGTTCCGACCAATGTGGGGGCGGCCGCCTCTTCCCAGGTCAGCCGCTTGGCCTTCGGAAGAACTTGATGTTGATGAGCCAGGCAGAACTGTCCAAACGAACCAAAATTCGTGTTGTATCCCCAAATTTGCGCGCTCGCAGCCAACATGGGGTCTTTTCCGGACTTTACGTATGGATCCTTCGGATCCCAACTGCCGGGGTGAACGACCACTTCATCGCCGATCTTCACGTTTTCAACACCGGCCCCAATAGCGTACACGATACCGGAAGCGTCGCTGCCGCCGATGTGGAAATCGTAAGACGACCCCTGCGCCTTCCGTGCCGATATCACATCGATTGGGACGCCCCTTGCAGCCCAAACGTTGTTGAAGTTCAGGCCGGCAGCCATGACTGCAATGAGAACCTCTCCATCTCCCGGTGCCGGAACCTCGATTTCCTCAATCTTGAATGCATTGAGTGGGTCGCCGAGCCTGTTGGACCGGATGGTCTGCGCAAACATGCGCTTGGGGATCTCGCCAAGCGGAGGCAATGAGCCGATCGAGACAATGTCCGTCATTATGAACTCCTAGTGTGTTGTGATTGGCTGGTTGGGTTTTGGATTTTGCGGCGTCGCGTTGATGGGCCGACCGCCGCGACACGCTTCCAATTATTCAATTCAGGTTCGCGATCGCAGTCGCGCGGCGAGATACGCGGCGGCCGTCTTTCGGTCCGCCTTTCCGGTGCTTCCCATGGGCAGCGCGTCGCAGAAGTGAATGCCGTCTGGAAGCTTGAACTTCTCGATGCGTTCCCTGCCCCATTCGCGTATGGCCGTTTCCGTAGCGTCGCAGCCTGCTCGTTTGACGATGAGGACATGCAGGGCCTCACCCAGCCGATCGTCGGCAATGCCAACGCTCATCGCCGAGATCACGTCCGGATGCTGCACAAAGAGATGATCGATCTCGAGCGGAGCAATCTTGTTGCCTCCGCGAGAGATAATGTCCTTTGATCTTCCGATCAGCTCGACGAAGCCGTCATCGCGCAGGCGAGCGAGGTCTCCGCTCTTGAAGTAGGTTTGGTCCAGCGCATTTGCGGTCATTTCCGGCTCGTCGAGATAGCCGAGCATGATCGACGGTGTCCGTATCTGAAGTTCACCTGCGCCGGCGACGGCGTTCTCGACGGGGGTGATCCGGTATTCCACGCCGTCCGTCGGACGGCCGATGGTTCCTAGCCCATGAGGCTGCTCGGAGGGCGACAGACAGAAATCGCATGAGCCGGTCTCTGTGAGGCCGAACAAATCGTATATTCCCGCCAAGGGGAAATGGACTCCCAGTGAAACCGCAAGTGACCGGCTCAGCGGCTCGCCACCGGTCAATATCTTTCGAAGCAGCGGTGCCTCGGTTTTTTCATGGGCGGAGATGGAGCGAAGCATCGTCGGCACGGCTGCCAATATTGTCGCCGAAGGTAGAAGCCGGATCGCGACTTCCACGGTAAACTTCGGGATGAGAACGATTTTCGACCCGGCAAGAAGGCCGAGCAGCGTTACCCATATCCCGAAAATGAACGTAAGCTGTAGCGGCACCAGAACCGTGTCCGAGGCTTCGAACGTCAGAAGCTTCGATAAGACGCCTAATTTGAAGCACAACGCCTGGTGGCCAACGATGACCCCCTTCGGCTTTCCGGTACTTCCCGAAGTAAAGACGACGATCGCGGCCCCAGCGAGTTCCTTTCGAACCGGCGCCGCCTCGGCCAACCATTGCTGCACCTTGCCCTCAACGAGGACGAAGCGGGCTCCGGTTCGTTCACGCAGTGCGACGATACTGGATTTTTGTAATGCCGCATGCACGGGGACGGCAACCGCTCCAGCCTGCCAGATGCCGAGATAGCTGACCACGTCGATGGGCTCGTTATTGATGATCAGCATCACCAGCTCATCATCGCGAACGCCCAACTTGCGAAGCTCATTTTCAATCGACCGGGCGCCTGCCGCTATTTGCGACGCTTTGAGCACTTCAGGGGAAGCGCCTTGCAACGTCCCCTGCGACCGGGCCAAGGCGTCCCCGAGCAACTCGCCGAGTTTCATCATGGCTTGAGATCCGGAAACCGGCCATCCCTCCAGGTCAGCGCGGCTTTCAAGCCGTCCGCCCTTGCGATTTCAAAAAAGCGGATCTTGTCGGGGGAGCCTTCGCCTTCGATTTGAAGATCAATATCAAGTGCGACCTGGAGCGCCTCGAGCATTCCCTGCAATTCGAATGATTTGTTGATCGCCCGCTTGGTTTCGCGCATGAGCATTGGATCGATCTTGCTGAGGTAGAGTGCAAGTTTCAGTGCGGCGTCGTCGAGCTTGTCATCCGCGACAACCTTGTTGACGATTCCGAGTTCGTACGCCCTTTGCGCTGTAATCCGATCTTCCCCGGTAAAGATAATTTCCTTCGCTATCTTGGGCCCGACAAGCCAGGGAAGTAGCATCACGACGATTCCGGCGCCGAACTTCAGTTCCGGTTCGCCGAAAAATGCCGTGTCGCTTGCAATCGTAACGTCGCAAGCAAGCGACATCTCGAAGGCACCCGCCAGGCAGGCGCCGCGAACGCTCGCAATGGTGGGCTTCGGACAGTGCCAAAACCTGACAACCGCATCGAAATCCTTTTGAAGGATGGGCCGCCAGTCGGAAATTCCGGTTGGCCGGCGCTCCATCTGGTCCTTCAAGTCGAAGCCTGACGAGAAAGCCTTACCGTCCCCGGTCAACACGACCGCGCGTACATCATTGTCGGCTTCCGCAGCGGAAACCGCCTGTCCGATCTCATCGAGCATGGCGCCGTTAAGGGCGTTGGTCCGCTCAGGCCGGGACAGCGTGACCCGCGCGACGTGCTCAATCTTTTCATACTTTACGAGTTGGAGCTTCATAGTTGTTCCCTCTGGTCATCGTCGTCCCGCGGCCATGGCCAGCGATTCGGGGGCGCGTCTTAGAGCGAGCATCGACGCGGTGCCAAGCAACGGGCCTATGGCGAGGATGCTGAACGCATAGCGCCAACCCAGGAAATCTACGGCGTATGGAACGAGGTGAATGCTGACGATCGTGATTAGGAACCCTACGCTGGTCTGAATCGTCAGCATTGTCCCACGCAACGTGGAATCGCTAAGTTCAGTCACCGCCGCTGAAAATTGTGCGGAATCTGCGATGATGCTGATGCCCCACACCAGACCGATCGCCAAAACCAGGGGCGCGGGGCCCCCAAAGCTCAGACCTATGAGAATTGCGCATGCGCCGCTAACGAGCATCGAGGTGCTCGTAACCAACGTCCGACCCATGCGATCCGCCGCCCAGCCGCCCAAGAACGCGCCGGCCGCCCCAGCCGCAATAATGCAAAACGTAGCTACCCGCGCATCGATCGGCGAATGGTTACCGTAGCGGAGGCTGAGGCTCGCTGTCACGAATGCACCGATCCAGGACCACATCGCATACAGCTCCCACATGTGGCCGACATACCCCAAATTGGCCAACCGAAGCGGCCTGCTTCTCCAGGCCTCAAGTACGTGCGAGACCTTGAAATTAGGAGCTTTCCATTTGTTGGGGCCCAGATCGATGAACAGCGCCAACGCGGCCGCAGCCAGGGACCCCACACCTGCGACAACACATGGCAAACGCCAGTCGAGACCGGCCGTTGCGGCCGCCAGATGCGGGATCGCCGAACCGAACGTAAGGGCTGCGACCAAAAGGCCAATCAGCAGACCCAGATTGCCGGCCGCCCAGGTCGAGGCGATCGCCATTCCTACCGGATAGACGCCGGCAAGGCAGAAGCCGGTTAGAAACCGCAGGAGAGGGACCCATGGTGACGTCGGCTCGAACAGAACGATGCCGAATGTGGAAACGCCGGCCATGAGCGCCGAACACTGAAAAAGTCTTCGAATATCTACTCGGTCCGGCAGCGTCAAAAGAGCGCTAAGAAGCGTGCCGGCGACGAACCCGGCCTGAACGCTACTGGTCAGCAGCGACTCGTGAAACTCGCTCAACTGCCAATGACTCTTGATCGCGGCGATCGACGCGTTGGTGGCAAACCACGTCGACATCGCCGCAACCTGGCTGAGCATCAGAAGACTTAGGGATGCCAGCCTGTCGAGGCTCAAGCGCATTGCGAGGCTTTCAACCGACGGTCAACGGACGAGCGGGCATTCGCCTTGCTCGATAGGTCTGAACGCCTTGTCGGCGGGAATAGTGCTGACGAGCTTGTAGTAGTCGTACGGCCCCTTGGACTCTGCGGGCTTTTTCACCTCGAAGAGATACATGTCATGGAGCGTTCGCCCGTCTTTGCGGATAGACCCCTTTCCGAAAAGCACATCATTCGCGGGAAGCTCCTTCATCTTCGCGACGACGTCGGATCCCGACCGAGCCGCCCCCTTGTCGAGGGCCGCGATCGCTTTCATCCAATGCAGCATGGATGCATAAACGCCTGCTTGATTCATCGTCGGATATTTGCCGCCGTTTTTAGCGGCGAAGCGCTTCGACCATTCGCGGGTGTTGTCGTTCAGATCCCAATAGAACGCCTCGGTAAGAAGCAGTCCCTGAGCGGTCGGCAAGCCCATCGCGTGAACGTCGGAGAGGAACACCAGCAGGCCCGCGAGTTTCTGGCCCGCCGCGACCAATCCGAATTCCTGAGCCTGCTTGACGGATGTCACCGTGTCCCCACCGGAGTTGGCGAGAGCGACAATCTGGGCCTTGCTGGCCTGGGCTTGAAGAATGAAGGATGAGAAGTCGGTCGTCTGAAATGGCGCAAGAACGTGACCGAGCACCTGGCCTCCTTGCTGCTTTACAATCTCGGCCGCGTCTCGTTCGAGCGCCTGACCGAACGCATAATCAGCCGTGAGAAAAAACCAGGTCTTCCCACCGTTCGCAATGATCGCGCGTGCGGTACCATTGGCGAGCGCCCACGTATCGTAGGTCCAATGCACGTTGTTGGGCGTACATGCCTTGCCCGTGAGATCAGACGATCCTGCGCTGGCTATGAGAAAAGTCTTGTTTTTGTCGCTGACGATTTTCGAGACAGCCAGGGCGACGGAGGACGTCGGCACGTCCACAATGGCATCAAGGTTGTCGACGTCAAACCACCGCCGAACGATGGCGGCTCCGATGTCGGCCTTGTTCTGGTGATCAGCGGCGAGGACTTCCACTCGAAAACCCTGCTTCTCAGGCTGGAAGTCTTGGACTGCCATCTGGGCAGCAACTACCGAGCCCGGACCGGCGATGTCGGCATAGAGTCCGGACTGGTCGTTCAGCACGCCGATCTTGAACGTCGGAAGCTCTGCAGCGGAAGAAGCTGTCGCTGCCAGCAAAGCTCCCACCAACCCCGAGACAAAAGCACGCATTTCACCCTCCCCGTTTTTTATTGCGGCATCGTGACCGATAGATCTATATTTGTCAAACCTATATCGATATATTATGATATTGAATTGAAGTAACGAGGATTTTTCGGAAAACCGCCGCTCGCGCCGGGCGGGAATTCGGACCAAACACGCGGCGGTCCGCTTGCGCGATTCAGCGAAGCCGCTAATTACGACGTTGCACGGCTTCTCCCCGCCCAGCAGCCAGACGGAGCGTGGGTATTGGAAGGATTTTTTTGATGATCGGCGACGATCCAATCGTGACGGCAAGCGCGGCGAAGCAGATTGCCGAGCATATCCGCACCGCTATTCTTCAAGGCAAGCTGAAGAAGGAAGAGAGGCTTCCAACCGAGGAGGAGCTGGCTACGCGTTTCGGCGTTTCTCGCCCAACTGTCCGGGAAGCCTTGAAGAGGCTCGCCGCGCAAAAGCTCATTTCTTCTCGTCGAGGCCCCGCGGGAGGAACTTTCGTAAACAGTCTCCGTCTGGTCGATCTTGCTGAGAACGTGACGTCCGCGGCGACGATGTTGGTCAGCGTCGGCGAGTTGCAAATGGACGAGATCGCCGAGGCCCGCGTCGAACTTGAGGGCCTGTGTTGCCGACTCGCCATCATCCATGGGCCGAAGTCGGTTGCGTCGGAACTGCGGAAGATATTGGATCGTCAGAAGGACCCAAGCGTTTCGGACGAACAGTTTTGCGATCTCGATGTCCAGTTTCACAGGACCATCGTTGACGCGACCAACAACACGATGTTGCGGTTCGTCATGTATTCGATGATTGAGGCGTTGGTGCCCATAACTAACATGGTGATCGTGTATGTACGCGATCGGACCAAGATCGTTAGTTATCACGAGCAGATGCTGCGGGCGCTGGAAGCCAAGAAGCCTCAGATAATGCAACAGGCGCTGGCGGACCTGATCGGGTATCTAGGCGAGAGATATGCGGAGGCATCCGAAATGCGCGACAAGCGGGCGGCTGCTTCAAAGAAGTAACGCTCCTCTACGATCTGTGATCACGGCGGCCCAAGTAGTTGTAGCGTCGCCCTGGGGGAGGCTGACCGAAGGCGCCGCGAAACGTCACAACCGATCGCCCCTTTTATCCGGCTCCGAAATTATTGTTGACTAGGAAACTTTCTTGAGTTAGTTTCCTAGTCAACAAGAATGCTTCATGACTTCAGCCTCCGAACTGACCGATCACATCGGGTACTGGATGCGAATGGTGTCAAACGCCGTGTCGCAGGAGTTCGCACGCAAGGTATCGGGCGAAGATGTCACCGTCGCGGAGTGGTCGTTCATGCGGGCGCTCTACGACTTGGAGCCCACACCTCCGTCGGTTCTGGCCGAGAGCATGGGCATGACGAAGGGGGCTATCAGCAAACTTGCGGAAAGGCTGGTAGCCAAGGGACTGGTTGAGCGGGTGGAAAGCCAGCAGGACAAGCGCGCTCACAGCCTGTCCCTGACGAGAGAGGGGCGGGCCAAGATCCCGGTCCTGGCATCGCTTGCCGACCAGAATGACGCTGAATTCTTCGGCGTGTTGACGAAGAAAGAGCACGAAACGCTCGACCGTATCCTGAAGGTTCTCGCCGAACGGCGCGGGCTAAAAGCAACCCCGGTGGACTGAACGCGCCGGCCACACTCAATTGAAATGAAAGGAAGCCGCCATGGACGCGGAACGGATTTCTGTTGCCGAAGCTTGCCTGCATGCTGCTCACGATGGAAGCCTGAGCTTTCCGGAGATTGTCGGCAAGCTGGTCGCCGCGGGTTTTGAGGGCTACGCGGTCGACTATCGCCGCAACAGCCAGACCTACTATCTGCCGGACGGCGACAGCGTAACGATGGATATGCAGCCCTCCGCTGGCAACGTCGCCGCTGCCTTCGATGCCGCCGAGGTCGAGCGCCTGGTGCGATGGGCGCAGGCGAACCCCGCCGACTACAGCTACGTCGCTTTCTGTGAGAAGGCGAAAGCCGCCGGTTGCGCGGGATATCTCGTCTCTTTCCCGGGCCGCCGCGTCGTCTATTTCGGCCGTACGGCCGAGACCCATGTCGAGCACTTTCCAAAGTGACGGGGCACCGGTCACCGGTGCTGCTCGCCGCGGCGATGGGGACCACCTGGACACTGGCAATTGCTTGTATGGCTTATGGGATGGGCGTTCTGCAACTTCAGGTTGCAATCATCGCACCATTGACCAGCCGCAATGCTCTGACCGCTGTCCTTGTTGGCGGCGTGGCTTTTTCTGAATGGCGCAACCTTAATCTCTCGCTCGTCGCCCCTTGGTACTCTGTTGATCTGCGCCGGGGCGACCGTCATTTCCCTCTCACGTTGAAGGATATTCCGCGATGCTGGCTGATCTGATCAAAGCGACCATCACGTTCGTGATGTCGAACTATTCGCTGAGTTTCTTCGTGCTCGGGCTGATCGTCTCCCTCATTGCAATTGCGCGATCGAGAACTTCCATCGACCGGCCGCTTGTCGTCGAAAAGCTTCTCGCCTGGTATGTGTTCTTCAGCATCGGCATCGACAATTTTTATAATTTTGTCATGCACGTCTTCTTCGGCAAGCTGTCCGCCAGCTTCATCGGCTGGGCCGATAGTCCGTTCCAGTTCGAGGTCGGAACCGCGAGCCTGGGCTTCGCCGCGGTCGGGCTGCTCGCGGCTTTCCGGAGCTATGATCTCCGCCTCGCGGCCGTGCTCGGCCCAAGCATCTTCACGCTGGGGGCTGCCGTCGGCCATCTCTATCAGATGGTGACCGCGCACAACTTCGCGCCGGGCAATGCCGGCATCATCTTCTGGACCGATATCTTCATCCCGCTGTTCGGATTTGCGCTGCTGCGGCTGAGCCGTCGCAGTGCGCCCCCAACAGCGGCGCCGATCACGGCCTAGCCGACACGAGAGAATACTTCAAAGAGCGGAGAACGACGATGGTTGACGACATCACAAGGCGACACTTCCATCATTTTCTGGCAGCCGGCGCGGCGGCGGCGGTTCTGGGGCCAGACATCGAGCCGGCGATGGCGCTGGAGACGGCAGCCATCACCTGGACCTCCGACGATCCGCATCTCAGCGGCAACTACGCGCCGATCGGTCCGGAGATCGACGCAGCTGACCTGCCGGTGATCGCAGGGCGGATTCCGCCAGAGCTGAGCGGCGCCTACATGCGCAACGGCCCCAACCCGCTCTACAAACCTATCGCCTTTACCTATCCCATGGACGGCGATGGCATGATCCATGCGGTCTATTTCGACAATGGCCGCGCCCGCTACCGCAACCGCTTCGTGCAGACGCCCAGCCTGGCGGCCGAGCGCCGTGCCGGGCGCGCCATTTACGGCAGCTTCGCGCATCCGGTGCCGGTCGACCCAAAGCTGCTGCACGCCGGCGATCCGCAAGGGCCGTTCAAGAACGGCGCCTTCATCAACATCATCGAACATGGCGGTCATCTGCTCGCGCTCAACGAGTCGACGACAGGCTTCGAGATCACCCGGGACCTCGACACCATCGGTGAATGGAAAGCGGGAACCGACAAACCGCTCAGGCTTGGCGCGCACAACCGTCGTCACCCGAAAACCGGCGCGCTGTTCGCGATTGACTATTCGCACGCGCAACCGACCGTTCAGATTCATCAGATCGACGCGTCAGGCAATCTGGTGAATAGTTTTCCGGTCGCGCTCGCCGCGCCGACCATGATCCACGACTTCGTGCTGACGGAACACTATATCGTGCTGCTCGTGTGTCCGGCCGTGTTCGATAGTGCAGCCGCGCAGCAGGGACAATCGTTCCTGCAATGGCGGCCGGGCATGGGCACGCGCATTGGCCTGATCGCGCTCGACGGCAGTACGACCCAATGGCTCGACGCTGATGCGTTCTTCGTCTTTCATTTCGCCAACGCTTTCGAACGTGGCGGTAACATCTTCATCGACTACGTGCAGCATGAGAGGCTCGCGCTCGGCTACGCCCAGCAGACGCAGAAATCGCCGACACTGCACCGGATGACGATCGACCTGGCCGCCCGCAAGATCAATGACGTGCAGGTCGCGGGCATGGTCACCGAATTCCCGCGTGTCAACGATGCGCTCGATGCGCTGCCAACGCGGTTCGTCTACTTGCCGACGCTGACGGACACGTTGCGGCTGGCCAAGGCGCCATCGGCCACGTTCAACACCATGATGAAGGTGAACACCGAGACCGGCGATGTCGTCCGCCACGATTTCGGCAACAAGATCGCTGGCGAGGCCGTCTTCATTCCGCGCGGCGGGAACGGCGAGGACGACGGTTATCTCGCAATTTATGCCTTCGATCAGGAGAACCGGACCAGCGACCTGGTGCTGCTCGACGCGGCGCATGTCGACGCCGACCCGGTTGCGGTGATCCGGCTGCCGCAACGCGTGCCGCAGGGCCTGCACGGCAACTGGATTCCGAAGGCTTGATTTTCTTTGGAAGCGCAACCGACAGGATCACCAATTGGCCGCAGAGCGTCTGGCCCACATATGTTTCGCTGAAACTTTCGTAATTCAATGTGTTGAGAATGGCGCGCCCGAAGAGATTCGAACTCCTGACCCCCAGATTCGTAGTCTGGTGCTCTATCCAGCTGAGCTACGGGCGCGTTTTTCGCTGGCATCTTGGGCCGGACAGCCCCGCATGCATTCCGAAAGACGGAAGGTCGCGAAAGAGCGCTTTAGCTACCCGCTCCGGGTCGGATTGGCAAGCTCCGGAACGAGCCTTCTATTATCGCACGATTTGGGCCGGAAACGCACGAAATCGGGTTAAACGGCCCTGCACTCGTCGTTCCGGGGTGCGCCAGCGCGAGGCGCCGGAATTGACGAATGGCTGCGATTTTAAGCCCGCGCCCGCTCGTTGCGCACGCTCAGAAGTTCCACCGGCCGGTCCGGGATGACGATCCGGAAGGTGGCGCCGATGGTACCCTCCACCAGATGGATGTTGCCGCCATGGGCGCGGACCAGTTCGGCCGCGATCGCGAGCCCAAGCCCGCTGCCGCCGAGCCGGCCCGAGGTCTGAAACGCCTCGAACAAATGCTCGCGGGCCTTGGGGGGCACGCCGGGGCCGGTATCGGACACCTCGATGATCGCGACCGAACCCTCGCGGCGCCCGGTGATGCGGATCTGCATTGTTCCGGCGTCGCTCCTCGGCTGCCCCTCGAGCGCCTGCGCCGCATTGCGCACCAGATTGAGCAGGACGCGAAACAGCTGGTCGGGATCGGCGTCGACGGCGAGCCCGCGCTCGACCGCGCTGATCCAGGCGATCGATGCATCCGAGGCCAACCCTGCCGATTCGCGGACCTCGGCCACGACCGGCTCGATCAGCATCATGCGGCGGTCGGGGGCGGCCTCTTGCGCCCGGCCATAGGACAGCGTCGACTGGCAGAAGGCGATGGCGCGCTCCAGCGAGCGCATCAGTTTCGGCGCGAAACGCTGCACCCGCGGGTCGGGCACGCTGGCGAGTTGATCCGACAACAATTGCGAGGACGCCAGCAGGTTGCGCAAATCGTGGTTGATCTTCGAGACCGCCAGGCCAAGCGCAGCGAGCCGGCTCTTCTGATGCAGCATCGAGACCAGATCGCGCTGCATGTCCGACAATTCGCGCTCGGCAACACCGATCTCGTCGCCGCGCTGGCTGGGCACGATGATCCGCGCCGAGCTTTCCGGATTCTCGTGGAAATCGACCAGGCTTGCGGTCAAGCGGCGCATCGGCCGCACGAACAGGTAATGCAGCGCGAGATAAACCAGCCCTGCCGTCAGGCCTGCGATCGCCA
>LNAQ01000317.1_pt1 | contig 11494 bp, 11 predicted proteins | sample 602591 | NCBI WGS metagenome assembly LNAQ01 (sample SAMN02440304, study PRJNA202911) | soil metagenome | biome: Subtropical and temperate rainforests or woodlands; isolation source: soil samples (1 kg each in a 20% v/v slurry with milli Q water) were... ... | reverse complement strand
CGGCAAACTGAATCTATCGCCACACAGTCGCCCACAACCTCCAAAGTGAGCCGTCGCCAACAAGCGACGGCCCCTTCCCAAAAGGCCCTGCGGGGTCTTTTTTCATGGTGCGAAGCACGCGCCCGCTGGCGCGCCAAAGAAAAAGCCGCGACATGCGCGGCTGGGTGGGTGGCTGACGGCCCTCACGGGCCATCAAGAGCAACAGGTCGTCAGATCTTGACGCTGTTCATGTACTGGTTGTACGGATACTCCGAGAAGCGGTTCCACAAGATCTGGTCGCGCTGGAAGGCACGCATGTCTTCGTAGATCTTCTTGAACTCGGGCGACTTGGCGTTGTGCTCTGCATACACCTCCATGCAGGCCCTGAAACCGGCATCCATGATGGCCTTGGGGAAAGCCTTGAGCTGGGTCTTTTCTGCCACGAGCTTCTTGAGGGCGATCGGGTTGTAGGCATCGTACTTGGCGGTCATGTCCGTGGCGCAAGATGCCATGGCGGCCTTCAGGATGGCCTTGTTTTCTTCCGACAGGGCCGCGAATTTCTTGTTATTGACAAAAAACTCAAAGTCCGCACCACCTTCCCACCAGCCGGGGTAGTAGTAGTAGGGAGCGACCTTGTTGAAGCCCAGCTTGGCATCGTCGTAGGGGCCGACGAACTCGGCGGCATCCAGGGTGCCTTTTTCAAGTGCCTGGTACACATCACCGGCAGGCATGTTCTGCGACACCACACCCAGCTTGGCCATGGCCTCACCGAACACGCCGCCACCCATGCGCATCTTCAGACCCTTGAGGTCGGCAGCGGTCTTGATTTCCTTGCGGTACCAGCCGCCCATCTGCGTGCCCGTGTTGCCCGCGCTGGCCGTGTGGAAGTTGTACTTTGCGAAGAAGGCATCGAGCAGCTTGCCGCCATTGCCGTATTTCTTCCAGGAGGTGGTCTGGCGCGCGGTCAGGCCAAACGGCACGGCGCAGCTGAACGCAAACACGGGGTCCTTGCCTGTGAAGTAATAAGCTGCCGACTGCGCCATGTCGATGGTGTCCGATTGCAGCGCATCGACCACGCCAAAAGCGGGCATCAGCTCGCCCGCGGGGTGCACGGAGATTTCAAACTTGCCGCCCGACATGGCCTTCACGGTCTTGGACAGCAATTCGGCGCTGCCGAAAATGGTGTCCAGCGACTTGGGGAAGCTGGAAGCCAGACGCCAGCGCACTGCAGCCTGGGCGTGAACAGCAGGCGCAACGCCAGCGGCCAGCACACCGGCAATGCCCGTGTGCTTGATAAGTGAGCGACGATCCATGGGGTTCTCTCCGAAGTATTGTTGGTAGAACTCGGCAGGCATATGGGTGCATTGCAAGCCGAGGGTTTAACGAGCCGAAATCGATTGTAAGAACATGCCCACCCCGGTTCTTGCGGGTTTTCCCCCGCAGGAACCGCAAGCGGCGCAAGGCTTCAGGCTTTTGCAAGCATCGGGGAAGCGTTCACAAGTTCTTTATATCCGCTGCGCCGACATGAAGCTGTCAAAGCGCGCCTCGGCAAAGCGAAACCAGAAGATCTGATCGCGCTGAAAGTTGCGCATGTCTGCGTAGATTTTTTTCCACTCGGGGCTGCGGGAATCGTTCTGCGCAAACACCTCCATCGCCGCCCGAAACGCAGCATCCAGCACAGGCAATGGAAATGGCAGCACCTTGGTTCTGGCCATGACCAGTTGCTTGAGTGCATTAGGGTTCAAGGCGTCGTACTTGGCCAGCATGTCGGCGTGGGCCAACGAAGCAGCCGCGTTGACAATGGCCTTCAAATCGGCCGGGAGCGCATCGTAGGCCTTGCGGTGGATGAAGAAATCCAGCTCCAGCCCGCCCTCCCACCAGCCCGGGTAGTAATAGTAGGGCGCAACCTTGTTGAACCCCAGTTTCTGGTCGTCATACGGCCCGACCCATTCCGCGGCGTCAATGCTGCGCTGGTGCAAGGCCTGGTAGATTTCGCCGCCCGGCATGTCCAGCGCAACAGCGCCCATGCGGGTCATCACATCGCCCACCAGCCCGCCTCCCAGGCGCATCCGCATGCCCTTGAAGTCGGAGACACCCCTGATTTCCTTGAGGTACCAGCCGCCCATCTGCGTACCGGTATTGCCGCCGGCAAAGCTGCGCAGGTTGTAGCCCGCATAAAAATCGTCCATCAGCCGCCGTCCGTTGCCGTGCAGCATCCAGGCATTCATTTGCCGCGCATTGAACCCGAACGGGATGGCCGACCCCAGGGCGAACGCCCGATTGCGGCCATAGAAGTAATAGGGTGCAGTGTGGGCCATTTCCACCGTGCCGCTTTGCACGGCATCGAGCACATCGAACGCGGGAACCAGCGCTCCGGCGGCATGCACCACGACCTCGAACCGGCCTGCCGACAAGGCCTTGACGGCTTTGGAAAAAACCTCGGCGCCACCGTAAATGGTGTTCAGCGATTGGGGGAAGCTGGAGGCCAGACGCCACCGCACGGCGGCCTGGGCATGCACAGCGGGGGCCAGGCCCGTCGCCAGAACGCTGGCAATGCCGGCATGCCGAATGGCAGAACGACGATCCATGGGGCTTGAATTCAGCTACGGTGCAACGCCACGCGGCACGGGTCAGCCGGGGCTGAAATGCCCGCGAATGGCGTTCTCGATGCCGGTTGCGTCCAGCCCCTGCAGCGCCAGCAATTTGACCGGATCACCATGCTCGATGAACACATCGGGTAACCCCAGTTGCAACACGGGCAACACCACCTTGGCGGCGGCCAGCGCCTCCAGCACGGCGCTACCCGCGCCACCCAGGATGGCGCCCTCTTCCAGAGTAACGAGCGCGTCGTGGCGCGCCGCCACATCGAGCAGCAGATCATGGTCGAGCGGCTTGGCCCAGCGCATGTTGACCACCGTGGCATCGAGTGCCTCGGCCGCCTGCAGCGCCGGGTACAGCAAGGTGCCAAAGGCCAAAATCGCAATGCGCGGCGCCCCTGCATCGGCCCCGCCTGCCTTGCGCTCGCGGCGGATTTCGCCCTTGCCGAACGGCAGGCCTTCCAGCCCCCGCAGGGGTGCCACGCCCGCACCACTGCCGCGCGGGTAGCGCACGGCAACGGGATGGTCCTGCGCGAACGCGGTGCTCAGCAGCTGGCGACATTCGCGCTCGTCGGCCGGGCAGGCCATGCTCATGTTGGGAATGCAGCGCACAAAGGGGATGTCGTAGGCGCCCGCATGGGTGGCGCCATCGGCCCCCACAAGGCCGGCGCGGTCCAGCGCAAACACCACGGGCAGGTTCTGCAGCGCCACGTCGTGGATCATCTGGTCATAGCCGCGCTGCAAAAAGGTGGAATAGATCGCCACCACGGGCTTGACGCCCTCGCAAGCCATGCCGGCCGCGAAGGTGATGGCATGCTGCTCGGCAATGCCCACGTCGTAATAGCGGTCGGGAAAACGCTTTTCAAACTCGACCATGCCCGAACCCTCGCGCATGGCCGGGGTGATGCCCACCAGCCGATTGTCTTGCGCCGCCATGTCGCACAGCCACTCGCCAAACACCTGCGTGAAGGTCTGCTTGGGCGCGGCCGTGCTCTTGACCAGGCCCACGGCCGGGTCAAACTTGCCGGGGCCATGGTAGGCCACGGGATCGGCCTCGGCCAGCTTGTAGCCCTGGCCTTTTTTGGTGACCACATGCAGAAACTGCGGGCCTTTGAGGCCCTTGATGTTTTCCAGCGTGGGGATGAGCGAATCGAGGTCATGCCCGTCAATCGGGCCGATGTAGTTGAAGCCGAATTTCTCGAACAACGTGGCCGGCACCACCATGCCCTTGGCCTGCTGCTCCAGGCGCTTGGCCAGCTCGAGCAGCGGCGGCGCGTTCTTGAGCACGCTCTTGCCCACGTTCTTGGCGGCCGCGTAAAACTGCCCGCTCATGAGCTGGGCCAGGTACCGGTTGAGCGCGCCCACGGGCGGGCTGATGCTCATGTCGTTGTCGTTCAGGATGACGAGCAGGTTGGCATCGGCCACACCGGCGTTGTTCAAGGCCTCGAAGGCCATGCCCGCCGTCATGGCACCGTCGCCAATGATGGCCACGGCATGCCGGTCTTCGCCCTTGCGCTTGGCGGCCAGCGCCATGCCGAGTGCGGCCGAGATGCTGGTGCTCGAATGCGCCGTGCCAAAGGTGTCGTAAACGCTTTCCGCACGCTGCGGAAAGCCCGAGATGCCGCCGAGCTGGCGCAGCGTGTGCATGCGGTCGCGCCGGCCGGTCAGGATCTTGTGCGGATAGGTCTGGTGACCCACATCCCACACCAGCCGGTCTTCGGGCGTGTGGAACACATGGTGCAGCGCCACGGTGAGCTCCACGGTGCCCAGGTTGGAGCTCAGGTGCCCCCCCGTCTGGGACACGCTCTGGATCACGAACGCACGCAACTCGGTGGCCAATTGCTTGAGGTCGGCGCGCGACAGGCGGCGCAGGTCAGCAGGGTCGTTGATGGTCTGCAGCAGGGGGAAGGATGTCGTGGACATTTACTATTATTTTGATAGCTAATAGCGCTTTATACATAAGCGCTAGAGGCCAATTAGACATTCAAAGCATGGGTATCGCACCAGAACGGGGATTCTTCAATAGGATCGGTTCACCACCATGTCGGCCAGCGCCGCCAGTGCACGCGTGTCGGCCAGGCCCGAGGCCGCCAGCGCAGCGTGCGCCTGTGCCAGCAGCTCCTGCGCATGGGCCTGCGCCGGGGCCAAGCCGAGCAGCGAGACATAGGTGGGCTTGTCGCTCGCGGCATCCTTGCCCGCGGTCTTGCCCAGCGTGGCCGAGTCGGCGACCACATCCAGGATATCGTCCACCACCTGAAACGCCAGACCGAGCGCCGCGCCGTAGTCCGCCAGCGCCTTGTGCGCTGCGGCGCCGGCCGCGCCACAGGCCGCGCCCATCATCACGCTGGCCTGCAGCAGCGCCCCCGTTTTCAGGCGGTGCATATGGCGCAACTGCTCCTGCGTCAGCGCCAGCCCCACGCTGGCCAGGTCGATCGCCTGCCCGCCCGCCATGCCCGCCGAGCCGGCAGCGCGCGCCAGTTGGCGGCACAGCGTGGCCTGCACGGCCGGGGGAATGCACTCGTCGTCCGGCGTGAGCAGTTCAAAGGCAAACGCCTGCAGGGCATCGCCCGCCAGCAAGGCCTGCGCCTCGCCAAACTGCACATGCACCGTGGGCTTGCCCCGGCGCAGCACATCGTTGTCCATGCAGGGCATGTCGTCATGCACCAGCGAATAGGCATGGATCAGCTCGACGGCGCACGCGGCCCGCAGGGCCGCTTCGTTCATTTCGGCGCGCAGCGCCGCTTCGCGGCCTGCATCGCCAGCGCCGCAATGCACAGCCTCGAAGGCCGCCAGCGCCAGCAGCGGCCGCAGGCGCTTGCCGCCATCGAGCACCGCGTAGCGCATGGCCTCACCCAGACCGGCAGGAGCGCCCTCTCCCACCCACTGGCCCAGGGCCTGCTCAACCCGATCAAGGTGATGCCGGCTCCAGCCGACCAGATCAAAAACCTTTGGGTCACTGCGCTGCACGGCCATCATTCCTGCGTCCATGGCTGCAGCGTGCCTTCGTCCAGCACCTTGATCTGGTCCTGCACCGCGTCGAGCCGGTGGCGACAAAAGGCCAGCAGGGTGGCCCCACGCTGGTAGCCGGCCAGCATCTGGTCCAGCGGCAGCTGGCCCGACTCGATGCGGCCCACGAGCTGCTCCAGCTCTTCCAGCGCCGCTTCATAGCTGGCAGGTTCGGCGGGCGGGGCGTTGGAGGCTGAGGCCTTGGGCATGGGCAGGAGGGCAGAAGTTGCGCGGGTGAAACGGGCGATTTTAGGCGCAGCGCCTGGCGCGGCGCAGCCACCCGTCCGCAAGGGGACTTTGCACCCGGGTTGCGGCGGTAAGTATCTGCGGCGCGCGAACCACCCCCAAGCCGTGCAGCGGCCACATGACTTACCGTAATGGGCAATACACGCATGGGGGATGCGGGAATAACCACACCGCCTATAATCCCATTCCCTTCGAGCCGGCTACCCACCCTAGCCGGTTTTCTTTTTCCAGATGCGCCCCGGCGCACCTCCCGCACTTTCTCCCTGTGGGGAGTCTTTAGGTCAGGTCACCCATGTCTGATTTAAGTCTTCGACTGCAGCAGGCCGCAAGCCAACTACCAGTTTCAAGCTACTTTGACGAGGCGCTGTTCCAGCGCGAATTGGAAACCATCTTCCAGCGCGGGCCCCGCTATGTGGGGCACCAGCTTTCCGTGCCCAATCCGGGCGACTACCACGCTCTGCCCCAGGAGGGCGAGGGGCGCGCGCTGGTGCGCAACGCCCAGGGCGGCCTGGAGCTGATCTCCAACGTCTGCCGCCACCGCCAGGCCGTGATGCTCAAGGGCCGTGGCTCGCTCAACACCCAGCAAAAGGGCAGCGCGGGCGGCAACATTGTGTGCCCCTTGCACCGCTGGACGTACAGCCCCCAGGGCGAGCTGCTGGGCGCACCGCATTTCGCGCACGACCCCTGCCTGAACCTCAACAACTACAAGCTGCGTGAGTGGAACGGCTTGCTGTTTGAAGACAACGGCTATGACGTGGCCGCCGACCTGGCCCAGATGGGCCCGCGCTCCGACCTCGACTTCGATGGTTATGTGCTCGACCACATCGAGCTGCACGAGTGCAACTACAACTGGAAGACCTTTATCGAGGTCTATCTGGAGGACTACCACGTCGGCCCCTTCCATCCCGGCCTGGGCAGTTTTGTCACCTGCGACGACCTGCGCTGGGAGCTGGGCAAAAACTACTCGGTGCAGACCGTGGGCGTGGCCAATCGCCTGGGCAAGGCGGGCAGCCCCGTGTACGAGCGCTGGCACGAGGCGCTGCTGGCCTACCGCGAAGGCAAACCGCCCAAGCACGGCGCCATTTGGCTCACGCTGTATCCGCACATCATGGTCGAGTGGTATCCGCATGTGCTCACCGTGTCCACGCTGCACCCGGTCAGCCCGACCAAGACACTGAACATGGTGGAGTTTTACTACCCCGAGGAAATCGCCGCCTTCGAGCGCGAATTTGTCGAGGCGCAAAAGGCCGCCTACATGGAAACCTGCATCGAGGACGACGAGATCGGCGAGCGCATGGACGCGGGCCGCAAGGCCCTGCTGGCGCGCGGTGACAACGAAGTGGGCCCTTACCAGAGCCCCATGGAAGACGGCATGCAGCACTTTCACGAGTGGTACCGCCAAGCCATGCACACGGCAACGCCAAAGGCCTGAATACAGCCCCCCAACGCACCCAACCCGCCAGACAGCGCCTCTATGCTCTGATTAAAATAGCTGCCAACGCTTGCCAAACAAGCGCTGGCGGCTTTTTTACTTCTCAACCCCATTGATTCATCGGATTCCATGCAAGCCCTCTGGATGGTGTTGGCCGCGTTCCTGTTTGCCAGCATGGGTGTGTGCGTCAAGATCGCATCGGCCCACTTCAACGCAGCCGAGCTGGTCTGCTATCGCGGCCTCATCGGCATCGCGATCCTCTGGCTGCTGTCGCGCTCCCAGCGCGTAACGCTGGGCACGCAATACCCCGGCATGCACGCCTGGCGCAGCCTGGTCGGCGTGGCGTCGATGGGCGCCTGGTTCTACGCCATTGCCCACCTGCCACTGGCCACCGCCATGACGCTCAACTACATGAGCAGTGTGTGGATTGCCGCCTTTCTGGTGGGCGGCGCGCTGCTGGCCTGGCGCCCTTCGGCCGCGTCGCCGCGCCCGGCATTCCAGGGCCCGCTGGTGCTGACGGTGCTGACCGGCTTTGTCGGCGTGGTGATGATGCTGCGCCCCAGCCTTGACCAAAACCAGGCCTTTGCCGGCCTGATCGGGCTCATGTCGGGTATGACATCGGCCTTTGCCTACATGCAGGTGGTGGCCCTGTCGCGGCTGGGCGAGCCCGAATCACGCACGGTGTTCTATTTTGCGGTGGGCTCGGCCGTGGCCGGGGGCCTGGCCTTGCTGCTGACCGGCACCTCGCCCTGGCCGGGCTGGCCCGCCCTGTGGCTGCTGCCCATCGGCGCGCTGGCCGCTGGCGGGCAGCTGTGCATGACACGCGCCTATGCCAGCGCCAAAACCCCGCGCGGCACCCTGGTGGTGGCCAATCTGCAGTATTCGGGCATTGTGTTCGCGGCCATTTACAGCGTGGCGCTATTTGGCGACCGGATTTCCCCCATGGGCTGGGTCGGCATGGTGCTGATCGTAGGCAGCGGCATCGTGGCCACCGTGCTGCGCACCCGCGCCGCACCGGGGGCACCGGCCGAGGAACATTGACACAATGGCGGCAGTCCTTTTGCCTCCACCTTCGCCCCAGCGCCTGCGCGCACCCCACCGCCCATGACCTGCACCACCCTGCTATCCGCCCCCGGCCTGCAATCCCTGATCGCCAGCGGTGCGCCGCTGATGGTGTTCGACTGCAGCTTTGACCTGGCCCAGCCCTGCGCCGGTGCGCAGCACTATGCCGACGCCCACATCCCCGGCGCCATCTATGCCAACCTGGACACCGACCTGAGCGCCCCGCACGGCGCACCCGGCGCCACGGGCACCGTCACCGCGCAAGAGGCCGACGCCCCCGCCTCGGGCGGCCGCCACCCGCTACCCAGCCGCGAGCGCTTTGCCATCTGGCTCTCCAGCGTGGGCTTTGCCAACGGCATGCAGGCCGTGGTGTACGACCGCAACGGCGCCAACTACTGCGGCCGCCTGTGGTGGATGCTCAAGTGGGCCGGGCACGATGCGGTGGCGGTGCTCGACGGCGGCCTGCAGGCCTGGCAGGCCGCGGGCGGCGCCCTCGCCAGCGGGGCCGAACCCGCCCGTTTCCAGTCCAACTTCGAGCTGCACGCCCCCCTGCGCCAACTGGCCAGCGCAGACGATGTGCTGGCGGCACTGCGGCAACCGGGCCAGACGCTGATCGATGCGCGCGGCGCGCCCCGTTACCGCGGCGAAATCGAGCCCCTGGACCCGGTAGCCGGGCATATTCCGGGCGCCCTCAACCGGCCGTTCACCGAGAACATCGGCGCCGACGGCCACTTCAAGCCTGCGGCCGTGTTGCGCGCCGAATTCGAAACATTGCTGGCCGGCCGCGACCCGGCCACCGTGGTCCACCAGTGCGGCAGCGGCGTGAGCGCCCTGCCCAACATGCTGGCCATGGAAGTGGCCGGACTCGGAAAAACCACGCTTTTTGCGGGCAGCTGGAGCGAATGGTGCAGCGACCCTTCACGCCCCGTGGAGCGCGGTTAAGAAAGTGTTCAGGATCTAGCGCCTGGCGACGGCTGTGTGCAGCAGGCCGCTGGCCTGCGCCAATGGGGTGATGGGGCTACGGCGCGCGTAAGGCAAATTCCTACAAACCCCACCCCGAAACCAGACGCGCGGCACAGCCAAACCCCGACTTAATTTTTGATTGGGGCAGTTTCACAATCCATTTCAACGGATCACGCACAACCTGCAGTCTGCAGGCAACGCAAGAACCGGCCATGAAAAGGAAAGCTGCCATGACCAACGAACAACTGCTCGCCGAAATTCGCGAAGCCAACCTCACTTACCTGATGCTGGCGCAAAACCTGATTCGCCACGACAAGGCCGAAGCAGTGTTCCGTCTGGGCATGAACGAAGACGCTGCCGATATTCTGGCATCGCTGTCGGCAGCGCAAGTGCTCAAACTGGCCTCCCGCAACACGCTTCTTTGCAGCTTCCGGGTGGACGACAACCTGGTGTGGAGCCTGCTGACCAACCACTCGGCCAAGAAGGTGGGCAACGAAGCCACCAACACGCTGCACGCCAACATCCTGATGGCCAGCCGCGTGTCGGAAGTGCTCTGATCCTGCATTGCCCTCTCGCATCCCGCTTCAAGCCGCTCGCCACCGAAAGCCCTCCATGTCCGCCACGCCCGCCACCCCCAAAGCCCCCGCCAAGAGCGTTCTGAACGAATCCCGGCAGATCGCACGCGCTGCGATGCTGATCGAGATGGGTGCGCGCATGCAGGTGCTTGAATCGGAAACCACGCTGTCGTATGAACGCCTGATCCGCCTGTACAAGGAGATCGCCGGCAAGTCGCCGTCCAAGGGGCAGCTGCCGTTTTCCACCGACTGGTTCCTCACCTGGCAGGAAAACATCCACAGCTCGCTGTTCCTCAACATCTACGAATACCTGTCCAAGGGTGTGGACCTGGATTCGGTGGAGCTGCTGACCAAGGCCTACCGCCTCTACAACGAACAAGTGGCCACGGCCGAGATCGAGCCCCTGCTGTCGTTCACCCGTGCCTGGCGCCTGGTGAAGTTTGTGGATGCCGGCATGCTCACGCGCACCCAATGCGCCGAATGCAAAGGCCAGTTCGTCACCGAGCTGTATGAAAACCGCCACTTCACCTGCGGCTTGTGCAACCCACCCGCCCGCGCCGGCAAGAGCAAAACCGCTGGCGCACTGATGCTGCACTGAAATTCAAGCCAAATTGGCCTATAGCGCTTATGAATAAAGCGCTAGCAGCTATCAATTAGTGAGCAATTGAGACACAGGCCGGCAACCTCACTTCGCTGCCAGCAGGGCGCGCACATCCTCATCCAGCGGCACCGCATAGTCGTGCGCGGCCAGCACGGCGTTGCCCGGCGGGCTGATCAGCTTCAGGCTGATATACAGCTGGCGAGCCGACACCGCATAGGTGCCCGCCACCGCGGCCTGTGCCCCCTGGGTTCGGACGGCTTCGCGCAACGCGCGGGGCAGCAGCAGTTCGCCCTGATCTCGCGGCGCCGCCGGCGCGTCCCGCAACGCCATCCGGGTGACCAGCACACCGCGCTGCACCATGCGGCCGGCGATCTGCTCGGCCACGATGCGCCCCAGGCGCGATGACTCGGACGGCCGGTCCACATTCACCAGCGTGGCCACGACCACGGGCTGGGCCGGGTCCAGGGCCGCGGTCTTGAGCAGCGCATCGGTGGCCCGGTAGCTGGCCTCCACCAAATTGCCGTGCCGCATGGCGTCCACCGTGGTGCCCAACGTGGGGCCGTATTTTTCGCCGTAGTAATAGCCTGCGCAGCCAGGCAAGGCGGCAGCACCCAGCAGGCAGGCGGCCACAAACATCCAGCGTTGCATGGCACCGCCACTCGGGCAATGAACAACATGGGCAGCAGGTGCGGCCTCGCGGAAAGGCGCACCCCGCCGCAGCTCTCGATGGAGTCCGAGGGCCAAAAATTTCACGAGGGTACGCGTCGAGCGCCATGTATCAGCTTGCATCGGGCAATGCTAGCGACAAGCCCTTCAGGCCAACCCGCAAACAACACGGGTTTTGGGGCGCAGTTTCTCCCCACCCGCAGACAGGCGACGGTCGCCTACATGGCAAGGGCATCGGCTGCCGCACAATCCGCGCATGACCGAGCCCACAGAGCCCCTCCAGCCCCCCACCCCCGTTCCTGCGTCCGCCTCCGCCAACGCGGCTGCGAGCGCCAGCGCCGACCCCACGGCCACCCTGGCGGCGCCC
>LNAQ01000313.1_pt1 | contig 11519 bp, 7 predicted proteins | sample 602591 | NCBI WGS metagenome assembly LNAQ01 (sample SAMN02440304, study PRJNA202911) | soil metagenome | biome: Subtropical and temperate rainforests or woodlands; isolation source: soil samples (1 kg each in a 20% v/v slurry with milli Q water) were... ... | reverse complement strand
TGGGTGATAAGGTGCTTGGAGCCGGTGACGGTGCCGACAAGCCCTTCGATCGGGCTCGGCAGGCTTGGCCTGGCGCACCATACGGGTTATAAAGGCTGCCGGGCTTCACCCGTGAGGAACGGGATGAATATGAAAATCAAGACATTTCTTGCCGCGACGGTGCTGTTTGGCGGACTTTTGGCCGGGCTTTTGGCACCACCTGCAGTCCGCGCCGCCGGGCATGAGGTGCCACCGGACGCGCTGCGCTGCCTGGCGCTGGCCGTCTATTTCGAGGCCGGCAGCGAGCCGCAGACCGGCAAGGTAGCGGTCGCCCACGTGGTGCTGAACCGCGCCCAGCATGCCGGCTTTCCGGGCGGCGTGTGCGGGGTCGTGCAGCAGGGCGGCGATCAGCGGCCCTGCCAGTTCGGCTGGTATTGCGACGGTCGCAGCGACCAGCCAACCTCGTCCCGCATGTGGCAGTCGGCACAGGAAGTGGCGCGCGAGGTGCTGGCCGGACGGGTGGATGACCCCACCGGTGGCGCGCTGTACTTCGCCCAGGCCCGCGCTTCCCGGCCGGCCTGGACAAAGCGCCTGACGCAGATTGCCCGCATCGGCGGCCACGTCTTCTACCGCTGACGGCGTTATTTTCTGCGCCACCGGGGGCACGGGTCGTGCCCCTGCCGGACGGCCTGCTCTACCACCTGCCGCAGTTCCTGGCGCCGGACGCAGCCAGCGTATTGCTGGGGCAACTGACCACCTCGCTGGATTGGCAGCAGCACCGGCTCAAGCTGTTCGGGCGCGAATGCCTGACGCCGCGGCTGTGCGCCTGGTACGGCGACGCCGATGCCCGCTACGGCTACAGCGGCCAGACGCTCGAACCCCTGCCATGGACAGCGCCGCTCGCCGCACTGCGCCAGCGGCTCGAAGCTGAGCTCGACTGCCCCTTTAACGGCATGCTGGCCAATCTGTACCGTGACGGCGCCGACAGCATGGGCTGGCACAGCGACGACGAGGCAAGCCTGGGTCCGCGGCCGGTCATCGCCTCGCTCAGCCTCGGTGCGACGCGTCGTTTTGTGCTGCGCCATCGCCGTCGTCGCGATTTGCAGACCGTGGCTCTGACGTTGGAACATGGCTCCCTGCTGATCATGGCCGGCGATACGCAGCGCCATTGGCAACATGCCGTACCCAAGACCCGCGCGGCGGTCGGCGTGCGTATCAATCTGACCTTTCGTTACGTCGGTCGCTTGCGGGCGGCGGCAGGTGCGCCAGTCGGCGGCGCTTCATCGACCCGTGAACCCGCCCGCCCGGGCCGGCCGACCTTGTCAAACGATCGTTAACTAGCCATCATTCGGACTGCCGCCCGCAGCCCCCACTGGCGCTGCCGAGCCCGCTGCCAAGGAGATCCGACATGGGCGCCACCGAACAGCCGTTCATCACCAAATACCCGACCGCCGTGCCGGTCATGGGCGACGGTCCACTGCCGGTAGCGCCCTACATCAGCCGCGAGTTTTTCGAGCGCGAGCGCGAGAAAGTGTTCAGGCGCGCCTGGCTGGAGGTGGCGCGGGCCGAGGACATTCCCAATCCGGGCGACTACCGGGTGGTCGACATCGAGGTGCTGGGCTGGTCGCTGATCCTGACCCGTGGCGAGGACGGCCAGCTACGGGCGTTTCACAACATCTGTACCCATCGCGGCAACAAGGTGGCGCAGCACAAATCCGGCAACGCCAGGGGCTTTACCTGCGGCTTCCATGGCTGGGTGTTCGGCAACGATGGCGAGCTGAAGCACATGGCCGGCGAGGAATACTTTCCGCCCGGCACCGACCGCTGCAAGCTCGGTCTGAAGCCGGTGACGCTGGATACCTGGAATGGCTTCGTGTTCATTCACCCGCAGACCGAGCCGGCGCAGGGGCTGCGCGAGTTCCTGGGTGGCATGGCCGACCAGCTCGATCCGTTCCCGTTCGACCGCTGCACGCGCATTGCCCGCTACGAGGCGACGCCGCGCGCCAACTGGAAGGTGGTGCTGGATGCATTCCAGGAGGCCTTTCACGCCATCATGGTGCACCGCGCCTCGCTGCCAAAGTCCGCGGCGGCGGCGCCAAACCCGAGTGCGGCGCTGACCTCGGTGCGCTTCCACGGACCGCACCGATCCCTGTCGGCCTGGGCGAATCCGGACTACCGGCCACCGGAGGTCGGCATGATCGTCGGCAAGTACGGGCCAACCTTTGCCACCGCCAAGGATCAGTTCCCGGGCATCAACCCGAACCGGGACGAGAACTGGTGGTTCGACATCAATGTGGTGTTTCCGAACTTCTTCTGCGACACCGGGCCGGGCTGGTATTTCACCTACAACTTCTGGCCGATTTCCGAGAACCGCACCCGCTGGACCATGGACATCTACCAGCTCAAGGCCGAGCACGCCGGAGGGCTGCTGGCGCAGGAGCACACCAAGATCCTGCTGCGCGACGCGGTGCTGGAGGACTTCAGCACGCTGGAGGCGACGCAGCAGATGATGGAAACCGGCGTACTCAAGCACATCACGATCAGCGAGCTGGAAATCGCGCTGCGCCACCAGATGCACATCATCAACCAGTGGCTGGCGGCATGATGGCGTCCGAGCCGATGCTGCCGGCCCAGTTCGCCGACTGGGAGCCGTATGCCGCCACCTGGTGCCTGGCCACCGAGCATGCCCGGCGCGAGCAGCGCATGCACAGCACGCAGGCGCAGCTGGAACTGTTCTACAGGGCGGTCAAGCCGCGCTTGGATGAGGCCATTCAGTACCTGAACGGCTTTTCGCTGGATACCTTGCCGCAGCGCGAGCGCAACCTGCTGAATCTGGCCCTGTCGCTGGTGGAAATCTCGGTGGCGGTGGAGCTGTTCTTCAACCCCTGGCCGCAGGACGCCTATCCCTGGCAGGAGTTCTCGGTCGCCTATTGAGAGGGTGTTGATCCGCCGGCGCGGGCATCACAAATCAGCGGCGTCCGCGCGGCCCTTTTACGATGCCGAGCCCGGCGACGTTCGGGCGCTGATTGTTCTTCAGCCAGGTTTCGATGCTGCCGGGCGTGGTCGGGGCGTGCAGCAGGTAGCCCTGGATCACGTCGCAGCCGCGTTCGCGCAGGTAGCGCAGCTGGGCGGCGGTCTCGACGCCTTCGCCGACGATCTCCAGGCCCAGGTTGTGACCCATGTCGATGATGCCGTTGGTGATGGCCGCGTCGTGGGTGTTCTCCGGCAACTCGGCGACGAATGAGCGGTCGATCTTGACCGTCTGCACGGGCAGGTGTTTCAGGTAGCCCAGTGACGAATAACCGGTGCCGAAATCGTCGATCGACAGGCGCACCCCGAGGCTGCGCAGGCGGCTCAGAACCTTCGCCGAGGCGTCCAGATCGCGCATCAGGGTGGTTTCGGTGATTTCGAGCTCCAGGCGCTGCGGCGCGTGGTCGGTTTCCTGCAGCGCGCGGGCTACGGTGTCGACGAATTCCGGTGCTGCAAGCTGGTGTCCGGACACGTTCACGGCCATCCGCAGCGGCGGCAGGCCGTGCTGTTGCCACAGGCGGTTCTGCCGGCAGGCCTCGCGCAGCACCCATTCGCCGATCGGGCCGATCAGGCCGGTGTCCTCGGCCAGCGGGATGAAGTCCGCCGGCGAGACCAGGCCGCGCTGCGGATGCTGCCAGCGGATCAGGGCCTCGACGCCGGTGACCATGCCGCTGCCCAGGTTCATCTGCGGCTGGTAGAACAGCATCAGTTCGGACCGTTCCAGGGCCTTGCGCAGGTCGGTTTCCATGTCCAGGCGCCGCCGCACGGCGACGCTCATGTGGGTCTGCCAGAAATGGTGCCGCCCGCCGCCGGCTGACTTGGCCTGATTCAGGGCCGTTTCGGCGTGCCGAATCAGTCCGTCCAGGCCGCTGTCGTCGGTCGGGTACAGCGCAATGCCGATGCTGGCGCCGAGCACAAGTTCCTGGTCAGCGACATGCAGCGGCAGGCCGACGCTGCCCAGAATCTTGTTGGCTACGGCGACGGCTGTGTCCGGGCCCTCGATTTCGAACGCCAGGCCGAACTCGTCACTGCCAACCCGTGCCAGCAAATCATCCGCCCGCAGCTGGCGCCGGATGCGGTCGGCCAGTTGCACCAGCACCTCGTCGGCCACGTCGTGGCCGAGGCTCTCGTTCAAAACCTTGAAGCGGTCCAGGTCGAGGGCGACCACGGCGAGCTTGGTACTGGCGTCTGAACGCTCCAGTCGCTCACGCAACCGTTCCCGGAAGCCGGCCCGATTCGGTAGCCCCGTCAGCACGTCGTGATAGGCGAGACGGTGGGCGTTTCGCTCCGATGCACCGGCCTGCAGCAGCCGTGTGACGCGCCGTCGCAGCACGCCGAAATTGATCGGCTTGGTGATGTAGTCGGCGGCACCGGCTCGAAACGCTCGCTCCACCGAAATCTCATCGGCAAGGCTGGTGATCATCAGCACCGGCGTGCGGTGCGCCTGCGGCAGGGCAAGCATTTGCCGGCAGGTCGTGAAGCCGTCCTGACGGGGCAGGCGGGCATCCAGCAGCACCAGGTCGGGGCGCACCCGCGGGTACAGCTGCATGGCCTCCTCGCCGTCGCCGGCCTCGATCACGCGGTAGCCTTCGAGGCTCAGAATGCCGCGCAGTGCCAGGCGCGTGCTGTGGTCATCTTCCACCAGCAGTACCGTGAAATTCGACTGCGCGATTTCGGTCGGTTTACTGCCAAGCTGACCGGAGGACCAATGCGCGAGGGCTTCCCGCGCCGCCGTGTGCTGGCGGTCGAAGTCGTCGCTGAGGCGCTCCAGACCGGCGATGTCCGGGTTGCTGCCACTGGCCATGCGTTCCACGCGCTGGGCCAGATCGGCCAGCATTTCGGCGCCCAGGTTGCTGGCGCTGCCCTTCAGCGTATGCGCCAGATCGCGAATACGCACGGTGTCGCGTTGGCCGATGGCGTCGCGCAAATCCACGAAATAGCGCGCCGAATCCGTGATGAACGTGCGAATGACGGTCGGCAGGGCGTCGCCGATGGCATCGTGCAGTTCGGACAGCAGGGCGGTGTTCAGGACGGCTGTGGTGGTTGGGGCCTCACCGAGGGCGGCAGCAGGCTCGGGCGGCCGTGCAATCGCGCGGGTGGAGGTCCACTTCTCCAGTATTTGCTGCACGCCGGCAAGCTGCATCGGTTTGGGCAGGGCGTCATCCATGCCGGCGGCATGGCACTGCTCCTGCAGCGCGGCCTCCAGATTGGCAGTCATGGCAATGATCGGCACCCGCTGCCCGGCCGGTTCACCGGCGCGGATGCGGCGCGTGGCTTCAAGACCATCGACGCCCGGCATGTTGCAGTCCATGAAGATGATCGCGTACGCGCCGGTCGCCCATTCGTCCACGGCGGCCTGGCCGTCACCTACCACCTCGACCGTGCAGCCACAGGCTTCCAGCAGCCCCTTGGCGACCAGCTGGTTGGTCGCGTTGTCCTCGGCCACCAATACGCGCGAGTTGTTTGCAAGCGGCCGCGGCGGGGCATGGAACGCCGGCGCCGCTGGCTCGGCGATCTGGGGCGCCACATCGAACGGCAGCGAGAACCAGAAGCTGCTGCCAACACCGGGCGTGCTGTCGACGCCGATCTGGCCACCCATCTGTTCGACCAGCTGGCGGGTGATGGTCAGGCCAAGGCCAGAGCCGCCGAACTGCCGCGTGGTCGAACTGTCGGCCTGGGTGAAGGACTGGAAGATGCGTTCCAGATCCTCGCTGGCGATGCCGATGCCGGTATCGGTGACCCGGAACATCAGCCGGGTGTCCGCATCGCCACGCTCGACGGTGTCGATCTGGACCCTGACTTCGCCGGCCGGGGTGAATTTGATCGCGTTGCCGATCAGATTGGTCAGTACCTGACCGAATCGAATCGGATCCCCGACCACGCCCGACGGAACGTCGGCGCCGATATCGACCTGCAGGGCGATGCCCTTGTTGCGTGTCTGCAGCTCGAACAGGGTGGAAATTTCGCGCACCTTGGCATGCAAATCGAACGGTATGTGCTCGATTTCCACACGCCCGGATTCCAGCCGCGAAAAATCCAGGATGTCGTTGATCAGCGCGAGCAGGGTATTGCCGGAGGCCTCGGCGATGGTCAGCCGTTCCAACTGCTTGTCCGTCAGCGGCGACTCCCGCAGCAACTGCAGCATGCCAAGCAGGCCATTGAGCGGAGTGCGGATCTCATGGCTCACGTTGGCGGTGAACTGCGCTTTCACACGCGCGGCGCTCAGGGCGGCGTCGCGCGCGCTGCGCAGTTCCTGCTCGCGGTCCTGCAGCCGGTCCATCATGCTGTTGAAGGCGTGCTCCATCTGCTGCACGTCGGCCGGTCCGGACAACTCGGCGCGGGCCGATATCTCGCCCGCTTCGGTGCGCGCCATGACCCGGGCCAGTGCCTGGATGGGGTTCGATATGCGGCGCAGGATCAGCAGCAGCAGCGGCATCAGTACGGCGGCGGTGAGCACGGTCATCGTCGCGGTGGACACCACGATGTCGCGGGTGACGTCCCGCAGGGCCGCCTTGCTGATGGCAATCGCAACCTGCCCCTGGTATTGCGGCGGCGGGACCGTTTCGCCGAAAACGGTCAGATCCTGGCTGGCATTGCCGACGAATACCGGCGCCCCAAACAGCCAGTAGGAATCGTTGTCGTCGAGCACGCGCGTGCTCTCGTCGGCGCGCCAGGAGTCGATTGCCGGCGCCTGCCGGGCGCCGACCGCGCCATGCCGCAGCAGGATCGAGCCGTCGGCATTGAACACCGCCACGCCGACCACGTTTGGAAACCGCAGCAGGTTGTCGGTGGCTGCCTTGGCGTTGTCCGGGGAGCCATAGAGCAGTGCCAGCGTGGCCTGCGCCGCGTAGCGCTCCGTCAGCAGCCGGCCCTGATTGAGCAGGTCGTCGCGTGCCTTGTTGACCGACAGCACTGAAATACCGGTTGCCGCAGTCAATGACAGCAGCGTGATTCCGACGATGCACACCAGCATCATCAGGGTGTCGCTGCGCAGCTGGGCAACGCGCCTGGCGATGAAATTGGTACGGTTCATGGCAACGGTAGTGAGGGAGGTTCGCGATCAGCGGGCCGGGAGCACAAGGTCATAGTCATCGACCGCCAGACGAATTCCAAGATGCTCCGCCGTGCGCCGGTTGATGGCCCGGCGCAGGCCGCGGTTTGGCTCGAACCGCACCGTTTTGCCACTGGCGTGTGCAAGTGCGAGTCGTGCCAAGTCAGCCCCCATCGCTTCGTTGTCCGGAAACAGCGCAAACAAAACGCCGTGCGCCACATGCTGGACCGAACCGGAGAAAACGACAATGTTGTTTGCCCATGCCCGGTTGAGAATGTCCGGCAACGTCGAGTCGTCGTTTACCAGTGCCGGATCCTGGCTCAGCCACAGTGCTTCGGTAGCGCTATCGGCGCTGTTCAGGATTTCTTGATATCCCTGCGCCGCGGCTCGCGCGTCGTCGGTGGCCACCGCGGCCAGCTCCAGTTTGAGCTTGCGGGCCGCGGCTTGCGCGCGTTCCAGCAACCAGCCGCTGCGGGCAGGGCGGTACAGCCAGTGCACGGTGCGGATGCCGGGTCTGAGGCGCAGTAATTGCTCGAACAGGGCGCCAGGGTCGGACTCCAGGCTGATGCCCGGCAGCGGTGGCTGGCCGGCAGGCGCCACAACGGCCCCGACCACGATGGGGATCTGCGTCGACAGCGAGCTGGTCGCGTCCAGGGCGGTGCTGCCCAGTGCAATCAGGACGCGCTCGTCGGCCACGGAAAGTGCTTGCGCCGGTGGGCTGCCTTGCGCACCGGGGATCTCCAGCAGGCGAACGCTGGCCGTCTTGCGGATGCCGTCCACCATCTGATACAGCACTGATCGATAGGGCTCGCGTACATCCGGCACCACGGCCAACACGTCTGCTGCCGCCGCATCGCAGGCCAGGCTTGAGAAAACTCCAAAAAAAAATAAGGGAACAGCCAGCCTGAGGAACAGGGGCTTGTAGTGTGTGTCGCGGCAAGGCGCTGGCATGGGATGCCTGGTTTCAGGGTCAAAGAAGACCGGGCCGATCAGTGAAATGCCTTGCTGAGTTCCAGAAAACACGTTGCGTCCGGCCATCGGCAGATCGTTCGGGATGAGCGAGGAGGCGCTCGGCTCGCGAACATCGGCATCGAACAAATTACGTGCAGATAATCTCATACCCCAGTCGTTGCCGAACAGGCGCTGCCCGCGCAGGGTGAGGTCGAAGGCGACATAGTCGTCGATCTTGGGCCGGTTATCACCCGGTGGGCGCTTGCGGTCGAACACGCCGGTCGTCTGGCCGGACACACTCCACTGCGGGGTGAACATCCAGTCGGCGCGCAGATAGGCAAGGTGCGTAGGCGCGAATCCCACGTCGGTGTCGGCGGCCTCGTCGGTGGATTTCTGGTACGCGTAATTGCCGGACAGGCGCAGGCGCCGCGCGGCCTGCCAGGCGAGTTCGGCTTCCAGGCCGTAGCCGGTCTGGCGGCCGGTGTTCTGCGCGGTGACGCTGGTGCCCCCCCCAGCCGCGGCGAAGCGGATGATGTCGTCCATCTTGTAATAGAAGACGTTGACCGCGGCGCGCAGACCGCGACCCGCGTCCCAGTCGAGACCGAATTCCCAAGTGTCGATGGTTTCCGGATCCAGAGATGAATTGCCCAGGTTCGCGGGGTTGTTGACGGCGTAAAGCTCCTGGAAGGACGGTGCACGAAACGCCCGCCCATACAGCAGCTTGGTAGTTAGTGCGTAGCTGGTCTGCCAGACCAGCGCCAGACGCGGGTTCACGGTGGCACCGAAGTCGGAATAATCGTCTACCCGCACACCGGTGGTCAGCGTCCAGTCACGCCGGAAGTTCCATTCGTCCTGGGCAAAGGCATACCCGACCGTGCGGTTTTCCTCACGAACGAAGGCCGCGAGGTCCGTCACATCGACCAGGCCCCCCAGCGGAAAAGGCACCGTGCCGAACGGTGCCCCCAGATCCACGAGCGTGTAGTTGCGGCTTTCTTCCACCCGGTACAGGTCTTCCTTGCGGTAACCACCCCCCAGGCGCAGGCGATGCCGGGCGATTCCCGTGTAAAGCGCGCTCAGCTCGCCGCGATAATGGCGCTCGTAAACATCCGGGTTGCCGAGTACGCCGTCGGGAAACATGCCGCCGAAGGCACCGGGCGGAAACAGCCGCAGCCGGGCCAGGTTCTCCACGTTGTAGTAACTCAGGGTGCCCGTCAGGCCAAGGTTGTTACCGAGGCGGGGATTGTCGTAGCTCAGATCGGCACTCAGCCGCCGGCCATCGCCGCGGCCGACACTATCCAGCGCCTGCGCCACCCCGGCGCCAATGCCGCCATCGTTGATTTCCTGGAAACCACCGCGCAGGCGCCAGTAACCGCGGCTGATGTCCGCCCGCGCTTCCACGTTATCCCGGTCCAACTCTGCCGGTCCAGGCGCAAGCGAGGCGGCGCTGCCGAACAGCGCATCGAGCGTTGTCTGGGCATCGGCGCCAATGCGCCGCTGGGGACCGTCGCTGTGGTGGCGTTCCAGATAAAAGTAGGCGTCGAACTTGCCAACATCGCCACCCCATTGCAGATATTGGTCGTTGCGATCGAAAGAGCCGCCGCGGGCACCCAACTCCAGTCCCTGCACGTCCACGCTGGACTTCGTGATGATGTTGACGACTCCGGAAAACGCATCCGCTCCGTAAAGCGCCGATCCGGGTCCGCGTATGACTTCGATCCGCGCAATACCGGTCACGGGCATGCGACCCCACGAGGCACCGAGCGAACCGTCGAAAACATTCTTTATCGGTAGTCCGTTGATCAACACCAGTACCTGAGGATTGGTCTGGGTGTGGATGCCACGAATCGAAAAGATGGGCTTGTAACCGACACCGGATACACCGACGTGTAGACCTGGGACAGTTTCCAGTACTTCGTTGAGTTCGGTAGCGCCAATGGCGGCGATGTCTGAGGCCGTGATCACGCTGGCAATGGCAGGGCTCTCGCGCAATGGTTGTACGGTGCCGGTGGCGATGCTGACCATTTCGGGACTGCCATAGAACTCGGCCAGCGCCGCTTCGTCGGCTGTTTGCCCGCTGGCGAGCGGCGGTCCTGCGAGGAGCGCCGCCGATAGCACAGCCCGTGCAAGTCCACATGAGCACAACATTCGCGGTGTTTCGATGCCCACCATATCGCTCTCACCCTCGGTGGCTGTGCTGCGCTTTACCAGGCCCGACGCTGCGGGCCGCGGTACTGCAAGCGGTCACAGCGTAGTGGAAACAGGACGCTTTCGGAATGACGGGTAGCGTCGAATTCGCAATGAATCAGGCCCGCCGTGAATGCAAGTAGCGTCAGCCGGTAATACTCTGGCGGTGACAGTCCCTGGTCTGCGCACAGTCCGCCTGCGATGGCAGCCACATTCATCCCCATTCGATGATTTTTGAGAATATCTGCCACCTCGAATGCCAAAAGGCTGTGTATCCCGCCCCACAGCCCGAGGCGGCGCGCCAGGCGTTCGGCCGGCGCAATCCGCTCATCCTCGCTGCGCAAGGGCCTGCCGTATCCCGGAATGCCGCGGTAAGTCTTCAATTCGTGGGCGACGAAATCTTCCAGCGGTTCGCCGTTGTCGCGTGCTGCCCGCGCCCGTCGCAGAAAATCGAACACGCCGATCATCGGTCGCTGGCCGTAGATGGTGGCATCCGTGACGGCGATGGCCGCACCCAGCGACAGGCCCGGCGTACTGCGCGCGCTACCGCCCAGGGCCGCGACGCGGTTGTTCCAGATGCGTGGCTCGGGATAACTCGCCGAGATCTTCCACAGGCCCTGGAACAGTTCGAGCTGGGCCGGGCTGAAGCGTCGCCCGGTGATGCCGTACATGAGCAGGTCCATCCAGCTCAGGTCTTCCAGGGCATTGAGCAGGTCGTGACCGCGAAAGGTGACCGTGCCGTCCGCCACCGACACGGCGCCCAGTTCCGTCGGCCAATGGTCCTCGTATTCAAACAGTATTTGATTACTCATGTCCGCCCCGCCACAAATTCAACCGTTATCGGCAACCGGACCCACATACTTGACCGCGCCGTGGAAAAACGGAAAGCGCCGAAAGCCATATTCCTTCTGTTCCAGCGCATGCACCGCTGCGCCCGGCAGGCGCAGCAGCAGGTACAGCATCTCGCCCTGCTCGGCACCGAGGCCGAGATCCCGGCAGGCGGCGGCGGCCACACCCGACAGTGCAAGTGGTGCCCCGGCCGCGGCTTCGAGTGCCTCGCGGTGCATGGCGAGCCAGGGCAGATGTGGGCCGGCGCCGATCGCACGCAGCGCCTCCAGAGTCTGAAGAACAGGCGTGGCGCAGCGCACGCCATGCGGATCGAAGCCGGGTGCGTGTTCCATTGGTGTCCAGATGTCGGCGCGCTCGGCTTGCGGCGGATTTGCCAGGAACGCCTGCCAGGCTGCCAGATCGCAGCCCAGCCGCTCCCAGGCCTCTATCGCGACCCACACCTCGTGCCCGCCGCCCAGGTTGCCGGCACCCACCC
>LNAQ01000312.1_pt1 | contig 11521 bp, 9 predicted proteins | sample 602591 | NCBI WGS metagenome assembly LNAQ01 (sample SAMN02440304, study PRJNA202911) | soil metagenome | biome: Subtropical and temperate rainforests or woodlands; isolation source: soil samples (1 kg each in a 20% v/v slurry with milli Q water) were... ... | reverse complement strand
CCCATTCGATCCAAGGAGCCTTGCGCATGAAGATATTGTTGGCACTGCTGGCCACCCTGGGCTGCAGCGTGGCCCTTGCCAACCCGCCCGGGGTGGCCGCCGCCCCCGCCAGGGCAGCGGCCAGCGCCCCGGCTGCGGCCCCGCTTTCCAAGGGCGAAGTCAAGGCCATGCAGGAGTTCAAGATGCTCGACTTCAATGGCGACGGCAAGCTCAGCCGCAGTGAAGTCGTGCTGTTTCCGCGCCTGTCTGCCGCCTTTGACGAAACCGACACCGATCACGACAACTTTGTGTCGTATGCCGAAGTGCGGGTTTTTGCCGCCAAGTACCGCGCCGAACGGGAGCGCAAGCGGGCCGCACAGGCAGAAGTGGCATCGGACAACCCAATGCCCAAGCCCTGACGGGATGAGCGGCCGCGCATTGGACGCCAAAACGCCGCTGAGCGCTTATACAGCAAGCGCAGCCAGCTATTTATTCAATAGCAAATGCAAACAGAAGAAATGCCTGCCTGCGGCCTTATTCCGTGTCCAATTCATTCGTGTCCAGGCAAAGCAACAGCGACATGGGTGACTGGGCAATGGATTACAGGCCGGAGGTGCGCTTGATCTTGGGGTCCGAATAGGTCAGCGGCTCTTCCTTGACCTGCTGGGCCAGGCGCTCCTGCAAGGTCATCTTGTGGATGTCCTGCGCCAGCTCAATCGCGCTGCCGCTGGCCCGCCACATGGACTGGAGGAACTCGATCAGCTGCTTGGAGATGGGCTCTTTGGGCGGCTCGGGCGGCTCCTCGGCCGTGTCCTTTTTCTTGACCTCCGTCCAGTCGCGATTGGGCGAATCGGGGGCGGAGGGCTTGTCGGGCTCGCGCACGATGGCGCCTTCTCCCAGGCGGTCCATGGACTCTACCGGGTTGGGCGCGTTGATGGGACGCACCGCAGGGGCGCCTGAAGCGCCAGTGGAATACAAATCAGCGCCCTGAGGACGCCAGTTTGGCGAACGATCGACAGGTGGCAGTTGCATGGCAATGTACCTTCATGAATGGAAAAATAGGACTGCTTTACAGCCTCTTCGTACATTCATTACGGCAAAAAGAAGGGGGAATTAAGCCCTTTTTTTCCTTTTCAGCAAAAAACAGAGTTTTTACCTGCTGGCCACAGGCCTGCAACGGCCAATTGGTGCTCTCTTTTTATAAAAAACGCTCTAGCAAGCGCCGAGAGTGCTTATCCAGTACCGTGGTATCGGGCACGCGAAACTGCATGCCATCTCCGGCGGCAATCAGCAGGCGCGTGCGCCCGGCCAGGCGGCGAATGTCTTCCTCAGCCTTCAGCACAAACTGGGCCGGGCCTTTGTCGGTCTCGACAGTCCAGGTGCTGGGTGTGGAAAAACTCGAAACGGACGAGATCTGGCGGATAGTGGGCACAAACTCCCGCACCGCCAGTTCCTCCTCAATCAGGCGGCGCTCTGCCTCGGGCAGCTGGTCCAGCCGGTCAATCCAGAGCAGTTCATGGCCATCCGCACCGATGAGGGAAAGGCCCTCCGACGGCGCCGCGATGGGAAACGCGCGCACGGGCGTCACACCTTCGTGGACGGTGCCGTCGGGCAGGGTCAGGACCAGTCGGCCGTGGGGGTTGCGAGCCAGGGTGAATACAGGCGAGGACACAAGCGCGAAGGCGGTGGGGTTCATGGCGGTTTTTTCGGTGTCTGTCATGGATTGCCTGCGGGGTGCGCCGAGTGCAGCAGACTGCTGTCGATGATGACGCCGGCAGCCTGGGCGTCCTCTTCGGCGCGGCGGGCCTGGGCTTCGTACAGGCGCCAGTAGGCCCCCTCTTTTTCCATCAGTTCGTCGTGCGGCCCCACCTCGACCACCTCGCCACGGTCCATCACCACCAGGCGATCGGCCTTGCGCAGGGTGGACAGGCGGTGGGCAATGGCGATGGTGGTGCGGCCCTGCACCAGGTTGTCGAGGGCTTTCTGGATTTCTTTTTCGGTCTCGGTGTCCACGGCCGAGGTGGCTTCATCGAGGATCAGGATGCGCGGGTCGATCAGCAGCGCGCGCGCAATGCTGATGCGCTGGCGCTCGCCGCCCGACAAACCCTGGCCGCGTTCGCCCACCAGCGAGTCGTAGCCGTGCTGCAGGCGCAGGATGAACTCGTGCGCGTGGGCGGCGCGGGCCGCCGCAATGATTTCTTCGCGCGTGGCTTCGGGCTTGCCGTAGGCAATGTTCTCGGCAATGGTGCCGAAGAACAAAAAGGGCTCCTGCAGCACCAGGCCGATGTGGCGGCGGTAGTCGGCCACGGCAAAGCGGCGGATGTCCACGCCATCGACCTGGATCGAGCCGTCGCTCACGTCGTAAAAGCGGCTGATCAGGTTGACCAGCGTGCTCTTGCCCGAACCGCTGTGTCCCACCAGGCCGATCATTTCGCCGGGGCGAATGTCCAGGTCCAGGTGCTTGATGACGGCGCGGCTGCCGTAGCGAAAACCGACATTGCGCATCTGGATCGCGCCCTCGACGCGGGCCAGTTTCACGGGCTGAACCGGGTCGGGCACGTTGCTGACATGGTCCAGGATGTCAAAGATGCGCTTGGCGCCCGCCGCCGCCTTTTGCGTAACCGAAACGATGCGGCTCATCGAATCGAGCCGGCCATAAAAGCGCCCGATGTAGGCAATGAAGGCCGTCAGCACACCCACCGTGATCTGGTTGCGCGACACCAGCCAGATGCCGAAGCCCCAGACCACGAGCAAGCCGATCTCGGTCAGCAGCGAGACTGTGGGGGTGAACAGGCTCCAGGTCTTGTTGAGCTTGTCGTTCACCTCCAGGTTGTGCTGGTTGGCATCGCGAAAGCGCTGCGCCTCGCGCTTTTCCTGGGCGAAGGCCTTGACCACGCGGATGCCGGGAATGGTGTCGGCCAGCACGTTGGTGACCTCGGACCACACGCGGTCGATCTTCTCGAAGCCCGTGCGCAGGCGGTCGCGCACGGTGTGGATCATCCAGCCGATGAAGGGCAGCGGCACCAGCGTGACCAGCGCCAGCCAGGGGTTGATGGAGAACAAAATGGCCGCCGTCATGCAGATCATCAGCACGTCGGTGACGAAATCCAGCGCGTGCAGCGACAGGAACACGTTGATGCGGTCGGTCTCCGACCCGATGCGCGCCATCAGGTCGCCCGTGCGCTTGCCGCCAAAGTAGTCGAGCGACAGGCGCAGCAGGTGCTCGTAGGTGGTGGTGCGCAGGTCGGCGCCAATGCGCTCGGACACCAGCGCCAGGATGTAGGTGCGCGCCCAGGAGAGGCCCCAGGCGGCCAGGGCCGACAGCAGCAGGCCGCTCAGATACAGCAGCACCAGAGCGGGTTCGATCTGCTGGCCGTTCTGGAACGGGATCAGGATGTCATCCATCAGCGGGATGGTGAGATAGGGCGGCACCAGCGTGGCCGCCGTGGACGCCAGCGTCAAAGCAAAGCCAGCGGCCAGCTGCTTGCGGTAGGGCCGCGCAAAGCGCCACAGGCGCAGCAGCACCCAGGTAGAGGTTTGCGGCGGCTGGGCACGCGCGCAGGCCGGGCATTCCTCGGTGTCGGGGGGCAACGGCGCATGGCACAGCGGGCAGGCAGGTTCATCGGCCTCTTCCTGCGCTGCACCGGCCACCAGGCTGCGGGCCGCTGCCTGCTCGAACCGCTGCACCAGGCGCAGGGCCTGGGGGTGGTGCGCCAAGGTAAAGCGCCACAACGCCAGCCGCGCCTCGGGGGCCTGCAGCTCCAGCGTGCCCACCCCGCCGTGGTCCTGCATGCGCAGTGCCAGCCCGCTCGACAGCGGCCAGGCGCGCCAGGCTGCAGCCCCCGGCTCGCAGGCCAGAATGCGCTCCGGGGTCACCACCACCCAGCCGGTGGCAAAGCGCAGTTCGGCGCTCAGGTCAACCTGTAACGCGGCCAGCACGTTCTCTTGGGGAGCGAGCATGGCCCGCAAATCGGCCCCCTGGGGGCCAGAAAAGACACCGGAGGCGTCCACAGAATGGTGATGTTGCATAGGTTTGGGTTCTCTGCCGCCGGCGAAACAAAGCCGCACGCGGTGCAGAAGCCGGAATTTTGACCGAAACCCGAAACACCAGTGCAAACTGCACGCCCCCTCCACCCATGGATTGGCAAAACAGGCGCCCAACCGGGCGCACAATTGCACTTCCGCACTCCCTGTCCGGCCCGTCCGGTGCCTCCTGAACCGCTCCGAAACATGGCAAAAATCGACGACATCCAACTGCTCCGCATCAACTACCTGCGCGGCCCCAACATCTGGACCTACCGGCCGGCCCTGGAAGTCTGGCTGGACCTGGGCGTTCTGGAGGACCATCCCTCCAACACCTTGCCCGGGCTCAATGACCGCCTCACGACCTGGCTGCCCGCGCTGGAAGAGCACCACTGCGGCGTGGGCGAGCGCGGCGGTTTCCTGCAGCGCCTGCAAGAGGGCACCTGGTGCGGCCATGTGCTCGAGCATGTCGTCATCGAGCTGCTCAACCTGTCGGGCATGCCCACGGGTTTCGGCCAGACCCGCAGCACATCGGTGCGCGGCGTGTACCGCATGGTTTTCCGGGCACGGGACGAGCAGGTGGCCCGCGTTGCGCTGGCGCAAGGCCACCGCCTGCTGATGGCCGCCATCAACGATGAACCGTTTGACGTGCAGGCCGCTGTGTCGCGGCTGCGCACCGAGGTCGATGACCGCTACCTGGGCCCCAGCACCGCCTGCATCGTGACGGCGGGCACCGACCGCGGCATTCCCCACATTCGCCTGAACGATGGCAACCTGGTGCAACTGGGCTACGGCGCTGCGCAGCGCCGCATCTGGACGGCCGAAAGTGAATTCACCAGCGCCATCGCCGAAGGCATCGCCAGCGACAAGGATCTCACCAAAAGCCTGCTCAAGGCCTGCGGCGTGCCCATTCCAGAAGGCCAGGTGGTCAACAGCCCCGAAGAGGCCTGGGAAGCCGCCGAGGACATCGGCCTGCCCGTGGTGGTCAAACCGTCGGACGGCAACCATGGCCGTGGCGTCACGCTGGACCTGCGCAAGAAGGAAGACATCGAGGCGGCCTACCATGTGGCCTACCCCGAAGGCAGCGATGTGATGGTCGAGCGCTTCATCCCCGGCGACGAACACCGCCTGCTGGTGGTGGGTGGCAAGCTGGTGGCGGCCGCGCGCGGCGAGGTGGTCAGCATCACCGGCAACGGCCGGTCCACCGTCAAGGAGCTGATCGACAGCCAGATCAACTCCGACCCGCGCCGGGGCTACGAAGAAGAATACCCGCTCGAAATCATCGACCTGGCAACCGACACCAAGGTGCAGCTCGAACTCAAACGCCAGGACCTCGAAGCCGACTCCGTGCCCGCCGCAGGCCGCCAGGTGGTGGTACAGCGCAACGGCAACATGACCGTGGACTGCACCGACGACGTGCACCCCGAAGTGGCCTACATTGCGGCGCTGGCCGCCAAGGTGGTGGGGCTGGACATCGCCGGCATCGACATGGTGGCGCAAGACATCTCCCGCCCGCTGCACGAACAGGGCGGCGCCATTGTGGAAGTGAACGCCGGCCCCGGCCTGCTGATGCACCTCAAACCCGCCGTGGGCGCACCCCGGCCCGTGGGCCAGGCCATCGTCGAGCACCTGTTCCCGTCGGAAGAGCACGACGACGATGACACCGTCGGCCGCATCCCGGTGGTGGGCGTGGCCGGCACGCGGGGCACATCCACCATTGCACGCCTGGTGGCCTGGCTGCTGCACCTGAGCGGGCGGCACACCGGCCTGGCCTGCCGCGAGGGGCTTTTTCTCGACCGCCGCTGCGTGGAAGCCGCGGACAGCGCCCACTGGGAAGCCGCCCACCGCCTGCTGATGAACCAGATGGTGCAGGCTGCCGTGATTGAAAACGACGCCCGCACCATCCTGCGCGACGGCCTGGCCTACGACCGCTGCCAGGTGGGCGTGGTCACCGACATGGATGGCGCAGAAAACCTGCCTGAATTCGACATCCAGAGCCGCGAGCAGATGACCAAGGTGCTGCGCACGCAGGTGGATGTGGTGCTGGACGGTGGCGCCGCCGTGCTCAACGCGGCCGATCCGCAAGTGGCCGACCTGGCCCCGCTGTGCGATGGCGATGTGGTGCTGTATGCCCAGGACGCCAGCCTGCCCGCCATCGTGGAACACCGCGCCCGCGACCAAGGGCGCGCCGTGCTGGTGCGCAACAGCCGCGTGGTGCTGGCCACGGGCAGCGCAGAACATGTGCTGGGCACGCTCGCCGAGCTCACGTTCGGGCGCAACGCCATCGTGCCCGACACCGATGCCCTGCTGGCCGCCATTGGCGCGGCCTGGGCGCTGGACATTGCCCCCGACCTCATCGGCGCCGGCATCAAGACGTTCGAGCCGGAACTGCCGCCCGTGAGCACCCTGCCCGCCTGAAGCCCAACCGTTGTTGATGCCATCGCCTTCGAACTGACCGGGGCCTGCCAGCCCTGATGGACCACAGAAAGACACTTCCATGGATGTATCCCGCACCCGGGCCCTGCGCGGCCCCAACCTCTGGAGCCGCCACATGGCCATCGAGGCCGTGGTGGCCTGCGCCGAATCCGAACGGGCCATTGCCCGGATGGCCGGTTTTGAAGCCCGGCTGCGCGCCCTGTTTCCGGCCATCGGCATGCTGCACCCCGAAGGCGGCAGCGGCGATGTCTCGCTCGCCCATGTGCTGCAAACGGCGGCGCTGGCGCTGCAGGCCCAGGCCGGCTGCCCGGTGACCTTTGCCCGCACCACCGCCACGACCGATGCCGGCGTGTACCAGGTGGTCGTCGAGTACAGCGAGGAAGCCGTCGGCCGCCAGGCCTTTGAAGACGCCCAGCGCCTCATCAACGCCGCGCTGGGTCAGGGCGAGTTCGATGCCGAAACGGCCATTGCCAACCTGCGCGAGCTCGACGAAGACGAGCGCCTGGGCCCGAGCACCGGCTCCATCGTCGATGCCGCCGTGGCGCGCGACATTCCGTTTCGCCGCCTCACCCGCGGCAGCCTGGTGCAGTTTGGCTGGGGCTCCAGGCAGCGCCGCATCCAGGCCGCCGAGATCGACTCGACCAGCGCCGTGGCCGAATCCATCGGCCAGGACAAAGACCTCACCAAGCGTCTGCTGCATGCAGCCGGCGTGCCAGTGCCGCTGGGCCAGCCAGTCAACACGCTGGAAGAAGCCTGGGAAGTGGCCCTGAAAGTGGGCCTGCCCGTGGTGGTCAAACCCCAGGACGGCAACCAGGGCAAGGGCGTCACGGTCAACATCACCGACCGTGCCCAGCTCGAAGAAGCCTACAAGAACGCGGCCGACTACGGCACCGTGATGGTCGAGCGCTTCCTGCCCGGCCACGACTTCCGCCTTTTGGTGGTGGGCGACCAGCTGGTGGCCGCCGCCCGGCGCGAGCCGCCCCAGGTGCTGGGCGACGGCCAGCACACCGTGCGCGAGCTGGTGGACCAGGTCAACCTTGACCCGCGCCGTGGCGAGGGCCATGCCACCTCGCTCACCAAGATCCGCCTCGATGACATTGCCGTGGCCCGCCTGGCCGCCCAGAACCTGACCCCGGACTCTGTGCCGCCCAAGGGCCAGCGCGTCATCCTGCGCAACAACGCCAACCTGTCCACCGGCGGCACCGCTACCGACGTGACCGACGACGTGCACCCCGAAGTGGCCGCGCGCGCCGTGGCCGCCGCCCAGATGGTGGGCCTGCACATCTGCGGCGTGGACATGGTGGCCGAGACCGTGTTGCGCCCGCTCGAAGAACAAGGCGGCGGCTTTGTGGAAGTGAACGCCGCCCCCGGCCTGCGCATGCACCTGGCCCCCAGCTACGGCAAGCCGCGCAATGTGGGCCAGGCCATGGTGGACCGCCTGTTCGGCCATGGCGACGACGGCCGCATCCCGGTGGTGGCAGTCACCGGCACCAACGGCAAGACCACCACGGCACGCCTGATCGCCCACCTTTTCACGGCCCAGGGCCTGCGCGTGGGCATGACCAACACCGATGGCGTGTATGTGAACGGCCGACAGATCGACAGCGGCGACTGCAGCGGCCCCAAGAGCGCCCGCAACGTGCTGCTGCACCCCGAGGTGGACGCGGCCGTGTTCGAAACCGCGCGCGGCGGCATCCTGCGCGAAGGCCTGGGCTTTGACCGCTGCCAGGTGGCCGTGGTGACCAACATCGGCGCAGGCGACCACCTGGGCCTGAACTACATCACCACGGTGGAAGACCTGGCCGTGCTCAAGCGCGTGATCGTGCAGAACGTGGCCACCACAGGCTACGCGGTGCTCAACGCGGCCGACCCCATCGTCGCCGCCATGGCGCCAGCCTGCCCCGGCAAGATCATCTTCTTTGCCAGCGACCGCCACCACCCCGTGATGGCCACGCACCGCGCGCAAGGCCACCGCACCGTGTATGTGGATGGTGACTCCATCGTGGCCTCGGAGGGTTCGTGGCGCGAAACCATCCACCTGCGCGACGTGCCCATCACGCGCAACGGCAAGATCGGATTTCAGGTCGAAAACGTCATGGCCTCGGTGGCTGCCGCCTGGGGCGCAGGCCTGCCCTGGCAGACCATTCGCCGCGGGCTCTCGGGCTTTGTGAATGACAGCGACAACGCTCCAGGCCGCTTCAACCTCATGGATTTCAAGGGTGCCACGGTGATCGCCGACTACGGCCACAACCCCGATGCGATGCGCGCCCTGGTGCAGGCCGTGGAAGCACTGCCTGCCAAGCGCCGCAGCGTTGTGATCAGCGGTGCCGGTGACCGGCGCGACGAGGACATCCGCGAGCAAACGGTGATCCTCGGTGCGGTCTTTGACGACGTGATCCTGTACCAGGACGCCGCCCAGCGCGGCCGAGGCGACGGCGAAGTGATGGCCCTGCTGCGCGAAGGCCTGGCCGGTGCCACACGCACCCAGCACATCGAAGAGATCCGGGGCGAGTTCATTGCCATCGACACCGCCCTCGACCGCCTGCAGCCGGGCGACCTGTGCCTGGTGCTGGTGGACCAGGTGGAAGAAGCCCTGGCCCACCTGGCACGCCGCTGCGCCGAAACCGGGGTGGCCGCATGACCACCGCACGCCGCCGGGCCGCAGTGGCGGGGGGCCTGCTGGCCACCACCTTGCTGGCGGGTACTGCGCTGGCTGCATCGGGCGAAAAAATCGGCACCGTGGATACGGCCTTTCAGTGGATCGGCCGCGACCACGACATCATCGTGGAAGCCTACGACGACCCCGGCGTGCAGGGCGTGACCTGCTATGTCTCGCGCGCCCGCATCGGCGGCGTCAAGGGCACGCTCGGCCTGGCCGAAGACCGCGCAGAGGCATCGATTGCCTGCCGCCAGGTGGGGCCAATCCGCATCCCCGAGCCTTTGAGGAAGCAGGAAGAAGTGTTCAGCGAGCGCATGTCCATCCTGTTCAAGCGCCTGCGCATCGTGCGCATGGTGGACCCGGCGCGCAACACGCTGGTCTACCTCACCTATTCAGAAAAGCTGATCGACGGCTCACCCCAGAACAGCGTGACCGCCGTGCCGGTGGACCGCGCCACACCCATCCCGCTGCGCAAATGAACCGGGGGCGCAAAGCCCCCGATTTTTGGATGGAATGGGCCTCTAGCGCTTATCCATCCAGCGCAAGCAGCTATTGATTGAATAGCAGACTCACCCTGTCAACCCTGTGCCGCAATCTGGCGCAGCGCCTGCTCGAACACCTCCACCGGCTGCCCACCCGAGATCAGGTGGCGGTCATTGATGATGATCGCGGGCACCGAGTGAATGCCCTGCTGCTGATAGAACTGCTCGCGCTGACGCACCTCGCTGGCATAGCGGTCTGAGGCCAGCAGCTCGCGCGCCGCGTTGGCATCCAGCCCCACCTCGCCCGCCACGCGCACCAGCACCCCATGGTCGCCAGGGCTTTGGCCGTCGGTGAAATAGGCCTTGAACAGCGCCTTCTTGAGCGCGGACTGCAGACCCTTCTCTTCGGCCCAGTGCAGCAGCCGGTGCGCATCAAACGTGTTGTAGATGCGGCTGCGCTTGTCCATGTTGAAAGTGAAACCCAGCTCCGCCCCGCGCGCGGCAATGGCCTCGCGGTTCTTCTGGCTCTGCTCAGGCGAGGCGCCGTACTTTTCGTGCAGGTGCTCGCCAATGTCCTGGCCGGCGGGGCCCATCTGCGGGTTCAGCTCGAAGGGCTGGAAGTGCAGGTCGAGCGCGACTTCGCCCTTGAGCCGGTCCGCAGCCTGTTCCAGCGCCTGGAGGCCGATGATGCACCAGGGGCAGGAGACGTCGGAGACGAAATCGATCTTGAGGGTTTTGGTGGTCATGGCGGGTTCGCAGAAAAATTCAGCCCACGATGCTAGACCGAAGCATTGGCCTTTGCAGGCCAGGTTTTTTTCACCCAAGCATCTCCCTCAACGCCGTCTTGAGCACCTTTCCGTAGCTGTTCTTGGGCAGCGCCTGCACCCACCGGTACGCCTTGGGCCGCTTGAAGCGCGCAATGTGGTCGTGGCACAGGGCGTCGAGCGCGGCATCCTCCACCGGCCCGCCATCGCCCGCCACGACAAAGGCGACCACCACCTCGCCCCAGTCGGCATCGCGCTGGCCAATCACTGCCACCTCACGCACCTGGGGGTGCAGCAGCAGCACTTCTTCCACCTCGCGCGGGTAGATGTTGGAGCCGCCGGAGATGATCACGTCCTTGGAGCGGTCCTTGAGCGTGAGAAAACCGTCGCCATCCAGTTGCCCCATGTCCCCGGTGCAGAGCCAAACCATCGCGCAGCGTCTGGAACGTGGCGGTGGGGTTGTTCCAGTAGCCGGGCATCACGGTCTCGCCGCGCACAACCACCTCGCCCGTCTCGCCCGCAGGCAGTGGCTGTCCGGCCGCATCGACCACGCGCACCTCCACCAGCGACTGCGCCACGCCGACCGAGGCCATGCGCTCGGCCCAGCGCGGGTGGTTGCGGTCGGCCAGCTGCGCGCGGGCCAGTGCGGTAATGGTCATCGGGCTTTCGCCCTGGCCGTAGATCTGCACGAGGCGGTTGCCCATGGTGGCCAAGGCCTGGCGCAGGTCGTCGGCATACATGGGGCCACCGCCGTACACGATGGTCTTGAAGCCCGCCACGTCAGCGCCCGTGGCCCGCACATGCTCCACCAGCCGGTGCACCATGGTCGGCGCCGCAAACAGCGTGAGCTGGCCCACCGAGGCGGCCAGCTGCACCAGCTCGGCGGGATCAAAGCCGCCCGACACGGGCACGACGTGGCGTGCGCCCCGCAGCACCTGGGCGTAGTTGTAGAGCCCCGCGCCGTGCGACATGGGCGCGGCATAGACCATGGCATCGCCCGGGGCGATGTCGTCCACGTCGGTGAAATAGCAGGCCGTCATGGCCAGCAGGTTGCGGTGCGTCTGCATCACACCCTTGGGGCGGCCGGTGGTACCCGAGGTGTAGAGGATCAGCTTGACCGCGTTGGCATCCACTTCCGGCAGCGAAGCCGGACCCTTGCCCTCGGCGAGCATCGCCTC
>LNAQ01000311.1_pt1 | contig 11533 bp, 14 predicted proteins | sample 602591 | NCBI WGS metagenome assembly LNAQ01 (sample SAMN02440304, study PRJNA202911) | soil metagenome | biome: Subtropical and temperate rainforests or woodlands; isolation source: soil samples (1 kg each in a 20% v/v slurry with milli Q water) were... ... | reverse complement strand
TGGCACGCGAATATCCCTGCTTGTGGCTCGGTTGAATAAAGACTATTCTGGAGCCGCAATCAGGCGTTTCTTTCCCACCCGCCTTTGTGGAAAGAAGGTGGGTGTGATGTTTGGTTTCGTGGTGCCGTGTTGCTGGTGGTTGTTGATTCGATTCTTCAGCCGCTACCGTTAATGTGGTGTAGAAAACCCGGAGGAAGTAATGAAAAAATCAATTTATATTCTCTTCGCCAGCGCTACGCTTTTGTCTGGCACCGCGTTCGCTGTTGACGATTTAGCCTTGGCAAAAGAAAAACAATGTTTAAGCTGCCACTCGGTGGAAAAGGACAAGTTCGGCCCGTCGTTCCAACATATTGCACACAAGTATAAAGACCGAAAAGATGCGGAAGCCGTCCTCGAAAAGCAAATTCTGAATGGTTCGGGCAGGGATCACTGGGGCACGAAAATGCCCCCCGCAGGAGATCCCGGTGCTGCGCGCACCCGCCCCGACGTAACCAAGACAGAAGCAAAGCAGTTGGTGGCGTGGGTGCTAAGCCAGAAATAGCTGAAATTTCCCCAGCTGCCGCAGGTGGCCTTTCAGGTTCACCTTTTCCTTCATTGTCGTAACACATGGACGCAGCCGCCTGAGGTACAGCGTACGCACGCGGCTGCACTTTTGCAGAACGGACAGAATCTTGCCTGAGGTAGGCTGAAAAAAGTGGAGTCCAACGTTTCGTAAAATGATTGGAAACGGAGGACGAAGATGGAACGGATACCCAAGGGGATTTACACGCTGGAGTTTCGGGCGGAAGCGGTGAAATTGGTGGAGGAGGAAGGGCTGGCTGTATCTGGTCATCGTACTGGACTTGTACTCACGGAAAGTGGTCGGTTGGGCGATGGCCCCGAGTATGCCGGCAGCGCTGGTCTGTGACGCATTACGGATGGCGATTGCCCATCGGCAGCCTGAGCCGGAAAGGCAATTGCTGGGATAACGCGGTGGCGGAACGCTTCTTCTTGAATCTGAAAATGGCGCGTGTTTGGCAACGCCGCTATGCCAATCAAGCCGAGGCCAAGCGCGATGTGACGGATTACATCGTTGGCTTCTACAACAGCACATGGCTGCATTCCGTGTTGGGCAATCTGTCTCCCGTCGCCTTCGAGCGGTTAAACGCAGAAAAACATCCCCAAGCACTGTCCGAAATTATTTGACCACTACAGTACTCGTGGGCTACGATTCAGCTACGAGACTACCAAATGAAAAACGGCCCCAATCGCTTGGAGCCGCTTGATTACTGGTGGTGATGGGGGGACTTGAACCCTCGACCTACGGATTATGAATCCGTCGCTCTAACCAGCTGAGCTACATCACCGTGCTTCGTGCTGCAAAGGGGCGAGATTATCTCTTTTGCCGATCCTTCTTGTCAAGGCATACGTGCATAAGCGACAATTGCGAAATGGACTTTGATATTGTCATTGTGGGCGGTGGGCTGGCTGGGCTGGCTCTGGCGGCGGCGTTGCGGCGTTCGGCTTTCTCTATTGCCCTGGTGGAAGGTGCTGCGCCCAGGCTACCCAACTCAGGCAATTCACCTCATGCGGCACTGGATAGCCGGGTGTATGCCATTAGCCCGGCCAATGCGCAATTTCTGGCAGAAATTGGTATTTGGTCGCACATGGATGCCTCGCGCATTGCGCCCGTGCGGGCTATGCAGATTTTCGGCGATGGCCAAGGACGGCTGGATTTTTCGGCTTACGACAGCGGCGTCCCTGAACTAGCCTGGATTATTGAATCCACTGTGATGCAGCACGAGCTGTGGGAGACGGTCAAGCGACAGGGCAAGCTCACCTTGTGTTGTCCGGCAGCGCCTGCTGCCCTTGATCTGGCCGAGGATGCGGCGACGCTGACCTTGACCGATGGCCGCAGGCTGCGCGCACGCTTGGTGGTGGCAGCGGATGGAGCGGACTCCTGGACGCGCAGCGCAGCAGGTATTGAGGTGGCTTTTAAACCTTACGGTCAGTTGGGCGTCGTGGCTAACTTTGCCGTCGAAAAACCGCATGGCAACACAGCGTTTCAGTGGTTCCGCCCGGATGGCATCGTGGCCTGGCTGCCTTTGCCTGGCCAGCAGATGTCCATGGTGTGGTCTGCGCCAATGGCGTTGGGTGAAGAACTGCTTGGCTTGTCTGCCGGGGCCTTGTGCGCGCGGGTAGCGGATGCGGGCGGACACGTCTTGGGCGAGCTTCGCTTAATCACGCCTGCGGCAGCGTTTCCATTGCGCCTAATGCGCGCGCCGCAGACGGCGTTACCCCGTTTGGCGCTGGTGGGCGATGCGGCGCACACAGTGCATCCACTTTCCGGGCATGGCATTAATCTGGGCTTTCAGGATGTGCGGGTTTTAGCACAAACACTGCTGGACGCTGTGCCACAGCAGGATTGCGGTGATTTACCCTTGCTGCGCCGCTTTGAACGGGCACGTAAAGAAGAGATTTTTGTGCTACAAACCGCAACGGATCATTTGCAGCGCTTGTTCAATGTCCGCCGCGGGCCGTTGGTTGGCTTGCGCAATCTGGGGCTGAACCTCACTAACCGTTTGCCGGTCGTAAAAGATGTTTTAGTCCGTTACGCCTTAGCCTCTTGAGCTTGACGCCCTGATTTTGGAGAAATTATGCTTAACCCGATGAAGAAAAAAATAGTTGCCCTCACCGTCTTGCTTGCTGGCTTCTCGATGTCAGCACTGGCTGGCGAGGCAGAGGTGAAAAAAGCGCTGGAGTCGACCGTAGGCAAGGTTGAGAAAATCAGCAAATCGCCCATTGCGGGACTGTGGGAAGTGGCCGTTGATGGGCAGATTTTTTATGCCGACGATAAAGGCAGCTATTTGCTGGCGGGCAATCTGATTGAGATTAAATCCGGCAAAAACCTGACCGCTGAGCGGCAGTTCGCCGTACTGCCACTGGAGCTCGCCGTCAAGCAAGTGCGCGGCACAGGCAAAAACGTGCTGGTGACATTTGAAGACCCGAATTGCGGTTACTGCAAAAAACTGGCCAAGGAATTGCAGTCAGTTAAAAACCTGACGCTCTACACTTTCCTTTACCCTGTGCTGGGGGAGGACTCCACCGAGAAATCGAAAATGATCTGGTGTTCGGCTGATAAAGCCAAAGCGTGGAATGACTGGATGGTCAACGGCAAGGCACCAACGGCGGCTCCGCCTAAATGCAGCACTGCGGGTCTCGATAAATCAATTGAGCTCGGACGCAAGTTACGCATTAACGGCACACCTGCGATGTTCTTCACCACCGGGGAACGCGTGGGTGGCTATATCCCGGCTACCGAGATTGAAAAACGGTTCAATGGCCGGGATAGCTAACATCCGCAACTGGCAACAATACACAGGATAACCACATAAAAAAGCGCGCCTGCCACGGCGCGTTTTTTATTCCCCTTGACCCGCCGCTTGTGCGGCCGACAAAAAGTCGGCGCTGGCAACACGGCGACGTTTTGCTCTCCAGTCGGGAACGCCCGGGTTTAAAACGATGTTTCGCGCTCAGCAGAAGCGGAAATTTTGTGGATGGTGATATCTGAGCCATCAAATTCTTCTTCTGCATCAAGACGGATACCCAGCGTTTTTTTCAGCGTGCCATAGACTATCCAACCACCGGCAAAAGCCACCGCAATGCCCAGCAGCGTGCCAAGCATTTGGCTCGCAAGCGCTACGCCGCCGCGGCCGCCCAGCGCAGTGGCACCAAAGATTCCCGCTGCCACACCGCCCCATGTCCCGCACAAGCCATGCAAGGGCCACACACCCAGCACATCGTCAATTTTCCAGCGATTCTGCGTCAGGATAAACATCACCACAAACAATCCGCCCGCCACACCCCCCGTGACCAGCGCGCCCAAGGGATGCATCACATCCGAGCCCGCGCACACCGCAACCAATCCAGCCAACGCGCCGTTATGCACAAAGCCTGGGTCATTTTTGCCCGTCACCAAGGCCGCGAGCGTGCCGCCAACCATGGCCATGAGGGAATTGATCGCCACCAGGCCAGAGACTTTATCAAGTGTTTGTGCGCTCATGACGTTAAAGCCGAACCAGCCGACAATCAGTATCCATGCACCCAGGGCCAAAAATGGCACGCTCGATGGCGGATGGGCGGCTATCGCACCATGTTTATCGTAGCGCCCCCGCCGCGGGCCAAGCTGGATCACAGCTGCCAAGGCTGCCCAGCCGCCGACTGCATGCACCACCACCGAGCCGGCAAAGTCGTGAAACTCCGCCCCGAATTGCCGGGCCAACCACGCCTGCAGACCAAAGGCGTGATTCCAGGCAATGCCCTCAAAAAACGGATACACAAAGCCGACCAGAAAAAAAGTGGCAGCCAATTGCGGCTTGAATTTGGCGCGCTCTGCGATACCCCCCGAAATAATCGCCGGGATAGCCGCCGCAAAGGTTAACAGGAAAAAAAAGCGCGTTAGCTCAAAACCAGCGTTTTGGGCCAGGATCTCGGCATTGCTGAAAAAATGCAGGCCATAAGCAATGCCGTAGCCAATGAAAAAGTAGGCCAGCGTGGAAATGGAAAAATCCGCCAGAATTTTGACCAGGGCATTGATCTGGTTTTTTTTCCTGACTGTGCCCAACTCCAAAAACGCAAATCCTGCGTGCATGGTCAAAATCATGATCGCGCCAAGCAAAATAAACAGAACATCAGCCGAGGTTTTTAATGACGCCATAAAGCTATCCTTTCGTAATGCACTACATTAAGGCAAAAGCGCAATACGAAAGCAAAAGCCATTCCATGTTATAAGTCAATAAAAATCATCAAGTTATGATTTTAATGAATCCAAAAATGATTCATAACAGTGCATTCTGCGCGCAACAGACGCACTACTTTGGTGATTTTTTTCAAAAAGTCGGTGTTGGCAATACGGCAATGGCAAGCTGAAACTTTCCATTAGAAAGAAGCCTCAACTTGGTGCACCAAGGTAATGCTTTCAAAGCCCTTCAGTCGGCATATAGCTGCGTGGCATAAGCACCCATAAACGACCGCTCTGGCGCATTCTTCCTGCCAAATTTCCAGCTTCTATACCGCTACCCCAGTAAAAATCACCCCGCACCGCACCGCGAATTGCACCACCCGTGTCTTGTGCCAGCATCAACTTTGTGAGCGCTTGCCCACTATTCGGCATAGTGGTCGCCAGCCATAAAGGGGCGCCTAGCGGCACATAACGCGGATCGACCGCTAGCGATCTTGCGGGCGTTAGCGGCACGCCTAGCGCACCTAAAGGGCCTAGGCCTGTGAGCGGCAATTCGCGGAAAAACACCATGCTTGGGTTTTGGTTCAGCAGTTCATTGAGCCGTTTGGGATTATTTTGTGCCCAGTTTTTAATGCCTTGCATGGAGGCTTGATCCAGTGAAATCTCGCCTTGGTCTACCAGCCAGCGGCCAATGGAGCGGTAAGGATGGCCATTTTGATCCGCATAACCCACCCGCATACGGCTGCCATCGGGCAGGGCAATCTGGCCTGAACCCTGAACCTGCATGAAAAACAGTTCGACCGCATCAGACACCCAGGCAATGGCTTTATGTAAGCGCTTGCTCTCTTGCTGTTCCCATTCAGCGCGATCGTAATAAGGCACAAGCTTTTTCCCTTCCACGCGCCCGCGCAAGCGCAGATGCTTTAATTCCGGATAAATTTGGGATAAATCAACGGTGATCAAATCATCCGGCGCACCATACACCGGATACGGATTTTGCCGCGAGGGCTTACGGCTGCCTTGCAACACGGGTTCATAATAACCAGTAATCATGCCGGTACGCGAGCCATCGGCATTGACCATCACCCAAGGCTGAAACTGGCCTTTAAACCAGGCACGCACCGATGGCGGGCTGCTGGCATCGGCCATCTGCGCGGCAAGACAAATCGGCTGCCAGAGCGCTTGCTTGTTCAATGTCAGGCAACTGGCTAAAAAGGCGGTGAATGCGGGTGTAGGATCATCCTCCTCCCAACCCGGCAAATCCTCCCAACGTGCTGCTTGCATGGGGGACGCTGCAGGCGGGGGAGGGGCCACCGGCGGCATAGAGGAAACAGAAGGCAGGCTGGGGCAACGCTGCGGGGCTGGCGTGGTGGTACAGCTGGATAAGAGAAAAGCCGTGCAGGCAATAAGAAGTGGGATCGAGGGGATTTTCATGAATCTGCTAAAGTTCGCCGCGTTAAAAACTAAGAGTTTACCGATGACTGACTTTTCCCGCTTTCTGCTTCGTGCCGAAGCACTCATGAATCGCATTGAAGCAATTTTGCCACCCCCTTTGCCAACCACCGACTGGTCGACCTGCGCCTTTCGCTGGCGTAGCCGCAACGGGCGTGGCTGGCTGGAAAGCGTGCGGCATCCGCACGCCATTGGGCTGGATGATTTGCAGGGCGTGGATGCGCAAAAAGAGAGCGTCACGCAAAACACACTGCAATTTATCCAGGGAAAACCAGCCAACAATGTGCTGCTTACCGGCGCACGCGGCACAGGTAAAAGTTCGCTGGTCAAAGCCGTGCTCAATCGTTTTTCGCACCGCGGTTTGCGTTTGATTGAAGTCGACAAGGATGATCTGGCGTATTTGCCGGATATTGTGGATATTGTCTGTGAGCGAAAAGAAAAATTCATTATCTTCTGCGACGATTTATCGTTCGAGACCAATGAGCCGGGCTATAAAGCCATGAAAAGCCTGCTCGATGGTTCAATTACCGGCATGCCGGAAAACTTGCTGGTGTATGCCACCTCCAACCGCCGCCATCTGATGCCGGAAAAAATGTCCGAAAATCTGGAAGCCACACACACCGCAGACGGCGATGTGCATCCAGGCGAGACCACGGAAGAAAAAGTCTCGCTCTCCGAGCGCTTTGGCCTGTGGTTGTCGTTTTACGCTTTCAGCCAGGACGAATATCTCGACATCTGCGCGCATTGGCTGACCGTGTTTGGCTATCCCACGCCAAACCTGGAAATCGGCAACCCCGTCCGGCGCGAAGCCTTGCAATGGACACAAATGCGCGGCGCACGCAGCGGCCGCGTGGCCTGGCAATTTGCCCGCGATTACGCCGGGCAGCACAAAGCGCCAAAAAAATAGGCCTGGCGACAGGAATCTCCCGATGCGCATGCCAACAAGACACCGATCAAGACAAATCGCATGAAAACTACCCACGTGGCCGCCGCCGTGATCGAGCGCCCGGATGGGCAATTTCTGCTTGGCCAGCGTGCCGTCGGCACGTTTTACGCAGGCTACTGGGAATTCCCGGGGGGCAAGGTAGAGCCGGGCGAGACGCCTTATCAAGCCTTGCTGCGCGAATTGCATGAAGAGCTTGGCATCACGGTCACGCGTGCCGATCCGTGGTTACGCCGCAGGCATGTGTATGAACACGCGCATGTGCAACTGTATTTTTTTCGTGTACGTGGCTGGCAAGGTGAGATCACACCCCGCGTGCATAGCGCTTTGAGCTGGCAGATGCCCGGCGCAACGAACGTTCAACCCATGCTGCCCGCCAACGCCCCCATCCTGGCAGCCCTTGACCTGCCCGCGTTTTACGCCATCACCCATGCCGCAGAGATAGGAGTTGATGCGCAGCTCGTCGCGTTGGACCGGGCATTACAACGCGGGGTACAACTGGTTCAGTTGCGCGAACCTGCGCTTAACGCCAACGTGCGTCAAGACTTTGTTCATGCAGCAACCAAGCGCTGCCACGCGGCTGGCGCACGCGTGCTGGTACATAGCGACGCCCACTTGGCGCAAGCAGCGGGGGCAGACGGAATACACCTTACCGCCAGGCAGCTCATGGCAATCACCACCCGCCCTGGCTTTCCGCTCGTAGCCGCCTCATGCCACAGCACGGCGGAAATGCACCACGCCGCGCTGTTAGGTTGTGATTTTGTGGTCTATGGCCCCGTGCGTGAAACCGCCACCCACCCCGGTCGTCAAGGTTTGGGCTGGGAGCGGTTTGCAGCAGCGGTTAGCGGCCAGGTGGAAGACAATGACGCCGTCCCACCAGCGCCGACTTTTCCACCGATTTACGCCTTGGGCGGGCTAAGCCCTGAAGATATCGACACGGCCTGGATCTGCGGCGCACAGGGCGTGGCGGCGATTCGCTCGGCCTGGCAGTAAGGCCAAAACAAAGACTGGAAACAATTTCCACCCAGTTCCTGCATGGCAGGGCGATGTGCAACCCCGACCCTTAGCCCAGCCTATGGGCTTACCAGCCTGGTTACTTAAACTCGGCTTCGTCGCTGAACGGCTCTTCTTCTTTGGCCGCAATACGATATTGATCGCTCGCCCACGCGCCTAAATCATCGCGTTTGCAGTGCGCAGAACAAAAAGGACGAAAACGGCTTTCTTCCACCCACGGCACGGACGCGCCACAGCGCGGGCAGGCAACAATGCGTGGTGATTTTTTGGAAGAGCCAGTTAAAGCCTCCGATCGACGGGGAGAGGAATCACGTTCAGCGGCCATGGTAAGTAAATGCCACCCACTGATGATGAAACACGCGAAAGGCAGCATAAAAACCCGCCCACGGCCGGCTTTGCACAGCCAGCCGCCGCAGGCGGCGCAACGCAGGTGGCGCGAATTCCCACCCCCCTCCCAACCTCCCCCCCACGGGGGAGGGGGCTGTCTGGCCCGCTATGTGAGCGGCGTGGTCTGGCATCAAATGGTGTTGTTTCATGCTAAAGATTACACAGCGTCATATCAAACTCAACATCCGACTCCACCTGACGTGGCCTTTGCACCATGTCGGGACGCAAAAAACGGATATTGATCGCCAGCTTGCCGGCGGAGATTTCCGGAATAACGGGGATGTTTTTTCTGACTTGCAGACGAATCAACTGATAGCTTCGGCCACCCATCATGACCTGATACGCACCGCGTGCGGCAAGCAGTTTTTCGGATCGGCCAGAAGCACGCAACAAGCGCAGCACGATGCTAAGCGCTTGTTGAATCGGCAGCATGGGCGTAAGCCAGGCGTCAATATCCTTCTGACGCATGGAAGCATCACGGTTAAGCCAGTAGTGATAACCGGGCAGGTCAAATTCGCACACACCGCCGGGAATGGCTGCGCGGTTTTTAATGCCCATCAGCCATTCGTTTTCACGCAGGTAGTGGCCGATTTTGCCTTGCAGCGCTAAAAGCTGCGTGCTGGCTTGCTCAATTTCATACAAGGCGCCAGAGAGCGCATCTTCTGAAATATCGGGATTATTGCGAAAGGAGAGCAAAATCTGCCGTTGCCGCTCCAACTCCTGAACCAGATCGAACTTTAAATCGGCACGACCGGCAACTTCCAGCAGCTCAAACAGCAGTACCAAAGCGACATGATGCTCAGCAGCCCCGGACAAGGCGGCAAAATGCTGGATTTTCTCGAACAAGTCTTCAAGCCGCAGCAAGGTGCGCACGCGTTCACTGAGCGGATATTCGTAAGTAATCACTCGCCAACCGGAGGGGTGTATAAATAAAAGGCATTGTCACCGAAATCACGGTAAATCTCAACCCGCCTGATGCGCCAAATGGCGATATTTTTGGTCTAAAAAAGCCACCTGTGGCGCTAAAGCCGCTATACCACCCTCATTATTGATGACATCGTCCGCCACGCCCAGACGCGCTTCACGCGTTGCCTGCGCCTGAAGAATCCGCTCAACCTCAGTTTGCGCCAAGCCACTGCGCGCCATGACACGTTGAATTTGCATAGCCTCTGGGCAATCAACCACGGCAATGCGCTGCACACGGTGTTGGTAATCGGCTGACTCGACCAACAAGGGAACGACCAAAATAATATACGGCGGCTCGCGCAGACTTTTCGTTTGGATACAGCGCTCAACTTCCTCGCGAATCAGCGGATGAAGAATGGCTTCGAGCCGTTTGCGCTCTGCCGGCTTGGCAAAAACATGGGCACGCATCGCCGCACGATCCAGCGCACCCTCTTGCGTGAGCATCTGCTCGCCAAATAACTCGCGTATTTTGGGCATCGCCATGCCACCGGTTGCGGTGAGTGCATGCGCCACAACATCCGTATCAATCACCGGCACGCCGTGCGCGGCAAACAAATTCGCCACCGCGCTTTTCCCGCTGCCAATGCCGCCGGTGAGGCCAACCAGATAGCTCATGGTTGCAGGGCTTTCCGTGCCATGGGTTACCTACCCTTCTTTTCCCTTGCCTTCATCCCGCACAATGCATCAACCATGCGCCGGGAAAAGCGAGCAATGCCGCTTTCACGGCGTCGTCCAGTACGGTGCCAGACGCATACAATTCAACACCTTCATGCGCCAAATCCGCAACAGGCTTTATCCACCGCGCATTGCTTATGCCTTGCCTGGCAAGTGCCGCAACAAAGGCGCGCGCAGCGGCTTCATCCTTGAACACACCGAGCAAGACATCAAATTTTCCTTTTTCTGTCGCTTGAATTTGCACGGCAGACAATGGTGCAGGCGGTTGCGGCTGTTTAGCCAGCACCACTGCTTTTTGCGCTTCTGCCTGCGCCATGTCCGCCAGGCCCGGGATCAATACACGGTGATAATCCTGCGCGGGCAAACGCACCGCATGCCCGCTGGCCGCGCTTATATTCAAGACAATCTTTTCAGCCTCAGCGGCCGTCAGGCCGCCGATGGCAAGGCATGTCTGTGCTGGCGCATTTTCCTTATCGGCTGGATGGGCGGCCGCAACCGTTCCAGCATCTTCAGCCGCGTTCGCCAGAATACGGAGTTTGTCAGCATTCACTTGCTGCGACATGCGTTGCGGCTCGTGGATCTCTTCTTTGCCGAACACAAAATAACCTTGCGACCAGGCCAGAAAAACCAGATTCACCAACATCAGCACGAAAAAAATAATGCGCAAATTTTTCACGAATTAATCACCGATTTACCGGGTTATCACCATTGTTTATTCGCGCCACAAACGCCCATGGTAAGTAAATACCACCCGCTGATGATGAAGCACGCAAAAGCAGCATAAAGATCCGCCGCCCCCGCACAGAGGAGGTGGCTGTCTGGCCCGCTGCGCGAGCGGCGTGACCCGGCATCAAATGGTGTTGTTTCACGCTAACAGCCCGCTTTCTTTAGCCACCTGCAACAAGCCTTCCAGCACCAAATAATCCACATGCCGTACAGGGCTTGCCAGATGAGGCAACAAATACGCGGCGGCGCCGCCCGACACGATACACTGCGCTGCGCCTTGCAGCGCACGCATGCGGCCAATCGCGCCTAATGTGGCATGTAGCGCACCGCCCATGATCGCATCCTGCGTATTTTTCGGCGGCACATGCAATGCCAAATCAGCGCGTGATGTCGCATCAACTTTTAAGCCTGCTGTGTTTTTCGTTAGCGCCTGCTGCATCAAACTCATGCCTGGCAAAATCAGCCCACCCTGAAATACCCCAGCCGCGTCAAGATAATCAATGGTGGTTGCCGTGCCCGCCTGCACAACAATGGCTGACGCAACCGCTGGCGAGCGTGCGTTGCCCGCATCAGCCGCCATCAACAACGACCGCCCCGCGATCAAGCCCGCCCACCGGTCCGCGCCTAGCCAGGTAGGCTAAAGAAAGCGG
>LNAQ01000307.1_pt1 | contig 11568 bp, 9 predicted proteins | sample 602591 | NCBI WGS metagenome assembly LNAQ01 (sample SAMN02440304, study PRJNA202911) | soil metagenome | biome: Subtropical and temperate rainforests or woodlands; isolation source: soil samples (1 kg each in a 20% v/v slurry with milli Q water) were... ... | reverse complement strand
GCACCGCGCGGGCGAGCGTCGGGTCCGGCAGCGCCGGGCGCGGGCGGGCGGAAGGCTTGGGCTGGCTGGCCGTGGACGCGCGATCGACGATGAACTGCTCCGACACCTTGTCGGCGAGGCCGCGCCCGCCATGCGCCTCGATCAGCGCCAGCATCATGTCGAGCGGCGCGACGCCGCCGGTGCAGGTAAGGCGGTCGCGGTCGATGACATAGGAATCCTCGACGAAATCGATGTCGGGGAATTCCTCGCGCACCGGCGAGAGGTTCTCCCAGTGCACGGCGCAGCGGTAAGAATCCAGCAGGCCGGCATCCGCCAGCACGAAGCTGCCGGTGCATAGCGCGCCCAGCGCGGTGCCGCGCCGATTGAGGCGGCGCAGCGCGTCCTCGATGGCCGGGGTCGCGGCGTGGCGGATGTCGGTGCCGCCGCACACCAGCAGCAGATCGAGCGGGCCGGCCTCATGCAGCGCGAGTGTCGGGGTGAGGGTAAGGCCGTTGCTGGCAGCGGCCGGGATGCCGTCGAGCGTCACCACAAACCATTCGTAAATGGTTGTCTCGGTAACGTAATTGGCCATGCGCAAGGCTTCCAGCGCATTGGCGCAGGCGATCATGGAATGGTTGGGCAGCGTCAGGAAGCCGATGCGCGTGAGCGCTGAGAGGTCGGGCACGGGGGCCATCCATGCGGTTCGCGGTGCGGTTCGGCACTGTAGCGCGCAAAAGGCCGGCGCCAGAAATACCCATCGATGGCCTTCGCGCGGCGCGAATGCCGCCGCAAAAATGTCCGCCGCGCTGTGATGAATAGGGTCAGATAACCAGAGGGCTTCCAATGCCGTTCAATCCCTACGCCTCGCGCATCCATTCAAGGCGTTCCAACCGCATTGCGCTGCCGGTCGGCTTCGCCGTGCTGCTGGTCGCCGGCATCTACATGGCCAACGGCACCGGCACGCCGGAGGCGCAGGCGGTGGCTCAACCGGAGAAGATCGTCCGGCTGGTGCCGCCGACCGAGGATGTCGAGTTCAACACCGTGCCAAAGGGCAACCGCGCGCCCTTGCCGGAACTGGTGCGGGCCATCGAGCCGGCGGCGGTCTACAAGCCGACCGTTGCGGAAAAGAAGAAGCCGCAGGAGGCAAGCGAGAAGCGTCTGGCGGCACTGCCGCCCGGCGTCGAGCGCTTCGACCAGTGCCAGGGCGATTGCGACACCCGCGACCCGATGCTGGTGCGGGCCTCCTATCCGGTGGTCGTTGACCAGCCGGCGGCGAGGCCACTTGAGCCCATGCGTTCGGCGGAAGCGGAAAGCTCGCTGTTCGACCTGCCCTCGCTGCCGAGCCCCGGTGAGATCGTCGACCGCACCGTCGCCGGCACGCAGGCGGCCTACGGCGTGGTCAAGCAGGCGGTGACGAGCACCATCGACCTGGTGCGCTAGCGGTCAATGACGAGGTCGCTGGTCGGCTTGGAGCAGCACAGCAGCGCCATGCCGGCATCGATCTCACGCTGGCGGATGCCGCCGCCATGCTTCATGTCGACGGTGCCGGCGATCAGCTTCGACTTGCAGGTGCCGCACAGCCCCTTCGAACAGGATGACGGCAGCCGCACCCCGGCGCGGCGGGCGGCATCCAGCACGAACATGTCCGACGAGCACTCGATGGTGCGTTTCGCCTTGGCGAACTCGATTGTGTAGGTGACCGCCGCCGGCTTTGCGATGTCCGCGACGACCTCGGCCGCCAGCACCTCGGCGGCGATTTCCGGCTCGGCACTGGCGAGTTCGTTGAAGTCGAAGCTCTCCTCGTGATGGCGGGCCATGTCGAAGCCGGCGTTCTTCAGCATTTCGCGCACCGCCGCCATGAAAGGCGAGGGGCCGCAGACGAAGACCTCCCGCTCTGTGTAGTCCGGCGCGATATGGTTGAGCAGGCCGAGATTCAGCCGGCCGCGCAGGCCGTGCCACGGCTCGAACGGTGAGTCGGCCTCGCAGATCGGCGCGAAGCGGAAGTGGGACGGCTGGTTGCGCGCCATCAGCTCCAGCTCGGCCCTGAACACGATATCGGCCGGCGAGCGGGCAGCGTGGACAAAGGCGATGTCGCGCGGCTCGGCGAGATCGTGGAAGGTGCGCGCCATCGACATCAGGGGCGTAATGCCTGAGCCGCCGGACAGAAACAGATATTTCGGCGCGCAGTTCGGCGTGCCCTGCCGGAAGCAGGAGAAATCGCCCATCGGGCCGACCGCGCGAAGGATCGAGCCGACCTTGAGGGTGTCGTGCAGATGGTTCGACACCGGACCACCCGGCACCCGCTTCACCGTGATGGAGATGGTGTGCGGGCGGGTCGGCGCCGAGGAGATGGTGTAGCAGCGATTGACGCTCTCGCCCTTGATGTCGAGATCGAGCGTGATGAACTGGCCGGGCTCGTAGTGGAACACGCACGGTGAGCGCGGCGCCAGCACGAAGGTGCGCACATCCGGCGTCTCATCGCGGATCGCCCGCACCACCAGCGCGTCGTCGACATCCGGGTTCCACTCCGGCAGCGCGGCGCCAAGGCGCTGGGCTGCGGGATCGGGCGAGGCGGCGGGGGTCGAAGCGTCCATATTGTTTACGCCTGGCTGTTCAGTCATTTCGGAGGTCGGGGAGCAACGTCATCCTGAGGTGCTCCGCGCAGCGGAGCCTCGAAGGATGGAGGACGAGAGCGGCGCTTTGCTTGAGCATCCTTCGAGGCCCGGCTTGCGCCGGGCACCTCAGGATGACGGCGTTATCAGGAGTCTGGCCCGTTCACCGCCCCACATGCTCGGCCATCCGGCCGATGTACCAGTTGCAGAATTTGTCCACGAGCATCTCGGTGTGCGGGGAATAGGGGCCGGGCTCATAGGCCGGGCTTTCCGCGCCCTTCTGGCAATAGCCGACCAGCGTGGAATCCTGGTCGTTGGTGGCGTCCCACACCGCGGTGAGGTTCTCGATGTCGTAATCGACGCCCTCGACCGCATCCTTGTGCACCAGCCATTTGGTGCGCAGCAGCGAGCGCTCGGCATCCAGCGGCAGCACCGAGAACACCACCGCATGGTCGGACATGAAGTGGTGCCAGCTATTCGGCTGGGTCCAGAAATGCAGCGCGCCGTGCTTGGGATCGTTGATCTGGCCGAGCAGCTTCTTGCAGGCCGCCTTGGTGTCGCCGGTGTGGCTCTCACCATCGCCGTCGAGCGGCAGGCGCTCGGTGCGGAAGCCCGAGATCATGTCGTCGAGATGCTCGATCATCGTTGAGGGAAAGCCGCAGGACTCCCACTCGCGATGGCTGGCGGTCACCAGCTTCGCATAGCGCTCGGCCTCGGCCCGCTCGAACTCGTTCAGTTCCTCGGGGGCGAAGCCGAAGCCGTGGGCGAATAAGGGCACGGTGAGCTCGGGATGGTTGCCCGCGCAGTGATAGCACTCGCGGTTGTTCTCCATGGTGAGCTTCCAGTTGCCGGGCTCGATGATGTCCTTCTCGAACGCCACCTTGGCGTTGCGCAAATCGTGCGGGGCGAGATAGGGCGCCATCTTCGCGGCCATCACGTCGAAATCGGCCGGCGGGTCGTCGGACAGGCACACGAAGATCAGCCCTTCCAGCGAGCGCACATGCACCGGCTTCAGGCCATGGCAGCCGGGATCGAAATCCGGGCCCATATGCTCGGCAAACAAGAGCTTGCCGTCGAGGCCGTAGGTCCAGGAATGATAGCGGCAGACGAGGTTGCCGACCGTGCTCTTGTAATCGTGGACGATGGGCGCGCCTCGATGGCGGCAGACATTGTGGAAGGCGCGGACATTCATGTCGTCGTCGCGCACAATGAAGATCGCGTATTTGCCGATGTCGAAGCTCATGGCGTCGCCCGGCTCGGCGATGTCAGGCTCCACGCCGACGAAGATCCAGTGCCGGGCGAAGATGATCTCCATGTCGGCGTCGAACACCTCGGGACTGGTGTAGAACGGCGCCTCCAGGCTGTAGCCCGGCTGGCGGCGGCGGATCAGCGTCTTCAGCGGCGTGTCGGTCACATCGAGCAACCGGCACCGGAGTCGGCCAGTGCCTTGGCGGCAATGCCGATCACCTTGTTCTCTTTGTTCTCGACTCTGCGCAGATAGATGTCCTGCACCGGATTGTGCGAGCGGCTCATGGTCCACTTGCCGCGTGGGCTGTCGATCTCTGCGGTTTCCAGGGCTTTGTACAGGGCTTGCTTGTTGCCCAGGTCGCCCTTGACGGCGTTGGCTCCCCGGACCAGCAGCAGCCCCGTGTCGTAGCCCTGCATGGCATAGACATCGGGCTGCATTTTGAAAGCCTGGGCATAAGCGAGGCGAAACTGCTTGTTGCGCTGGGTGGGCAGCACGTCGCTGTAGTGCATGGTGGTGATGATGCCGTCGGCGGCAGGCCCAGCGGCATCCAGCACACCTTCCGTCAGGAAGCCCGCGCCGTACAAGGGAATCTTGTCTTTCAGTCCTGCGGCTGCGTAGTCCCGAATGAACTTGGCGGCTCCGCCGCCCGCGAAGAAGCAGGCGACTGCATCGGGCTTGAGGGCCGCGATCTCGGTGAGCAGTGCCTGGAATTCGACCTGGGGGAAGGGTAGTCCCAATTCCTTGACGATGGTGCCACCCGCCTTGGCCAGTCCTTCCTTGAAACCCTCGAAGATTTCGTCGCCCCCCGCATACTTCCAAGTGATCCAGACCACCCTCTTGTGGCCTCTTTCCACCATGGCAGGCCCTAGGGCAAGGGCTGATTGAGCGTTGCTGAAGGAGGCTCGGAACACATTGGGCGCACAGAGGTTGCGGGTGGCGGCATGCACACCCGCATTGGGAATCAGGTTCAGCACGCCGGTGCTTCGCGCCACCCGCTGAATGCCCAACTGAACACCAGAATGCACAGTACCAATCAGCACATCGACCTTGTCACGCTGTACCAGCTTGTTGGCGTTCTCGATGGCCTTCGAGGGGTCTGACTCGTCGTCGACCTTGAAGTATTCGATCTCGCGGCCACCGAGTTTGCCGCCTTGTTCGTTGATCGCCATACGGAAGCCGTTTTCAATGGCCACGCCGAGCTGCGCAAAGGTGCCGGTGTACGGCAGCATGAAGCCGACACGCGTGCTGCCGGATTGGGCGCGGACGAGGGTGGGCAGCAGAATGCCGGTGGATGCGGCGCCAAGGACGGCTGCACTGCGAGAGAGGACGGTGCGACGGGATGGGGAATGGGCGGTCATGGGAATGTCTCCTTTGTAGGTGTGAGCAGGGGTCAGGAAAAATAGAAGGGGGCGCAACACACCTCCTCCGCACTGGACGCGGTGTCTGTCCATCGATACCAGGCGACGCCGTCGGCATCTTCGGAACACGCAGCGACCTTCTGGTGGATCAGGAAGTTCAGGCAGGCGATGCTTTCGCCGGTGGCCAGACCCAGCAACGCGCCATCGTTGTGGGAGATCGAGCGGGAAAAAAGCGCTCCGAAGACGTCCACCGCACGCATGGGCTCTCGCAAAAGTTGTTTGAGCCGCTCAAGCGCCTGGTCCTGCGCGTTCAGCAGTGCATCGATGCGCGCATGCAGTCCCCGAAAGCATTCGTTGTGGGCAGGCAGGACCAGCACGTCATCGGGCACCTCTCGCCGAATCTTTCTCAATGAGCGGTACCAGTCGGCCATCGGGTTCGAGTCGGGCTCGAGGGGATAGACCGACACATTCGATGAGATCCTGGGCAAGACCTGATCGCCCGAAATCAGTAGCTTGAGTTCCGGGCAATAGAAGCATGCGTGCTCGGGCGAGTGACCGCTGCCCACAATCACACGCCAGCTGTGATCGCCGATCTTCAGAACCTCTCCATCCTCCATGCGACGGTAGCTGTCGGGCAGCGCATGGATGTGTTTACCAAAATCCCCAAAGCGCGCGCGGTAGGCTTCGATGGCGGCTTCGCTCCACCCGGCACGGCGGTAGAACGCCGTCGCGTCGATCGGTGCTTCTCGGCCTGTGTCGGAAACAGTGACGCGGCAGGACAGGTATTCCAGGCGTGTCATCCAGAGACGGACCTGGAACTTGCGGGTCAGCCAGCCTGCCATGCCGACGTGGTCGGGGTGCATGTGGGTCACCAGAACACGGGTCAGGCCCCAGGTCTCGCCGGCGCTGGCAAACACTTCTCGCCATGCCTGTGCTGTCTCGGGGGATCGCACGCCGGTGTCCACAAGTGCCCATCCGGCGCCATCGTCGATGGCCCAGAGATTGATGTGGTTCAACGCATAGGGCAGTGGCATGCGAATCCAGTGCACACCCGGCGCGACCTCCATCGCCCGCGCATTCTCCGGCGGGCGATCGAACGGATAAGTGAGTGCCTGCATGGGTCAGGTGGCGCCAGATTGATCGGCGGCACGCAGCCGGAAGCGCTGGATCTTTCCTGTCGCCGTCTTCGGCAGGTCGGGCATGAACTCGATCCAGCGCGGGCACTTGATGTGCGCCAGTTTCGATCGCAGCAATTGGCGAATCGAATCTTGCAACGCCTCGTCCGGCACGTAGCCGTTGCGCAGAACCACGTAGGCCTTGGGCTTGATCATCTGTCGCTCGTCAGGTACCCCGATGACGGCACATTCGAAAACGCTTTCGTGCTCCGCAAGGACGGATTCGATCTCGCCAGGAGACACCCAGACACCTCCGACGCGAAGCATGTCGTCGATGCGACCGACATAAAAGAAGTTGCCGTTTACATCCTGGTAGCACTTGTCACCTGTCAGTACGCCACCATCCCACATCGTGGCCAACGTCTTTTCCGGCTTGTTCCAGTAAGTCTGGGCGGCGGTGGGGCCTTTGACAAACAGGTTGCCTATCTCACCGATGGGTAGGGCCCGGCGTTGTTCGTCAAGGCATTGCGCCTCATAGCCTTTCACGAGCTTTCCGCAACTGCCTGGAACGATCGAGCCCGGCATGTTGATCATGTACATGTGGGTCAGTTCGGTGGTGCCGACCCCATCCATGATCTCTTTGCCGGTCAGCTCGAGCCATTGGCGGTAGAGCGCGGGTGGCAACAACTCGCCTCCGCTGATGCAGAAACGCAAACGACTGCAAGCGGCCTTTACGGCATCGTGGTTCATCGTGCGCATCAGCTCCAGCATGCCGGCATACAAGGTGGGCACGGCCATCAGAACCGAGGGTTGCCGGGAAACAAGATGCTCAAGCACCACGTGTGGCTTGATGGCGTCTGGTTCGACGACGATCGCAGCGCCCACGCGCAGTGGAAAGTACACCTGGTTGCCCAGTCCATACGCGAAGAACATCTTGGGTGGGCAAAGAATCAAATCGGACCGCGCGAGGCCGAGAGTGCCCAATGCAAAGAGCTCAGTGGCCCAGTAGATGTGCTCGTGCGTGTGCACCACTCCCTTCGGTGCACCGGTGCTGCCGGAGCTGTAGAGCCAGAATGCAGCCTCTGCGGGATTTCGCGCGCAGGTCTCGAGCATTGGGGGCATCGCATCGACGGCTGGTCCGAAGTTTAGGTACCCCTCTGCATCGCCGTTGGCGACAAATAACAGGTCGGGAAAATCGTCGGTGTGCCGGATTTCGTCGATACGATCGACAAGTGAATGGTCGACGATGAGCGCCCGCGCTCCGCTATCCCTGACGTAGTAGGCGTAGTCCGAGGCCTGAAGAAACGTGTTGATCGGGAGGCTGACCGCACCGATCTTCATGGCGCCCAGGAAGGTCGCGACGAAGTCGAGTCCATCCAGCATGCTGAACATCACACGATCGCCCGGTCCGATGCCTTTTGACTGCAGCAGCCGTCCAACCTGGCAAGCGCGTCGGTACACATCACCGAAGGAGAAGCTTCCGTCGCGCGTGATGAGGTAGGGTCGCTGTGCTTCTTCCGGCGCCATGCGCAATTCGAAAAGATAGTCGACAACGTTGCCCTTGAGGCCCGTTTCTGGCCTTTTCTGCTCTATGACTGCTTCCATGGGGTCTCCATATCCTTCGTGGGTTGTTCCGGTTCGTGCTCTTCTGTTGGGACAGGTATCACGGCAAGCTCGCGAGAAATCTTTGAAGTGCGCTCTGGCAAGACTCGGGTTGCTCCAGCTGCAAAAAATGGCCGGTTCCCGAAATGGCTTCGTAGCTCGCACCCGTTTCCTGATGCAGGCTCAGCGATGTGAAACTCGGCACTTGGGCTGTGGGGAGGCAAGGGTCTGAGGCGATCAGATGGACGGGGCAGGGCGGCCCGACCACGGTATCCCAGGCGAGACGGCTGAGATTGGTCTGATAGATATGTGCCTCGCGCTCCGGTGCGCAGTTCAACATCCATGTGCCGCTGGTGAGATCGCAATGCAATGAGGCGCGCGCCATATCGATGGGGGCAGAACCGCGCCAGGCACCAAACAGTGAGCTGCGGCCGAAGCGTTCGGCCAGATCTTCAGGGCTTTCATACGACGGCCGACGATGGCGGGCTTTCTGGGCCAGTGCCTGCACCTCCATCAGATGCCGTGCATCCAGTGGGTGACCTGGAGGAGGTGGCAAAGGTGGGTCGAACAGGACGAGAGCGTCCCAACGACGGCCGTATCGATGCGCATGCAACAGGCTCGTGACGGCACTCATCGAGTGAAAGACGCCCACGGTTTGACGCGTTCCGCGGAGCTGTTCCAGCGTGGTCCACAGGCTCTCCAGGTCCGTCACGAGTTGTGACCAGTGGTGTTGCTCCACAGCACCGGGTTGACTCATGCCGTGACCTCGAAAGTCAAAAGCGATGATTTCGTAGTCGACTCGCAATGCTTCCCAGAAGACACGGTAGCCAAACACGGCAAGGCCATTGCCGTGGCTTATCACGAGGCGTCTTTTCGCTTGCGTGTTGGGGAAGATTCGCGCGGCCAGCAGCGTGCCGTCGCTGGCCACCACACACAACGGCTCGCCGAGGTCTGTGGTGTGATCCGGTTCTGCATTCATGAGGTCTGGCGCAGGCAAGGCTCGGCTCATGTTCAAGCCTCCGAGGACACGGCGGGGACGAATTTGTCGCAGTAAATGTCCGCCCGAGATAGCCCGCTGCGCTCCAGGACCGCCGTGGCCAGGTCGACCATCGGCGGAGGACCGCAAAGATAGGCCTGAGCGCCGAACTGCTCACCCAGCTCGTTCTTCATGATGTCCACGACCGTGCCGCGTCGACCCGGCCAGTCCGACTTCTCGGGTTCATCCGACAGCACCGGAATGAATTGCAGTTGGGGGTATTGACCAGCCCACTGCTGCAGCTCTTCAGCACAGCCCAGCTCCTGCATGTTGCGCGTGCCATAAAAGAGAATCAGTTTGCGCGAGGTTTCGCTCGAGAGCGCGGATTCCACGATGGACTTGACGGGCGCGAGGCCTGTGCCACCGGCCACAAAAATGGCTGCGCCGGGATCGTCGGGATTGAACACGTAGCTTCCAAACGGACCACGCAGACTCACGATGTCACCGGCGGCCAGCTCGTGCCGTTGCAACAGTGAACTCACCCTGCCCCCGGGGTAGATGCGCACCAGAAACTCGAGCTGGGTGCTGCCTGGCCGATTGGAGGCCGAATAGGATCGGGCACTCGACGTGCCAGGGGCGAACCATTCGAAGTACTGTCCGCTCCTGAAGCTGATCGGCGTGGGGCACCGCATGGTCACTTGGGCGGTGCGCTCGCCAAACCACTTGACGCGCTCGATCACTGCATCGAAGTGCTGAATCTGCGGATGGCTGGTGGCGCGCAGCGGCACGCTGACGACCACGTCCGTTTCGGGATAGCACATGCACGTGAGAATCATCCCATCACGACGCATCTCGTCACTGAATATGGCGGGATCTGCACCGGGAAGTTCACGCACCTTGCCACGCACGAGTCGAGCCAGGCATTCGCCGCACTCGCCAGACCGGCAGTTGTAGGGCAGAGGAACGCCCTGTGTCAGGCAGGCATCCAAGAGGGACTCCTCCTTGCGCGCTGCCACCACTTGGTCGGTGCCATCAATTGCCAGAGAAAACATGCGTTGCTCCATTGCCGTGCAAGTCGTGTGTCCTTGTTCGGGTCACGTTGCTCAGTAGGCGCGATCGGTCTCGTCCTGGGCATCTCCTGACGGTGACCAGACTTCCCGGAAGTCCTCCGGCAGTGGGATGCCCCAATCTCCGGTGATGAAAGCGCGAACTTGCTGCCAATAGATCGCGCGCATGTTCTCGTTGGTGTCCTGCTTGATGCCCCAGTACCGATAGCGCTCGTTCTTTGGCGAGTTGTCACCTCCGAAGGATTGCAGGCCTACCCGGAGCCATTTGTGCACGGCGGTTTCAACTTCGGCACGCCCCTCTTCGCTCTGGAGCAGGTGCTTCACGGCGTCCATGCCGAGGCCGACGTGACCGTATTCTTCCTTGAGGGTTTCTTGGGCCGCGATGCGAAAGGGTTCGTACCTGCATTGCACGAAATGCCGGAACTGATGTGCTGCCGCACGGTCTACGATCGCCAGGAAGACGGCTTGGTCGGCCCATGACTCCATCGGCGTGTCGAAGGTCGAGAGATGGCCCTTCTTTCGGGCGTATTCCTCCCAGTCGAGGCCGAGGTCATCCATCAGTTTGCGGTAGCGCAAGTGATGGCCGTATTCCTCCATCACGGTGCGCGCCATTCGCAGCTTGAATTCGGGCGTAGGTGCGCGCAGGATGCTGCGTTCGAAGCAGTCGCCCCCGTACAGTTCGCTGACGACGTGGATGTTGATGAGGTTGAGCAGCAGCTCGCGATACTCGGGGTCTTCGGACCAGAAGGCCTGAACGGCGTCGGTCTGGGCAGCACCTGCGGGTGCCTGGCTGGGGTTGAGGGAAGCAGTGGCTTGCATCATGAATCCTTTGTGATCAGGGAGTTGGTGGTTGTGACCGACGGTGCGCGTCCGCTCAGTCGTAGAAATTGCGCCACGTGGTGCCGGCGTCAACGATGACGTTCTTGATTTCGGTGAAGTCGAACATCGTTTCGAACGCATCCTCGCGCCCGAAGCCGCTGGCCTTGGAACCTCCGAAGGCGGCGCCGGAGGGAAAGAGGTTGTAGCAATTGACCCATACGCGGCCACTCTCTATCGCTTGCGCTGCGGCATGGGCCTGCGCCAGATCGCGCGTCCATACCCCGGCGGCCAGGCCTTGCTCGACGCCATTCACCTCTTCGAGCATGGCGCGCTCGTCACTCCACTCCGAGAACGTGGCAACCGGGCCGAAGATCTCTTCGCGTTGCACGCGCCCAGCCGGGTCCAGGTTCTCGAACAGCATCGGCGCCATGAAGAGACCTCTTGGATACTTCTCGACGCGCACCTGGCGTTCGGCCGCAACCAGTCGACCGCCCTCTTGACGTGCGAGCTCGACATAGTCCCGCACCCGGTCGAAATGTAGCTTTGAGGCGAGCGTTCCCATCTGGTTGGCGCTGTCGAATGGGTCGCCGATTCGGAGGCGTGCGATCAAATCACGCAGACGGTCTTTCAGCCCGCTGGCGATGCTGCTGTGCGCCAGAATTCGACTGCCCGCTGTGCAGACCTGCCCCTGATTGAGGAACGCACCCAATGCAATGGCCTGCGCCGCACGGTCCAGGTCGGCGTCGGGGTACACGATCTGGGCGTTCTTGCCGCCAAGTTCGAGAGTGAGG
>LNAQ01000306.1_pt1 | contig 11596 bp, 9 predicted proteins | sample 602591 | NCBI WGS metagenome assembly LNAQ01 (sample SAMN02440304, study PRJNA202911) | soil metagenome | biome: Subtropical and temperate rainforests or woodlands; isolation source: soil samples (1 kg each in a 20% v/v slurry with milli Q water) were... ... | reverse complement strand
GTTGGTGTCGTAGCCCAGCGAAATGGCACGCGGCTCGTTTTCCTTGATGGCCTTGAGCACCTGGCCATAGGGCGAGTGCACGGTGCGCACGATCAGCAAAAACGCCGCCACCACCACGATAAACACCACGTAGTACATGGCCATGTCGTTCTGCAGATCCAAAACGCCAAACAGCTTGCCGCGGGGTACGCCTTGCAGCCCGTCTTCACCGCCAGTAAAGGGCATCTGCAGGCAGATGAAAAACAGCATCTGTGCCAGGGCCAGCGTGATCATCGTGGAGTAGATGCCGGTGCGGCGGATGGCAAAGAAACCCACCACCAGACCCAGCAAGGCGCCGCTGGCCGTGCCCAGCAGCAGGCCTATTTCGGGCGTAAAGCCCCACACCTTCATGGACTGGCCCGCCACGTAGGCCGAGCCCCCCAAAAAGGCAGCATGGCCGAAAGACAACATGCCGGTGTAGCCCAGCAGCAGGTTGAAGGCCGCAGCGAACAGCGCGAAGCACATCAGCTTCATCACGAATACCGGGTAGGCACCCAGCAACGGCGCCACCAGCAGGCCAATGAACAACAGGCCGTAGCCAAAAGCAGTAAGGTTCTTGGAATTCATGTGAGCAGCCCCTTATTTTTCTTTGCCGAACAGGCCGGCGGGGCGAATCAGGAGAACGATGACCATGATGACGAACACCACGGTCGAGGATGCTTCGGGATAGAACACCTTGGTGAATCCTTCGACGATGCCCAGGCCCAGCCCGGTCAGGATGGAACCCATGATGGAACCCATGCCACCGATCACCACCACGGCAAACACGACGATGATGAGGTTCTGACCCATCAGCGGGGACACCTGGTACACCGGCGCGGCCAGCACACCGGCAAAGGCCGCCAGACCGGCACCAAACGCATAGGTCAGCGTGATCATCAGCGGCACGTTGACGCCAAACGCCTCCACCAGGCGCGGGTTCTCGGTGCCCGCACGCAGGTAGGCGCCCAGCTTGGTCTTCTCGATCACGTACCAGGTGGCAATGCACACCGTGATGGAAGCCACCACCACCCAGGCACGGTAGTTGGGCATGATCATGAAGCCCAGGTTGGTGGCCCCTTCGAGCAGCTCGGGCGTGTCATAACCCAGGCCCGAAACGCCATAGATCGAGCGAAAGATCCCCTCGATCAGCAGCGTCAGGCCCAGTGTCAGCAGCAGGCCATACAGATGGTCCAGCTTGTAGATCCAGCGCAGCAGCAGCCTCTCGATCAAAACCCCGAACACCCCCACCACCAGCGGCGCCAGCACCAGCATCAACCAGTAGTTGATGCCAAAGTAGTTCATGGCCATCCAGGTAATCACGGCCCCCATCATGAACAGCGCACCGTGCGCAAAGTTGATGACGTTGAGCAGGCCGAAGATCACGGCCAGCCCGAGGCTGAGGATTGCGTAAAACGAGCCATTGACCAGCCCCAACAGGAGCTGGCTCAAAAGGCCCGGCAATGAGACACCAAAAATTTCCACATGGCAGGCGGCAGAGGGTGAGGGTCAGGTCAGGAGCTTATTTCCACAGAGCGCACTTGCTCTCGGCCTTGGTCGTGAAGATCTGGTCGCCCGGAATCTTTTTGACGACCTTGAAGTAATCCCAAGGCTTGGTCGACTCCGAGGGCTTCTTCACTTGCAGCAGGTACATGTCGTGCACATAGCGGCCATCCGGGCGCAGCGTGCCGGAGGCGTAGAAGTCATTCATCGGCATGGCGCGCCACGCGGCCATGACCTTGTCGGCGTCCACACTCTTGGCTGCCTGAACGGCCTTGAGGTAATTCATGGTGGCCGAGTAATCAGCCGCCTGAATCGAAGTGGGCATGCGCTTGGTCTTGTCGAAGAAACGCTTGCCGAACTTGCGGGTCTCGTCGTTCAGGTCCCAATACCAGCTGCTGGTGAATTGCAGGCCTTCGGTGTTCTTGAGACCCAGGCTGTGGATGTCGGTAATGAACAGCAGCAGGCCCGCCATCTTCATGGTCTTGTCAATGCCGAACTCCTTGGCGGCCTTGATGGCGTTGATGGTGTCGCCACCCGCATTGGCCAGACCGAGAATTTGTGCCTTGGAGTTTTGTGCCTGCAACAGGAACGACGAAAAATCTGATGCATTGAGCGGGTGACGGACAGAGCCCGCAACCGTTCCGCCCTTGGCCTTGACGGCGGCAGAGGTGTCCGCTTCGAGTGCCTGACCAAAGGCATAGTCAGCTGTCAGGAAAAACCAGCTCTTGCCGCCCGCATCCACAATGGCCGAGCCGGTGCCGCGGGCCAGCGCCACGGTGTCGTAGGCGTAGTGCACGGTGTAGGGGGTGCATTGCTCATTGGTCAGGGCCGATGAGCCGGCGCCACTGTTGACATAGACACGCTTCTTTTCCGCAGCCACCTTGGCGGCAGCCAGCGCCGTGCCCGAGTTGGTGCCACCGAACAGCATGGTCACGCCCTGTGTGTCGATCCATTCGCGCGCCTTGGAGGCGGCGATGTCGGCCTTGTTCTGGTGGTCCGCGCTGATCAATTCGACCGGCATGCCCAGCACCTTGCCGCCAAAGTCGTCGATGGCCATCTGAATCGCCACGGCACCGTTCTTGCCCTCCACGTCGGCATACAGGCTGGACATGTCGGTGATGAAACCGATCTTGACTTTGTCCTGCGCGTGGACGGCCGAAGTGGCCAGGCCGGCTGCGCCGAGCATCAGTGCGAGTGCCTTGAGCTTGTTTTTCATGAATGTCTCCTGTTGTGGTGATAAATGTTGCAAAAACACGGGACGTGGTCGTCCGCCCGCTCAGACGCCGAGAAGGTTGTTGAGCACCGGCATCTTTTCTTCCAGCTCGCTGGCGCCGAATTTTTCGACGATGCGGCCATGCTCCATCACATAAAAACGGTCAGCCAGTGGCGCAGCAAAGCGGAAGTTTTGCTCGACCATGACCACCGTGTAGCCGCGTTCGCGCAGCATGACGATCATGCGGGCCAGCGCCTGCACGATGACGGGTGCCAAGCCTTCCGAGATTTCGTCGAGCAGCAGCAGCTTGGCGCCGGTGCGCAGGATGCGCGCCACGGCCAGCATCTGCTGCTCGCCACCCGACAGGCGCGTGCCCTGGCTGTTGCGGCGCTCTGCCAGGTTGGGGAACATGGCGTAAATTTCATCGATCGACATGCCCTGCGCGTCGGTCTTGAGGACCGGTGGGAGCAGCAGGTTTTCTTCGCACGACAGACTGGCAAAAATACCGCGCTCTTCCGGGCAATAACCCACGCCCAGGTGCGCGATGCGGTGCGTTGGCATGTGGATGGTTTCCACACCATTGATCTTGACGGAGCCCTTGCGTGCGCCAGTGAGGCCCATGACGGCGCGCATGGTGGTCGTGCGCCCGGCGCCGTTGCGCCCGAGCAAGGTCACCACTTCGCCGGGCTGCACCACGATGTCCACGCCGTGCAGCACATGCGACTCGCCATACCAGGCTTGCAGGTTGCGAATTTCCAGCGCGGGGGTTTTGGAGGCAGAGGTAGCCATGTCAGTGGGCTCCCTGCAGTTGGCCGTCGGTCGTGCCCATGTAGGCTTCCATCACTTGGGGGTTGTTCGATACTTCGGCGTAAGGCCCTTCGGCCAGCACGGCGCCACGCTGCAGCACGGTGATGCAATCGGCAATGGTGGATACCACTTTCATGTTGTGCTCCACCATCAGGATGGTGCGGCCGGCCGACACTTTCTTGATGAGCTGCGTGACACGGTCCACGTCCTCGTGGCCCATGCCCTGTGTAGGTTCGTCGAGCAGCATGAGCTCGGGCTCCATGGCCAGCGTGGTGGCAATTTCGAGGGCGCGCTTGCGGCCATAGGGCAGATTCACTGTGAGCTCGTCAGCCAGGTCTTCCAGACCCACTTCGGTGAGCAGCTCCATGGCCCGTGCATCGAGCTGGCGCAGGCTACGCTCGCTGCGCCAGAAGTGAAACGCCGTGCCCAGCTTGCGCTGCAGCCCGATGCGCACGTTTTCCAGCAGCGTCAGGTGCGGAAACACCGCCGAAATCTGGAACGAGCGGATCACGCCACGTCGTGCGATTTCTGCGGGCTTCTCGCGGGTGATGTCCTGGCCGTTGAAACGGATCGACCCCGAGGTCGGCTCCAAAAACTTGGTCAGCAAGTTGAAGCAAGTGGTTTTGCCGGCGCCATTGGGCCCGATCAGGGCGTGGATAGAGCCGCGGCGCACCGACAAGGTCACATTGCTGACCGCGGTGAAGCCTTTGAACTCTTTGGTCAGGCTTTGGGTTTCAAGAATGACGTCGCTCATTGCGCCTTGATCGCTCCATGGGGATGCTGAGGAAAGAGCCTTGCCACAAGGTCTCGGTGGGTGCGTTTTGTTGCAATGCATCGTAAGTGCCGCGATAGGGGCCAGATACTGGGACAAATGCCTATGTATAAATGCCTACGTAAGAACGATTCCTTTCTCGCTGCGCCACTGCGTCCGGCAAGTCGGAATGCGCGCAAGCCGACGGTGCATGCACTTCAGTGGACGCCTACACTGCCCTGATGACAAAAAACCACTCCCAGGCCGCGCAGGGCTCACCCCACTCGCTGACCGGTCTGCTTCTTTTTCTCAGGCCCTACCGCGCCCGCATTGCCTTGTCTGTGGTCTTTCTGGTGCTGGCCGCTGCGGCCACGCTGGCCTTTCCCCTGGCGTTACGCAATCTGATCGATGCTGGTCTGATGGCGTCCAATCAAGGTAGCCAGGCGATGGCACTGCGCGGGCATTTTCAGGCGCTGTTTGCCGTCGCCATTGCACTCGGGGGTTTTTCGGCAGCACGCTTTTATATGGTGAGCTGGCTGGGAGAGCGCGTTACTGCCGACCTGCGCAACGCCGTGTACTGCCATGTGCTGCAGCAAAGTCCGCAGTTTTTTGAAACCACGCAGACCGGCGAGGTTTTGTCACGCCTCACGGCAGACACCACCCTGGTACAGACGGTGGTGGGCTCATCGTTCTCCATGGGGCTGCGCAATGCGGTCATGGGCATCGGTGCCCTGGCCATGCTGGTGTGGACCAACCCCTATGTCATGGCGGTGGTGCTGCTTGCAGTGGTACTGGTGGTGGTGCCCACGATGTGGATTGGACGGCGCGTGCGGCGCCTCTCGCGCGACAGCCAGGACCGCGTGGCTGACTCGAGTGCCATTGCCGCCGAGGTGCTGAATGCCGTTCCAGTGGTGCAGAGCTATACGGCAGAGAAGCGGGAATCCCTGCGTTTCGCCCAGGCCACCGAAAGCGCTTTTCAGACCGCCGTGCGCCGCACGCGAGCGCGCGCGTTTCTCGTGGCGTTCATCATCAGTGCCAACGCCGGTTTGCTGCTGTGGGGGCTTTACCGGGGCACACAGGCGGTTCTGGCGGGCCAAATGACGGCGGGCCACCTGGGGCAGACCGTGGTGTATGTCATCTTGCTGGCGGGCGCAGTGGCGGTGCTGGGAGAGGTCTACGGCGACCTGTTGCGCGCCGCGGGCGCTACGGAGCGGCTGATGGAACTGATCGCGGGCGAATCCCCCGTGAAAGAACCGGAGCACCCCAAGCCGCTGCCAACGGGCGACCAGGGCCTGAAGGTGGATTTTGAAGAGGTGAATTTTCACTATCCCTCCAGACCCGATCATCCGGCCCTGCACGACTTCACGCTCCACCTCGAACCGGGTGAAACGGTCGCGCTGGTGGGCGCCAGTGGAGCAGGAAAGACCACGGTGTTCCAGTTGCTCCAGCGCTTCTATGACATCGACCAGCGTCCCGACGCAGCAACGCGCGGCCGCATTGCAGTCAACGGCGTGGACATACGGCAACTGGCGCTCAAGGAATTGCGCGCCAATATTGGCACCGTGCCGCAGGACGCCGTGATCTTCTCGGCGTCGGCTTTGGACAATATCCGCTACGGCCGCCCCGATGCCACCAAAGAAGATGTGATCGCCGCAGCCCGGGCAGCCTTCGCCCACGACTTCATTGAAGCACTGCCCCAAGGGTATTTGACCTTTTTGGGAGAGAGCGGCGTTCGCCTATCTGGCGGACAGCGCCAACGCATCTCGATTGCACGCGCAATGCTGAAGAATCCGCCCTTGTTGCTACTGGACGAAGCCACGAGTGCACTGGATGCGGAGAGCGAGCGCATGGTGCAGGCCGCACTAGAGATAGCCATGCAGCGCCACACTGGCCGCAGAACCACCCTGGTCATTGCGCATCGACTGGCGACGGTGCAGAACGCAGACCGGATCGTGGTGCTGGAAAACGGACGTATCGTCGAACAGGGAACCCATGCCGTGCTGCTCACCCAGGGCGGCGTCTATGCCCGCCTGGCAGCATTGCAATTCACAGCATGACCGTAGCTGCGCATCGCCTGCCGCGCAGTCCATGCCACCTGCGCGGCGAGTCCAGCCGGGCACGTTGCTTACTGCAAGGTTTCCTTGGCTGCCTCGGGCAACAGAAGTGGCAGCACTGCAATGCCTTCGTCGAGCAACTGCATGGTTTCTTCAGCCGACGCCCGCCCTCGTATGGCCCGCTGCTCTGCCTCGCCATGGTGGATGCGCCTAGCTTCCTGAGCAAACTGTGGGCCCACGTCCTCTGTAGTGGCCAACACCTTGCGCGCCAGCGACAACCATGCTGCCTGCTGATCCACACCCGACGCTTGCGTTGTGCTGTTGACTGAAGGCAACGGCGCAACCGGTGCAGACGACTCTGAGGCGGGTTGCCGTGCACCCAGGTTCAACCGTGGCGCACTCAGTCTTTTGGAGATGTGGACGTCGGCGCACAAGGGGCATTGCACCAGTGAATCGCGCAACTGCCCCTGAAAATCGTCTTCCGAGGCGAACCATCCCTCAAATACATGGCCCTGCCGACAATGCAGGTCAAGCACCTTCATGACGGAAACCTCGGCAAAGCCACGTCAACCGTGGCGACGCAGCAGATAGCGGTAGACAAAACCCGGAAAAGCCAGCGTAAGGAACAAGGTGCCCGTGACAGCATAGAACTCCCAACCCTGTGGAGCAATTTGCCCGGCACGCCGCTCCAGCAGGAGCGCCATGGCCCCCACCAGCAGGTACAGCACTACCAGCTCCACGAGCCGAACCAACAGGGCCTTCTTTGGCTGGGCCAACGGACCAATGACCATCAACCGATGGTTGATGAAGGGGAGATTGGCCGCAATAAACGCGGCCACGATGACGAGCCAGATCGACCCAGTTTGAGACACAGAAATATTTGGATAGAGTTCAGGTGGCCAGGGCTCGCACGATGGCATCTGCACACAGCGCCATCAAACCACCGGGCAACAAACCCAGCACCAGCACCAGCGCGCCATTGACGGTCAACACCACCCGGACATCCAGGGGCGCTGACACACTGGTTGCGGTCAGGGGGGCATCAAAATACATCACCTTCACCACGCGCAGATAGTAGAACGCACCGATCAGGGACATGATGACCGCAAACACGGCCAGTGCAATATAAAGCCCTTGTCCCGATGCCATCAAGGCCTGCAAAACCGACAGCTTGGCATAAAAACCTACAAGCGGTGGAATGCCGGCCAAGGAGAACAAGCAAACAGCCATCACGCCTGCATACAAGGGACTGCGCTGATTGAGACCTGCCAGATCGGCGATCTCTTCGCTTTCAAAGCCTTCGCGGGCCAGCAGCAAAATCACGCCAAACGCGGCCAGGGTGGTCAGGACATAGCTCACCACATAGAACATGGCAGAGCTATAGGCGCTTTCCACCGCAGCGGCATCCACATTGCCGTTGATCACACCCGACAACAGGCCCAGCAAGACAAAACCCATTTGCGAAATGGTGGAATAAGCCAGCATGCGCTTGAGATTGGTCTGGGCAATGGCGGCCAGGTTACCCACCAGCAGCGAGCCAATGGCCAGCACTGCCAGCATCTGCTGCCAATCAATCGCCAGCGGCAACAAGCCATCCACCAGCAGACGAATGGTGATTGCAAATGCGGCGAGCTTGGGGGCGCCACCGATCATCAGCGTGACGGCCGTAGGTGCACCTTCGTAGACATCAGGAATCCACATGTGAAATGGCACCACGCCGAGCTTGAAAGCCAGGCCGGCGACCACAAACACCAGCCCGAACACCAGCACCTGGTGCCGGATCTGGCCAGAATTGACGGCCTTGAACACTTGCCCGATGTCCAGCGAACCCGTTGCACCGTACAACATCGACAGGCCATACAGCAAGAAACCGCTGGCCATGGCACCCAGCACGAAATACTTCATGGCGGCTTCCGTGGCCGTTGCGTTGTCGCGGCGCAAGGCCACCAGGGTGTAGCTGGACAAGGTCAGCAGCTCCAGGCCCAAGTAGAGCACCAGAAAATTGTTGCCGGAGATCATGATGAACATGCCCAGCAACGCCAGCATCGACAGCGTGAACAACTCGCCGCCCCGCAACATGCCGCGGTCGGCCGCATAAGGGCGCCCGTAAACCAGAGTGACCATCACGGCCACGGTAGCAAAGCATTTGAGCCAGTTGCCCATGGCATCACTGACCACCATGTTGCCAAAACCGTAGAACGTGTTTCCGCTGCTGGCATACACCCCCTGCAGCACAGCCACCACGCCCAGCGTGAGCATGGTGAGCACGTAGGTACCGGTACGGCGCGGACTGTGGACCCCCAGATCCACCAGCATGATCACGCAGGCCATGGCCAACAGCACGATCTCAGGGTAAATGGCAAGCCAGCTGATGTTGTCAATCATCTCGAATCTCTCAGTTCAGTCTGGTCAGTTCAGCTTGGACAGGGCCACATGCTTGAGCAACTCCGCCACGGAGGTGTCCATCACGTCGGTGAAGGGCCGCGGATAAAGACCCATGCCCAGCACGGCAATCGCCAGCAGCGACATCACGAGGAATTCACGGCTGTTGATGTCGGTGAGCGCCTTGACGTGGTCGTTGGCAACGGGGCCCAGATAGACGCGTTTGAACATCCACAGCGTGTAGGCGGCACCGAAGATCAAGGTCGTGGCAGTTGCGCCACCCACCCAAAAATTGGTCTTCACCGCACCCAGGATCACCATCCACTCACCGACAAATCCGGCGGTTCCCGGAAGCCCGAGGTTGGCCATGCAAAACAGCAAGGCAAATGCCGTGAAATTCGGCATGGTGTTGACCACGCCGCCATAGGCCGAAATTTCGCGCGAGTGCACCCGGTCGTACAACACACCAATGGACAGGAACATGGCACCCGAAACAAAGCCATGCGCGATCATTTGCACCAAGCCTCCCGAAACGCCCAGATCGTTGAAGATGAAGAAACCAAGCGTCACAAAACCCATGTGAGCGACGGAGGAGTAAGCCACCAGTTTTTTCATGTCCTTCTGGACGATGGCCACCAGGCCCACGTAAATCACGGCCACCAGTGACAGGGCAATCATGAGCCACGCCCACTCACGCGACGCATCCGGAGCAATCGGCAAAGAGAAACGCAGGAAACCGTAGGCCCCCAGTTTGAGCATGATGGCCGCCAGCACAGCGGAGCCACCTGTCGGGGCTTCCACGTGCACATCCGGCAACCAAGTGTGGACTGGCCACATCGGCACCTTGACGGCAAACGCCGCAAAAAAAGCAAAGAAAAGCAAGGTCTGGGCAGTGGAACTGAGCGGCAACTGGTGCCATGCCGCGATGTCGAAACTGCCGCCCGACTGGTTGTACAGGAAGATGAGCGCCACCAGCATCAGCAGGGAGCCGAGCAAGGTGTACAGGAAGAACTTGAACGCCGCATAGATCTTGTTGGGCCCACCCCAGATGCCGATGATGAGGTACATCGGAATCAGGGTGGCCTCAAAGAACACATAGAACAGCAGGCCGTCGAGGGCGCAGAACACACCGATCATCAACCCCGAAAGGATCAGAAAGGCGCCCATGTACTGGTTAACGCGCTCGGTGATCGACTCCCACGAGGCAATCACCACAATGACCGTGATGAACGCTGTCAGCGGCACAAACCAGAAAGAAATGCCGTCCACGCCCAGGTGGTAGTGCACATTGAAGCGCTCAATCCAGACGGACTTTTCAACAAACTGCATCGCCGCGGTACCCAGCTGGAAGCCATCGTACAGAGGCAGCGTTACCAACAAGCCGATGACGGCGCCAATCAGGGCGATCCAGCGGACAGCACGGGCATGCTCATCGCGCCCCACCGCCAGCAGCAAAACACCAAAGACGATCGGCGTCCAGATTGCAAGACTCAACAGACCCATTTTGTTCTTTTCCTTATTTGATGAGCTGCAGGAAATAGTCGCGCCAGACAAACCAGGTCATCAGCGCAAACACACCCAGAATCATCACCAGGGCGTAGTGGAAGACGAAACCCGTCTGCATCCAGCGCACGATGCCAGAGACCCAGCGCACCAGCTTCCATGATCCGTTGACCACTGCACCGTCAATGATGGCCTGGTCTCCCACCTTCCACAGACCGGTGCCAAGCGCCCGCGCCCCACGCGCCAGGATGTTTTCGTTGATCCAGTCGAGGTAGTACTTGTTTTCCAGCAGGGTGTAGATCGGCTGCACCCGTGCCTTGATCGCGGCAGGCAACGCAGGATTGACCATGTACATGTAATACGACACCGCAACACCCGCCAGCGCCAGCCAGAACGGTGCTGTCTGCAGCCCGTGCAGCGCCATGGCCATGGGGCCGTGGAAGATCTCGGCCAGTTGGGCCATGGCGGGATGCCGGGCTGCATCGACAAAGATCACGTCCTTGAAGAAGTCGCCAAACAGCATGGGCTGGATGAACATGAAGCCGACCACCACCGAAGGGATCGCCAGCAGCACCAGGGGCACCGTCACCACCCAGGGGGATTCGTGCGGTTTGGCAGCATGGCCATGGTGGTCATCCTGCGCGTGGTGGGGATCGCCATGGTGCGCATCCGGATTCTGGTCATAGCGTTCCTTGCCGTGGAACACCAGGAAATACATGCGGAACGAATAGAACGCCGTGACGAACACCCCTGCCAACACGGCAAAGTGGGCAAACCCTGCCGCGGGCAAATGGCTGAAGTGAACCGCCTCGATGATGCTGTCCTTGGAGTAGAAACCCGAGAACAGGGGCGTGCCAATCAGTGCCAGTGAACCGAGCAGCGAGGTGATCCAGGTGATGGGCATGTACTTGCGCACGCCCCCCATCCAGCGGATGTCCTGGTTGTGGTGCATGCCCATGATGACTGAACCCGCGCCGAGGAACAGCAGCGCCTTGAAAAATGCGTGGGTCATCAGATGGAACACCGCCACCGAGTAGGCCGACGCTCCCAGCGCCACCGTCATGTAGCCGAGCTGCGACAAGGTGGAATAAGCGACCACGCGCTTGATGTCATTCTGGATGATGCCCAGAAAGCCCATGAACAGCGCCGTGATCGCGCCAATCACCAGGATGAAGTTGAGGGCGGCATCCGACAGCTCGAACAGTGGCGACATGCGGGCCACCATGAAGATGCCTGCCGTGACCATGGTTGCCGCGTGAATCAGCGCCGAGATGGGGGTGGGGCCTTCCATGGAATCAGGCAGCCACACATGTAGCGGAAACTGGGCACTTTTACCCATCGCGCCGATAAACAGGCAGATGCAGA
>LNAQ01000305.1_pt1 | contig 11604 bp, 12 predicted proteins | sample 602591 | NCBI WGS metagenome assembly LNAQ01 (sample SAMN02440304, study PRJNA202911) | soil metagenome | biome: Subtropical and temperate rainforests or woodlands; isolation source: soil samples (1 kg each in a 20% v/v slurry with milli Q water) were... ... | reverse complement strand
GCGGCCTGCGCCGCCATGGCGGCCTCGGTGTACAGCGCCAGCACCGCATCGGCCCGCGAGGTGCCGCGCGAGGCCGCGTAGCCCTCGGTGTAGAGCTCGACGCGGTCGGCGCCGACCGCCTTGGCCGCGGCCATCATCTCTGGCGCCGGGTCCATGAAGAGGCTGACGCGCACGCCGAGCTTCTTGGCCTCGGCGATCAGCGGGCGCAGACGCTCGGCGTCATCGGGAAAGGTCCAGCCGTGGTCGCTGGTGGATTGGGTTTCGCTGTCGGGCACGAAGGTCGCCTGGTGCGGGCGGCAGTCGCGCACGAAGTCCATCAGGTTGTGGAAGGGATTGCCTTCGATGTTGAACTCGGCATCGGGCCAGTCGCGGGCCAACAGGTCGGACAGGTCGTGCACGTCCTGCGCGCGGATGTGGCGCGCGTCGGGCCGGGGGTGCACGGTGATGCCCTTGGCGCCTGCGTCGAGGCAGACCGCCGCCGCGAAGAGCACGCTAGGGATGCCGAGGTGGCGTGTGTTGCGCACCAGGGCGACCTTGTTCAGGTTGACCGAAAGGACCGTGAGAGGGGAAGGCGTGGTCATGGCGTTCAAAGGGCTTGCAGATCCCGCATCATCTGTCGGGTGCGCAGGGTGGAGACGCCGCAATGGTAGTTCAGCAGGGTGCGCAGCTGGCCGCGCAAGGCGCCGTTGCTGCCCGCACTGAGCATGGCCACGCAGCGCAGCGTCGCGGTGAACGGGGCCCGGTCATCGAGCGCCACCTGCAGCGCCTGCCAGTCGGCACCGGCGAGCGCCGTTTCTTCGTGCGCCGCCTCGCGCAGCCCGGCCTCGGGCAACAACGTGTAGCGCAGGTCGGGTGAGAGCGGCGACAGCGTCAGCGTCTGGGCGTCGAGTGCCGGCAGCAGGCCGACCTCGCGCAGCAACGACAATTCGAAGGCGCGCAGCGCGGCCGCCTGCGTGGCGGCCTGGGCCTCGGCATGGTCGCCGGCCAGCACCTCGACCACGCCGGCGTAGGCGTCGAACAGCGCCTCGTGCGCGTCGTCGCGCGCCAGCAGGCGCAGCAACAGCTCGTTGATGTAATAGCCCGAGAGCAGCGACTCGCCGGTCGGCATCACATGGCCGCCCATCCACTCGGCGCCCTTGAGCGTGCGGATCTCGGCGTCGCCGGCGTAGTTGAGCTGCAGCGGCTGCAGGGGCAGCAGCACAGGGCGGAAGTTGGAACTGGGCCGTTTGGCGCCCTTGGCCACCAGCGCGATGCGCCCGTGGTGGCGGGTGAAGGCTTCCAGGATGACGCTCGACTCGCTCCAGTCGTAGCGGTGCAGCACGTAGGCCGGCTCGTGGGAGACGCGGTGGGTGGCCAACAGGCTTGCTTATTCGTAGCCGAAGCTGCGCACGCGGGCCTCGTCGTCGGCCCAGCCGGAACGCACCTTGACCCACAGCTCGAGGAACACCTTGGCATCGGCCAGTTTCTCGAGCTCGACGCGGGTTTCCATGCCGATGCGCTTGATGCGCTCGCCCTTGTCGCCGATCACCATGGCCTTGTGGCCGTCGCGCTCGACCACGATGGTGGCGGCGATGCGCAGCAGGCGCTTCTGGCCCTTCTTCTGCGGCGGCTCTTCCTCGAACTTGTCGATGATGACGGTCGAGGTGTAGGGCAGCTCGTCGCCGGTCAGGCGGAACAGCTTCTCGCGCACCAGTTCGCCCGCAAGGAATTTCTCGCTGCGGTCGGTGAGCTCGTCCTCGTCATAGAACCATGGCTGCTCGGGCAGGTATTTCTCGCAGATGCCGAACAGGCGTTCGACGTCCTTCGCGTTCTTGGCCGACATCGGCACGAACTCGGCGAAGGCGTGCTTGCCCTGCATGGTCTGCAACCAGGGCGCGATGTCGCCACGACGGTGCACGTTGTCGAGCTTGTTGGCCAGCAGCACGGTCGGAATCCCCTTGCCCAGCAGCTTGAGCACCCGCTCGTCGGCGGGCGTGAAACTGCCGGCCTCGACCACGAACAGGATCAGGTCGACGTCGCCGACCGCGCCCTGCACGGTCTTGTTGAGCGATTTGTTGAGCGCATTGGCATGGAGCGTCTGGAAGCCGGGCGTATCGACGAAGACGAACTGCGTTGCGCCCAGCGTGCGCATGCCGGTGATGCGGTGGCGCGTGGTCTGCGCCTTGCGTGACGTGATGCTGATCTTCTGGCCGACCAGCGCATTGAGCAGGGTCGACTTGCCGACGTTCGGCTTGCCGACGATGGCGATCAGGCCGCAATGCTGCGGGCCCTGCGGCCTCGTCGCATCGGGCGCCATGGGGGCGGTGTCTTCTTCGGAATCGCCAGGGGCGTCGTGGGTGATGTTCATTTTGCTTTCGTGCCGCGCGCCTTGAGCTGGATCAGCATCGCCGCGGCGGCGGCTTGTTCGCCGGCGCGGCGCGAACCGCCGATGCCGCGCTCGGTCAGGCCCATCTCGACCACCTCGCACTCGACATCGAAGGTCTGTTTGTGGGCCGCCCCGAGCGTGCCGACCACACGGTAGGCGGGCAGCTTCATTTTGTGCCCCTGCAGCCATTCCTGCAATTCGGTCTTGGGGTCCTTGGCGGCCGCGTCCATGCGCGGCGTGATCTCGACGGACTCGTAGAGCCGGTGCACCAGCGCCTGCGCTGCGGCGTAGCCGGCATCGAGATAGACCGCGCCGATCAGCGCCTCCAGCGCGTCGGCCAGGATGGAGGGCCGGTTCTGGCCGCCGGAACGGGCTTCGCCCTCGCCCAGCCGCAGCAACGGCGACAGCGCGAGCTTGACTGCGAGCTGATGCAGCGTGTCCTGCTTGACAAGATTGGCCCGTACGCGCGACAGATCGCCTTCGGGCAATTCGGACAGCCGCACGTACAGCAGGTGCGACACCGCCAGGTTCAGGACGGAGTCGCCGAGAAATTCCAGCCGCTCGTTGTGATCGGCGGAAAAGCTGCGGTGCGTGAGCGCGAGCTGGAGCAGCCGCGCGTCGACGAACGTGTGCCGCAGGCGCGTCTGCAGCGCATCAAGAGCGCCTTCTGCCACGGTCAGCGGGACTGGCCCTGGCCGCTGTACTTGAGCAACAGGTAGGCCGGGCCGAAGAGGTGGATCTCGCGGTCGTACGCGAAGGCCACGACCACCTTGTCGCCCACTTTCTGCACGTCGAGGTCCTTGCCGCTCACCGATTTGAAGTCGTCGATGGCTTGGGCACGGTCGAAGATCGCCCGCACTTCGGGCACGGTCGAGCCATCTGCAGCCTTGGTCGCCGCCTTCTGGATGGCCTGGTACTCGATCAGCGTCGGGATGACCTGCGCCACGACCACGCCGACACACGCCAGCACGATGGCGACGAACAACAGCCCGATGAACGAAATCCCGCGCTGCCTCGATGCCGAGACCGACCGATGTGCCCTCACTGCCATTTGCTCTACCCCTCGAAGGATTGCTTTTATTGGAACGCGCCGATGCGTCCGAGATTGCCGAAGTTCATCCAGACGAAGAATGCGCGACCGACGATGTTCTTGTCCGGCACGAAACCCCAGTAGCGCGAATCGAGCGAGTTGTCGCGGTTGTCACCCATCATGAAATAGTGACCCGCGGGCACCTTGCAGACCACGCCCTCGACACTGTAACGACAATTTTCCTGGTTCGGGAAGCCCATGACCTCCACTTCCGAGATGCCGGCACGGCGGCTGTCGTCGTTGAGCAGCTTGTGCGTCTTGCCGCCGAGGTTCTCCGTGTACTGCTTGAGGTAACGCATGGTCTCCTCGTCGAAGTAGTCGGGAATGGCGTCCTTCGTGACCGGCTGCCCGTTGATCGTCAGCTTCTTGTTCAGGTAGGCCACCTCATCGCCCGGCAGGCCGACCACGCGCTTGATGTAATCCAGGCTGGGCTTGGGCGGATAGCGGAACACCATCACGTCGCCACGCGCCGGTGCGGTGCCTTCGGTGATCTTGGTGTTGAGCACCGGCAGACGCAGGCCGTAGGTGAACTTGTTCACCAGAATCAGGTCGCCCGTGAGCAGCGTCGGCATCATCGAGCCCGACGGGATCTTGAAGGGCTCGAACAGGAAGGAACGCAGCAGGAACACGATGAGGATCACGGGGAACAGCCCGGCGGTCCAGTCCAGCCACCACGGCTGCATCAGCAGCCGCTCGCGTGCCTTCGTATCGACGGTGTCGACCTCGGTGATGCCCTGGCGCGCCAGGTTCTCGCGGCGCTGGGCCAGCGAGGTCTCGAGCGTTTCGGCCGCACGCCGTCGCCGCGGCAGGAAATAGAAACGCTCGGCCAGCCAGTAGAGACCGGTCACCACGGTCGCCAGGAACAGCAACAGCGCGAAATTGCCTTCGACCGCGCCGAAATACCAGGCGCCGACATAGCCGGCGAACGCGGCGAGGATGAGGGAGGTAAGGAATGCCATCTTTGTCTTCTTGGAGGGTGCGCCGCGCTAGAAACCGGCGAAAACCGATACCGGAGATACCGCGGTTCCGGCTTCGCCGGGCCGCTGGTCTCGCCCCCTCGAGGGGGAAGCGCCGCAGGCGCTACGGGGGTGGTTCATTCTTTAGTCTTCGACCTGCAGGATCGCCAGGAAGGCCTCTTGCGGGACTTCGACGGAGCCGATCTGCTTCATGCGCTTCTTGCCCGCCTTCTGCTTCTCGAGCAGCTTTTTCTTGCGGGAGATGTCGCCGCCGTAGCACTTGGCGAGCACGTTCTTGCGAAGCGCCTTGATTGTCTCACGCGCGATGATGTTGACCCCGATGGCCGCCTGGATCGCCACGTCGTACATCTGGCGCGAAATGATCTCGCGCATCTTCGAGACAACGGCACGGCCGCGATACTGCGACTGGCTGCGGTGCACGATGATCGACAACGCGTCCACCCGGTCCCCGTTGAGCAGGATGTCGACCTTGACCACGTCCGACGCCCGGTACTCCTTGAACTCGTAGTCCATCGAGGCGTAGCCACGGCTCTGCGATTTCAGCTTGTCGAAGAAGTCGAGCACGATCTCGCCGAGCGGCATCTCGTAGGTCAGCATCACCTGGCGGCCGTGGTAGGCCATGTTCATCTGCACGCCGCGCTTCTGGTTGGCCAGCGTCATGACGGCACCGACGTATTCCTGCGGCATGTAGAGATGCACCGTGACGATCGGCTCGCGGATCTCGCTCATCTTGCCGACGTCGGGCATCTTCGACGGGTTCTCCACCATGATGACTTCGCCATCGCTGCGCACCACCTGGTAGACCACGCTCGGTGCGGTCGTGATCAGATCCTGGTCGAACTCGCGTTCCAGGCGCTCCTGCACGATCTCCATGTGCAGCAGGCCGAGGAAGCCGCAGCGGAAACCAAAGCCGAGCGCCTGACTCACCTCGGGTTCATAGCGCAGCGACGAATCGTTGAGCTTGAGCTTCTCCAGGGCGTCGCGCAGCGACTCGTACTCGCTCGCCTCGGTCGGGTAGAGCCCGGCGAACACCTGGGGCTGGATTTCCTTGAAGCCCGGCAGCGCCTCGGTCGCCGTGGCGGCCGCACCGCCGGTGCCGGCCTTGATCAGCGTGACGGTGTCGCCAACCTTCGCGGCCTGCAGTTCCTTGATGCCCGCGATGATGTAGCCCACCTCGCCCGCCTCGAGCGATTCGCGCGGCTCGTTGGCCGGCGTGAAGACGCCCAGGCTGTCGGCGTTGTACGTTGCGCCCGAGGCCATCATCTTGATGCGCTCGCCCTTGGGAAGGCGGCCATCGACCACACGCACCAGCATCACCACGCCGACGTAGGGATCGAACCAGCTGTCGATGATCATCGCGCGCAACGCTGCATCGGGATTGCCGCGCGGCGGCGGCACCTTGGCCACCACGGCTTCGAGAATCTCGTCGATGCCCATGCCGGTCTTCGCCGAACAGGGAATGGCATCGGTCGCATCGATGCCGATCACGTCTTCGATTTCAGTGCGCGCGTTGTCCGGGTCCGCGTTCGGCAGATCCATCTTGTTGAGCACGGGCAGCACTTCGACGCCGAGGTCGAGTGCGGTGTAGCAGTTGGCCACCGTCTGCGCCTCGACGCCTTGCGACGCATCGACGACGAGCAGTGCGCCTTCGCATGCAGACAGCGAGCGGCTCACTTCATACGAGAAGTCGACATGACCCGGCGTGTCGATCAGATTGAGGTTGTAGACCTGTCCATCACGTGCCTTGTAGTGCAGCGCAGCGGTCTGTGCCTTGATGGTTATCCCACGCTCTTTTTCGATGTCCATCGAGTCGAGCACTTGCGCTTCCATCTGGCGCTCTTCGAGACCACCGCAACGCTGGATCAGTCGGTCCGCGAGCGTCGACTTGCCATGGTCGATGTGCGCAATGATCGAAAAATTTCTGATGTGATTCATCAACGGGAACGCTTAAGTACTTGAATTGCCACGCACGCAGAACGCGTCAGGCAAGAAAAAAGGGCGCGTCCGAAAGAGACGCGCCCTGAACCAACAAGCAATGGCAACTGCAGTAGTTGGAGCTTCATTGTAGGCAAAAAGGGGAGCGCGTACATGTCGGAACCGGGTCAGGAAGGCTCGTTGCAGGTCAGCAACAGGAAAGTTATGAACAGCTTATCAACAAAATCGGTGGGCAGCCTATGGGACAACTTGTGGGCGATCTGTGGAGCGACGGTGGACTGTCGCAAGGCTTACCGCATGGTGGAGAGCCCACGAGCCCTTATGCATACCCAACGCTGCGTCGGGACCCTATTCTACTGAAATGCGTCGTTAGTCCATCGATTAAGTTTGTGATTGCTAACTTCAAATACCATTCGATGCACCTAAAAAAATTCTCGCCGCCGGGCAAAAGCGTGGGCTCCTCCCTAAAAAAAGGCCCCAAACCCGACTGCCGGGTGGGGCCACTTGACGCGTCGAGGAGATTCAGCGCGCGGGCCGGATCAAGGTGTACTGTGCCCATTCGCCACGTCGGAAGAGCACGCTGACCGGCTTCGATTTATCGACCTTGCCTGCGGCGGCCTCGAATTCCTTGACGTTGGCCACTTCGATGTTGCCCACGGCGAGGATGACATCGCCCTCCTTCAGGCCGGCACGCGCTGCGTTCTCGGTGGCAGCTTCGATCTTCACGCCGCCGCGCAACTTGATCTCCTTCTTCTGCGCTTCGGTCAGGTCGCTCACGGCCAGACCTAGCCACTTCGCCGCGGCCGAAGCGGCCGGCTTGGGCGTCGGCTCTTCGCGCTCGACCGCCGTGCGCGCGGGCTTGTCCGGCTCGATCTCTGCGACGGTGACGGACAGATCGCGCAAGCTGCCTCGGCGGAACACCGTGAGCGTGCTCTTGGTGCCCGGCTTCGTGTTGCCGACGAGCCGGGGTAGATCGCTCGGCTTCTCTATCGCCTTGCCGTCGAACTTGGTGATGATGTCGCCCGGCTCGACGCCGGCCTTCTCGCCCGGCGAGCCGGACTCGACGCTGCGCACGAGCGCACCCTGCGGCTTGCCCAGACCGATCGACTCGGCGACGTCCTTCGTCACCTGGTCGATGCTGACACCGATGCGGCCGCGCGAGACACGCCCCGAGGTGCGCAGTTGCTCGCTCACGCGGATCGCCTCGTCGATCGGGATCGAGAAGGAAATGCCCATGAAGCCACCCGAGCGCGAATAGATCTGGCTGTTGATACCGACCACCTCGCCGCGCATGTTGATCAGCGGTCCGCCGGAATTGCCCGGGTTGATCGCCACGTCGGTCTGGATGAAGGGCAGGTAGTCGCCCGTATCGCGCTGCTTGGCGCTCACGATGCCGGCGGTCACGGTGTTCTCGAGGCCGAAAGGCGAGCCGATGGCCATCACCCATTCGCCGACGCGCAGCTTCGACACGTCGCCCATCTTCAGCGCGGGCAGGCCCGTGGCGTCGATCTTCACGACAGCGACGTCGGTGCGCTTGTCGGCGCCGATGATCTTGGCCTTGAATTCGCGCTTGTCGGGCAGGGTGACCAGCACCTCGGACGCATCCTCGACGACGTGCGCATTGGTCATCACGAAGCCGTCCGGACTCAGGATGAAGCCGGACCCCACGCCGCGTGGCCGGGATTCTTCCTGCGGCTCTTGGGGACGGTTGGACCGTGGCGGCATCTGGCGCGGTTGGCCGGGCAGCGGTTGACCGAAGAAGCGGCGGAAGAACTCCTGCATCTCCTCGTCCATTTCGCCGCTGCCTGCGCCACGCTGGGCGACCTTCTCCACCGTCCGGATGTTGACCACCGACGGGCCGACCTGGTCGACCAGGTCGGTGAAGTCCGGCAACGTCCGGGTCTGCGCCTGCGCCGCCCTGGTCGGCAGTGCGCCCCCCACGGCCGACAAGGCCAGGGCGCATGCGAACACGTAGGACGGGAGTCTCTTGCTCTCGACTTGGAACGTCATCTTCGAATCTCTTTCAAGCAAACTGCAAAAACTACCGAGCTATGAATCCGGGTGAGCTGATTGGTTCAGCACCATCGGCCCGCTCGCGCGCCCTGCTCCGGCACGCGCGTTCGTCAGCGCGTGCGGACGAGCCCCTGGGCAAAAGCCTGCAGCGTCTTCGGCGGCACTTCACCGACGATCGTCAGCCACCAGTCTCCACCTTTGTCGCTCAATCGGCGAGTGAGCGTGTAGGTCGCACCCAATGCCATCAGGGCCTCGCGTGGCTGGCGCTGCGCATCGTAGGGCTCCACGAAGAGCGACACCGAGGCCAGCCCGTCCGTGAAGGTCCACTGCATCGTGCGCTCCGGCCTGGCCTCGCCATCGAGCGCGCGCCGATAGCAATTGACCGGCTTGAAGCCCGGCACCGGCTCGCGCAGCGACCAACCCTCCGCGGCAGCCGTCGTGCGCTCGAGGGAAGACTCCTCCACCCGATAGCCGGCGGTATTGCCCATCATCTGGGCCAGCGCCTGCGTCTTCACCGGCGCCTCGAACTGCAATTCGGAGAACGCCGACTGCTCCACCACCCGACCGTCGCCGTCAACGGTCTGCAGTGCCACCACGAGGCCCGAGCGGCGCTCGCTCCACACCCGGTAGCCGAAACGCAACCCGTCCCGCGGGGCGAGTTGAAGAACGTCGGCATCGAAGCCCGCCACACGGCCCTTGCCGAGCGCCCGCGCGTCGTAGAAGTCGCCGATCGCCGAGTCCGGTGCGCCTGGCAGGTTGGGAAAGAAATCGAGGTTCTCGCGTTTCTCGCTCCTGACGACCTTGTCCTCGGGGAAGAAGGTCATCACATGGTCGTTGCGACGGAACGTGGAACGTGGGGCGCCCGACAGCGCCTCGATGCGCTCCATCAGGACATCGCCGTCGGCGACGTGCCAGATGCGTGAACTCGACAGATTGCCGGTCGCTGCGGACACCACGAAGGTGCCGACGTAGGTGCGCTGGCGCGAGGCCGCATGCATGCGGCGCAACCAATCGACCGTGCTCAGCGTCGGCGGGTCAGCCGGCGCGGCGCCCGGCATCTTCGACGGCGCCGAAGGCGCGCGGGTCTGCGCCACGGCCCACTGCGCAAAGCAGAAGGCGGACAGCACCAGCAAGGCACGGCGTAGTTTCATCGGTGGGGCGTCGGTCCGACGGTGGGCATCATCGGGCTGGCTCAGCGCGAAGCGCCTTCAAAGGTGGCGTTCCGAAGGAAGCCCGACGGCATCTGGGCACCGCCGGCAGCTTGCCGATGCGCTTCGAGCAACTGGTCCAGCCGCGGATCGCGCAGCATCACCTGCGGTGCCCCGCTGCCCACGAGCACGCGCGTCGTGGCACCGGCGCTTGCGGAAGGGGTGTTCTGCTGCATGGCTGCAAGCACCGATCCCTCGGTCGACGACTGCACCGGCGGGACCTGCTGCGAGGCCAATTGCGGACCCGATGCCGGGACGCCGGCGCCGTTGCCGACCCAGTTCCACCCGATGGCCGCCGCCGCGGCCAGCGACGCCACACCGGCCACCAACTTCCACCGGAACACGGGTTCGTTCGCGGCGTCGACGTGCATGAGGGGCACGGATTCGGGCAGCGCCACCGGTACCGCCTGCGGCGTCACCGGCTCGGCCGCCAGCCGCGCCTGGAAGCGCGCCAGGAACTGTCCACTGTCGGTACAAGCCGAGTGCCGGCCTGCACGCAACACGTCGCCCACGACGTGGTACGTGCGCCACGTCGCCTGAAGTTCGCCGTCGACGCAGACGCGATCGACGACACGGGCAAAAGCCTCGCCCTGAAGTTGGCCATCCGCCAAGGCGGACACCGCTTCGCGCACTGACTCTGGGGTATGTTTCATCTCGTTCACCTGCTTACCAACGCTTGCCGGACTGGTTGTCGAGCATGGGCTTGACCCGTGCCGAAATCGCTTCGCGTGCCCTGAATATGCGAGAGCGCACCGTGCCGATGGGACAACGCATGACCTCGGCAATTTCTTCGTAACTCATGCCCTCGATTTCGCGCAGCGTGACCGCCTGCCGCAATTCGGCCGGCAGGGCCTCCATCGCAGCCTCGACCGCAGCCGCGATTTCGTTCGCAGCCATCACCGTTTCGGGGGTTTCGTCGCTGATTGGTTCGTTTCCAGGCCGGTAAGTTTCATCCTCGTCCGAGGAAGATGGCCGCAAGGCCGCCTCCGAGACCGTCGGGTCGCGCTTCATGTCGACCAGCGCCTTTTTGGCCGTGTTCACCGCGATCCGGTAGAGCCAGGTGTAGAACTGGGCTTCCCCGCGGAACTGGTGCAGGGCCCGGTAGGCACGGATGAAGGTTTCCTGCGCGATGTCCTCGACCAGGTCGACGTCACGCACCATCCGGCCGATGAGGCGCTCGATGCGTCGCTGGTACTTGATCACGAGCAGCTCGAAGGCCTTCTGGTCACCCGCGACCGTGCGCTGGACGAGCTGGAAGTCGACTTCGCCGGGTCGTGGCTCCGCCGCACCGCCGGTCGAGGCGGCTTCGGGCGGAGCAGGTGGTGGAGAGGCTGTCATCGAAACGAAGGAGGCGCGCCGGGCGCCGATGCGTCCGGAGACATTCCGTCCGGTGCCGTCATCGGGGCGCGCGAATATACCGCACGCCGCAGCGCTGCCCACCGCGAAGGGTCGGCGCGCCGTTCCAGCCACAACCAGCAGGGGGGCCTGCCAGGCTCGACCAGCCGCACCAGCATCAGCGCCTGCAGGTCAAGACCCGCCTGCGCACGCGCGGCAGCCTGGGGGGTACGGCCCGACCACGACCAGCACTGCCCGTCGAAGCGCAGAAGGCCGACCTGGCGATGTCCGCCGAAGCGCCACGCCACGCCACCGGCCAGCAGCACGCTCGTCAGCAGGAGGAGCGCCCGGCCGCCCAAGTCATCGCGCGCGGCAAAGCCGGCGCCGATGGCCCCGGCCAGCCAGATGGCAGACAGAAGCAGCTGCGCCGCGCGCGACGGCCCCACGGGGAAACTCACCGCCGGGGCGCTGTGCATGGCGCCGTGTCCGTCAAGCGCGCTTGAACACCAGCGTGCCGTTGGTGCCGCCGAAGCCGAAATTGTTCTTCACGGCCACGTCGATCTTGAGGTCCCGCGCCTCGTTGGCGCAGTAGTCGAGATCGCACTCCGGATCCTGGTTGAAGATGTTGATCGTTGGCGGGCTCTTCTGATGGTGCAGTGCCAGCACCGTGAACACCGATTC
>LNAQ01000304.1_pt1 | contig 11625 bp, 6 predicted proteins | sample 602591 | NCBI WGS metagenome assembly LNAQ01 (sample SAMN02440304, study PRJNA202911) | soil metagenome | biome: Subtropical and temperate rainforests or woodlands; isolation source: soil samples (1 kg each in a 20% v/v slurry with milli Q water) were... ... | reverse complement strand
CGCGAGGCCGTGGCGGCGGCCGACACGGCGCTGCGCGAGCAGGATCAGGCGCGCCTGCAGGCCGAGCGGGCGTTGCACGAGCGCCGCGGCGAGGTCGAGGCCCGTCGCCTGGAGCTGACGGAGCTGGAAACCCGCGCTGCCGGCCTGCGCGAGCAGGCGCTGGAATTCGATGCCGATCCCGATCACCTGCTGGCCGAGCTGCCATCGAACACGGACGAGGCGGCCCTGGAGCTCGCCATCGCCGATCTGTCCCGCCGCATCGAGCGCCTGGGCGCGATCAACCTGGCGGCCATCGACGAGCAGCGCGAGCTGGCCGAGCGCAAGACCTATCTGGACGCCCAGCACGCGGACCTGGCGGCGGCCCTCGAAACCATGGAGCAGGCCATCCGGCGCATGGATCGGGAGACGCGCAGCCGCTTCAAGGAGACCTTCGACAAGGCAAACGGCGGGTTCCAGGCGGCCTTCCCGCGCCTGTTCGGCGGCGGCGAGGCGCGGCTCGAACTGCTGGACGACGACCTGCTCGAAGCCGGCGTCGGCATCGTGGCCCGCCCGCCGGGCAAGCGCAACAGCTCGATTCACCTGCTGTCGGGCGGCGAGAAGGCGCTGACGGCGATCGCGCTGGTGTTCGCGCTGTTCGAGCTGAGCCCCGCCCCGTTCTGCATGCTCGACGAAGTGGATGCGCCGCTGGACGACCACAACGTCGGCCGCTTCTGCGCCCTGGTGCGCGAGATGTCGGCGCGGGTGCAGTTCATCGTCATCACCCACAACAAGACCACCATGGAGCTGGCCGGCCAGCTGACCGGCGTCACCATGTCCGAGCCTGGCGTGTCGCGCCTGGTGGCGGTGGACGTGGACGAGGCCGTAGCGCTGGCGAGTGCCTGAAGGAGACCGCATGGACCAAGCCCAGGCGCGCGCGCGCATCGAGGCGCTGCGGCGCGAAATCGCCGAGCACGACTACCGCTACTACGTGCTGGACGCGCCCAGCATTCCGGACGCCGAGTACGACCGGCTGATGCGCGAGCTGCTGGCGCTGGAGGCCCAGTACCCGCAGCTGGTGACGCCCGACTCGCCGAGCCAGCGCGTCGGCGGCGCGCCGTCGGCCGCGTTTGCACAGGTGACGCACGCCGTGCCCATGCTGTCGCTGGCCAATGCCTTCGACGACGGCGAGGTACGCGATTTCGACCGCCGGGTGCGCGAGCTGACCGGCGAGGCGGTGGTGGACTACCACGCCGAGCCCAAGTTCGACGGCCTGGCCATCAGCGTGCTGTACCGCGACGGCCTGCTGGTGCAGGCGGCCACGCGCGGCGATGGCACCACCGGCGAGGACGTGACCGCCAACGTGCGCACCATCGCCGCCATCCCGCTGCGCCTGCGCGGCAATCCGCCGCCGCTGCTGGAAGCCCGCGGCGAGGTGTTCATGCCGCGCGAGGGCTTCGCGCGCTTGAACGCCGAGCAGACGGCGCGCGGCGAGAAGCCCTTCGCCAACCCGCGCAATGCCGCCGCCGGCAGCCTGCGCCAGCTGGACCCGCGGATCACCGCCCGGCGGCCGCTGCGTTTCTACTGCTATGGCCACGGGCGCTTCGAGGGCTGGCTGCCGGCGCGTCACGGCGAGCGGCTGGATCTGCTGCACGAGTTCGGGCTGCCGGTGTGCCCGCAGCGTCAGCGGGTTACCGGCATCGAGGCGTGCCTGGCCTATTACGCACAGCTTGGCCGTCTGCGGCCGCAGCTGCCGTTCGACATCGACGGCGTGGTGTACAAGGTGGACCGTATCGATTTGCAGGAGCGGCTGGGATTTGTCTCGCGCGCGCCGCGCTGGGCGCTGGCGCACAAGTTCCCGGCCGAGGAGGCGGTGACCGTGCTCGACAACATCGAGGTGCAGATCGGCCGCACCGGCGCCGTGACGCCGGTGGCGCGCCTGCAGCCGGTGTTCGTCGGTGGCGTCACGGTGACCAACGCGACGCTGCACAACGAGGACGAGCTGCGGCGCAAGGACCTGCGCATCGGCGACAGCGTGGTCGTGCGCCGGGCCGGGGACGTGATCCCGGAAGTGGTGCGGGTGTTGCCGGAACGCCGGCCGGCGGATGCCCAGCCGTTCGTCATGCCCACGCATTGCCCGGTGTGCGGCTCCGACATCGTGCGCCTGGCCGGCGAGGCGGTTTCGCGCTGCAGCGGCAGGCTGCACTGCCCGGCGCAGCTGAAGGCCGGCATTGCCCATTTCGCCGGACGGCGGGCGATGGACATCGACGGCCTGGGCGACAAGCTGATCGAGCAACTCGTCGACCGTGGCCTGGTGCACGACGTGGCCGATCTTTATCACCTGGACGCGCCGACCCTGGCGGGCCTCGAGCGCATGGCCGAGCTGTCGGCCGCCAAGCTGGTGGCGGCGATCGAGGCCAGCAAGCGCACCACGCTGTCGCGCTTCATCTTCGCGCTCGGCATCCCGCTGGTCGGCGAGGAGGTGGCGCGGCAGCTGGCTGCCGAGTTCCGCACCCTGGATGCCGTGCTGACGCAGGACTGGGCGGCGCTGCACGAGCGTAAGCAGGCGATCGCCAAGGCCAATCAGAAGGCCCGCAAGCACAATGCCGACCACCCCGATCGTGCGCCGCTGCCGGTGCAGGAATTGCCCCTGCGCGGCATCGGCACCGAGATCACCGACAGCCTGGCCGAGTTCATCGCCGATGCCCGCAACCTGGATGTCATCCGCCGCCTGCTGGCAGCCGGCATCACGTTTCAGGACGACGGCGCCGCGCCGCGCGCGGCCGATCCCGCCGCGCAGCCCCTGGCCGGCAAGACTATCGTCATCACCGGCACCTTCTCGCAGCCGCGCGAGGCGCTTACCAAAGCGCTTGTGCGCCTGGGCGCGAAGGTCACCGGCAGCGTGTCGAGGAACACCGACTTCGTCGCCGTGGGCGAGAATCCGGGCAGCAAGGCCGACAAGGCGGTGCAGCTGGGGGTCGCGATCCTGGACGAGGCCGGCCTGATGGCGCTGCTTGGACAATGATGCGGCCGCGCTACGGGGTACGCGCCTTGAGCCGACGAAGTCGTCTGTTCGGCAGCAGCGGGGCCGTGCCCGCAACCGGCCTGGGCATTCGCGGCGGGGTGCCGCTCCCACGGGTCTTTTGCGTGGGAGGCCCACCCTCGGGCCGAACAGCCCCGGAACTTATTGCATGCGCTGCGAGTCTCATGCGGCAGCCGCCACGGCCCGCGTGTCGGCTGGCCGCAATCCAATGCTGAAACCCTGGCCTCTACTGGAGTCTGTATGACCGCGTTACGCGCTGTTTTCGCCGTGCTGCTGCTGTGGACTCCGTGGTGGTCCAGCGTCCATGCGGCGCTGCCGGAATTCACTCAATTGGTGAAGGACGTCGGCCCGTCCGTGGTCAACATTTCGACCACGCAGAAGGCCCGCACGCAGGAGCTGTTTCCGGGCATGCCGATGGATCCGAACGATCCGCGCAGCGAGTTTTTCCGGCGCTTTTTCGGCCAGCCGCCGGGCGGACAGCGGCAGGCCCGATCGCTGGGCTCGGGCTTCATCATTTCCTCTGACGGGACCATCCTGACCAACGCGCACGTGGTCAAGGACGCCGACGAGATTCTGGTCAAGCTGTCCGATCACCGCGAGGAGCCGGCCGAACTGGTCGGCCTGGACGAGCGCACCGACGTGGCGGTGCTGCGCATCAAGGCCAAGGACCTGCCGGTGGTGAAGATCGGCGACTCGGACCGGCTGGAGGTGGGCGAGTGGGTGCTGGCGATCGGCTCGCCGTTCGGGCTGGAGTACACGGCCACGGCGGGTATCGTCAGCGCGGTCGGCCGCACCCTGCCCAGCGACGCCTACGTGCCGTTCATCCAGACCGATGCGGCAGTCAACCCGGGCAACTCCGGCGGGCCGCTGTTCAATACCGATGGCGAAGTCATCGGCATCAACTCGCAGATCTACAGCCGCTCTGGCGGCTATATGGGGCTGTCGTTCGCCATTCCGATCAAGGTGGCGATGCGCGCCGCCGGGCAGATACAGAAAACCGGCCACGCCTCGCACGGCTATCTTGGCGTGACCGTGCAGCCGGTGACGCCAGCCTTGGCGCAATCCTTCGGTCTCGACAAGGCGCGCGGGGCACTGGTGGCGGATGTAACGGCGGGCAGCCCGGCCGCCACGGCCGGCATCAAGGCCGGCGACGTGATTCTGGCCTTCAACGGGCGGGCGCTGGCCGATGCCGGCGACCTGCCGCCCCTGGTGGGCAATACCGAAGTCGGTGACAAGGTGTCCCTGACCGTGCTTCGGGACGGCAAGGAACGCACGGTATCGGCGACGGTCGGCGCGCTTTCGGATAGCGACGAGGCTGGCGGCCCGGCGTCCAAGCCGGCCGATCAGGCCCAGGGTGGCCGGCTGAAGCTGGCGGTCGCCGACCTCGACGCGGCGCAACGTGAGCAGCTCGATGTACCCAAAGGTGGCGTGCTGGTCATGGCGGTGGGAGACGGGCCGGCGGCGCGGGCGGGACTGACTCGCGGCGACGTGATCCTGCGCGTGGGCGACAGCGAGGTGAAGGACGTGGCGCACTTCAAGACCCTGGTTGGCAAGTTGCCGGCCGGACGGGCGGTGCCGCTGCTGATACAGCGACGCGGCAATCCGTTGTTCCTGGCGCTGACCGTGCCCAAGGAATAGCCATGGCGCGCTTACTGGTCGTTTCCTGCACACCCAAGGGACCGCTGTCGCGCACGCGCCGGCTGCTGGATGCCTGGCTCGCCAAACGGCGTACGGCGGATCCGGCACTGGCCGTGGACGAGGTCGATCTGGTCGATACCGAACTGCCGCTGGTCGACGGGCCGGTGGCCCTGGCCAAGGGCAGCGTGGCGGCCGGGTCGCAGCTGACGCCGACGCAGCAGCGGGCCTGGGAGGCCATCGTGCCGTGGGCAAGGGAGTTCCTGGCGGCCGACGAGGTGGTCATCGCCGCGCCGATGTGGAATTTCAGCCTGCCGTATCCGGTCAAGCACTACCTGGACGTGGTGGTGCAGCCGGGTTTGCTTTTTCGTTATACCGCGCAGGGGCCGCATGGCCTGTGCGGTGGCAAGCCGCTGACGCTGGTCACCACCCGCGGCAGCGCTTACGCCGATCTGCCGCAGGTAAATTTCCAGACCAGTTACCTGCGCTGGTTGTGCGAGTTCATCGACTGCCGCTACAGCGAAGTCGTTGCCGAGGGACTGGATGCCCGCGGTCCGGAAGCCGGCGAGAAGATCCTGACCGAGGTCATCGATCGGCTGTAGAGCCCACCGCAAGCTGTCGTCCGGTCGGGCGGGACTGGATCAGGCAATGCCTGAAGCCCTCGACATCCCGCAGGCGCCGCGCACGCGGCGCACGTCCCGGAGGTGTGCATGTTCAAGGATCGCGACCAAGCCGCCACTGAGCTGGCGGCGCGCCTGGCTCATCTGCGTGGCCAGCGCCCGCTGATTCTGGCGGTGCCGCGCGGGGCGGTGCCCATGGGCGTGATTCTGGCCACGGCTCTCGAAGGCGACCTGGACCTGATCCTGGTGCGCAAGCTGGGGGCACCCGGCAATCCCGAGTACGCCATCGGTGCGGTCGACGAGGCTGGGCATGTCTATGTCAACCCGGATGTTGCCGCTGACCTGGATGCGCAGTACCTGGCCGAGGAAACGGCCCGTCAGCAGGCCGTCATCAGGCGCCGGCGCGCGCAGTACGGCGCGCAGCAGGTCGATCCGGCCGGCCGGCTGGTGGTGGTGGTGGATGACGGCGTCGCCACCGGCGCCACGCTGATCGCCGCCCTGGATGCGCTGCGCGCCCGGCGCCCGGCGCGGCTGGTGGTGGCCGTCGGCGTGGCGCCGCCGGATGCACTGAGCCGATTGCGCGCCCATGCCGACCAGGTCGTGTGCCTGCTGACGCCGGTCGATTTCGGCGCCGTTGGCCAGTTCTATCGCGATTTCGGGCCGGTCAGCGATGCCGAGGTCACGGCCTTGCTGAGCGCCTGGCGCGATCGCCATTCCGCCGCCTAGCCGGTCTGAAGAACGCCCGCCGGGCGTCGTAGCGCCGGCCTCTGGCCGTTCCGGCCGAATGTTTTTTTACGCAGCGCTTCATTTTTTTCCGCGCCCGCCGATGTAGTCATCGTGCCCTGCACTGATGCGGGTGGTCGTTGCGCGCAGCAACGGCTGCCAGCCGCACCGGGCGATTACGGGAAATGAGCATCGACCCGATGAATGAAGCCGCGGCCCGGATATTGATCGTCGACGACCAGCCGGACAACCTCCTGATCCTGGAGGACCTGCTTGGCCGGCACTACACGGTGCATGCCGCCTGTGACGGTGAGGAGGCGCTGACACGTCTTGCGGATGGCGATCGGCCGGACCTGATGCTGCTGGACGTCGTCATGCCGGGCATGGACGGCTTTGAGGTGTGCCGGCGGGTCAAGGCATCGCCCGGCTTGCGCGACATGCCGGTGCTGCTGCTCACCAGCCTGGACAGCGCGGCCGACGAGGAATACGGCCTGTCGCTGGGGGCGGACGATTTCATCCACAAGCCCTACTCGCCGCCGGTCGTGCTGGCGCGGGTCAACAACCACCTGAAGCTGGCCCGCGCCAGCCGCCAGCTGCGGGATCGCAACGAGGACCTGGAGCGGCTGGTGGCCGAGCGCACGCGCGAGATCCTGCGTCAGTCCGAGCAGCTGATACGCAGCAAGCAGGAAGTCATCGCCTCGCAGGGGGCGACCATCACCGCCCTGTGCTCGCTGACCGAAGTGCGCGACAACGAGACCGGTGGCCACATTCGCCGAACCCAGCATTACGTGCGGGTCCTGGCCGAGCGCTTGCGGGACCACCCGCGCTTTCGCCATGAACTGAACGACGAGACCATCGACATGATGTTCAGGTCGGCGCCCCTGCACGACGTCGGCAAGGTGGCCATTCCGGACGCAATCCTGCTCAAGCAGGGCAAGCTGACGCCGGCCGAATGGGAAATCATGAAGCGGCACCCCACCCATGGCCGGGATGCGATTGCCCAGGCCGAACTCGAGTTGGGCGATCAGGGTGGCTCATTCTTGCGCTTCGCGCGCGAAATCGCGCACTGCCATCACGAGAAGTGGGACGGTTCCGGTTATCCGCAGGGGCTGGCCGGCGATGACATTCCCATCTCCGCACGCCTGATGGCGGCGGCCGATGTCTACGATGCCCTCATGTCGCGCCGTACCTACAAGGAGGCCTATTCCCACGAGCGTGCGATGGAGATGATTCAGGCCGAGCGCGGTCGGCACTTCGATCCCGATGTGGTGGATGCCCTGCAGGGTCTGGCCGAAACCTGCCGCGACATCGCCCGGCGGTATCGCGATGGCAATGATCCGCAGTAGGCCGTTCAGGCAGCGGCGACGCACTCGCAGCAGGCTGGTGTGATGCCATGAGCGCGATCCGCCTTGCGAGTCTGCGATCCCGCCTGTTGCTGGGGGCGGTGCTGGTGTTGCTGCCGGTACTGGCACTGATGGTGTCGGTGGCCTGGATGCAGTACGTCGCGGCCAGGCAGTCGGTACGCAGCAACGCCCAGAACCTTGCTCGTGAACTGGTAAACCAGCAGGGACGCCAGATCGAGGCAGCGCGCCGCCTGCTGGAAGGGTTGCTGCGCGTGCCGGTGTTGCGCGACGGCGATCCGGCGGCGTGCAGCGCGCTGCTGGAGCAGATTCGCGGCGAGGCGGCATCGCCCTACCAGAATTTCACCGTGATCCGGCCCAGCGGGGCGCTGCGCTGCAGCGCGGTACCGCTGCCCGAGTCATTCGACGCGACGCGGCTGCCGGGTTTCTCGCAGACCCTCAAGACGGCGGCCTTTCACGTTGGTGGCTACGCCTTCGGTCAGCCTGGCGGCCGACCCAACCTGTCGCTGCTGGCGCCGGCGCTGGACCGGGGCGGCAATGTGGCACTGCTGATTCACGTTGCGCTTGATCTGGACTGGCTCGCCAAAGGCCCGGTCGAGGAGCGCTTGCCAGCCGGCTCGGTCGTCAGTCTGATCGAGCGCACGGGAAAGGTGATGCTGAGCCGTCCGGATCCGGGCAACTGGATCGGTCGGCCGCTGGCGGGCGACGCGCTGGCCAGGGTCCAGGCCGTGCGCAGCGACAGTGTGTTCGAGGCGCCGGGGCCCGGTGGCGGTCACTATATTCAGGCAGTGGTGCCGCTGGCATGGGACGGCGAGCCGGCAGCTTGGCTGCAGGTGGCCATCCCGGTCGGCGCGGCGTATGCGCCGCTGCACAAACTGTTGGCTGCCAATGTGGCCACTTTGGCGTTGGTGCTGCTGCTGGTCGGGGCCGCCTGGCTGGGGCTGAGTCGTCATGTGCTCGTGCCGTTGCGGGAACTGGGCGGCGTGGTGCAACAGATCGCCGCCGGCGAGCGCGGCTTGCGCGCGACGCCACGCCGCGATGATGAGATCGGCCGCCTGGCATGGGGCTTCAACCACATGCTGGACGGCCTGGTCACCTCCCAGAAGGCGCTGATCGAGAGCGAACGGCGCTGGGTTCTGGCGCTGGAAGGCGCCGGGCTGGGCGTGTGGGACTGGAATGCACAGACCAACAAGGTTTTTTTCTCGCGCCACTGGAAGCAGATGCTGGGCTACTCCGAGCGCGAGGTCGGCAACACCCTGCAGGAATGGTCCGATCGCATTCACCCGGACGATCTGGCGCGCTGCCAGTCCGACCGTGAGCGTCATTTTCGGGGCGAAACGGCCGTCTATAGCAACGAACATCGGGTGCGCGCCCGGGACGGTTCGTGGCGCTGGATACTGGATCAGGGCTCGGTTTTCGAGCGCAGCCCGGACGGCGAGCCGCTGCGGGTGGTGGGCACCTATACCGACGTCACCGAACGCAAACGGGCCGAGCAGTCCCTGCTGGAGAAGCAAAGCGCCCTGTCGGAAGCGCAGCGGATCGCCCATATCGGCAGCTGGTCCTGGCACCTGGCCAGTGGGGCGGTGAGCTGCAGTGAGGAGACCTACCGGCTGTGCGCCATCGCCCCGGATGATCCGGTTCGTGACCGGCAGGCCTTTCTGGACCGGGTGCACCCGCACGACCGGGACCGGGTGAGTGTCTGGGCAGACGCATGCATCGCCGGGCGATCCACTGCGGACCAAGAGTTTCGAGTCGCGCTGCCGGATGGCCAGATGCGGGTACTGAACGGGCGGGCGTACCTGCAGCGTGATGCCCTGGGTCGGCCGCTGGCGCTGGTCGGTACCGTGCAGGACATTACCGAGCGCAAGACCCTCGAGCAGGAGCTGGACCAGCATCGCCATCACCTGGAAGCATTGGTGCAAAGCCGCACGGCGGAACTGGAGGCCGCCCGCGCCGAGGCGGAGCGCCTGGCGCGGGTGAAAAGCGAGTTCCTGGCCAACATGAGCCACGAGATCCGCACGCCGCTCAACGCCGTGCTGGGTCTGGCGCAGGTCGGCGCGCGTGACAGCGCCGGGCGGGCGGCCTACGCAACCTTTGCCCGCATCCGCGAAGCCGGTGAACACCTGCTGGGCGTCATCAACGACGTGCTCGATTTCTCCAGGCTCGAAGCCGGGGGGGTCCTGGTGGACACACAACCGCTGGCGCTGACCGCCGTGCTCGACAATGTGCACAGCCTGGTCAGCGAGCGGGCCGAGTCCAAGGGACTGAGGTTCGCCGTCGAGGCGGCACCGGGTCTGCCGCAGTGGATGGCTGGCGACGAGCAGCGGCTGCGCCAGATACTGGTCAACCTGCTGGCCAATGCGGTCAAGTTCACGGATCGCGGTGAGGTCCGGCTGCACGTCACGCGGCGCGGCGATGACACCTTCTTTGCCGTCAGCGACACCGGCATTGGCATGACCGACGAGCAGATCGGGCGCCTGTTTCGTTCCTTCGAGCAGGCCGACAACTCGACCACCCGTCGCTATGGTGGCAGTGGCCTGGGGCTGGCGATCAGCCAGAAGCTGGCCAACCAGATGGGCGGCGAAATCGTGGTGACCAGCGCCTCGGGTGCCGGCAGCACCTTCACCCTGCGCCTGCCCTTGCCGGCGACCGAAGCGCCCCTTCCCAAGGCGCCGCCTTCCGGCGCGGCCTCGGATCGACGGCTCGAAGGGCTGCGCCTGCTGGCCGCCGAAGATGTGGATGTCAACCGGCTGGTGTTGGAGTACGTCCTCAACAGCGAGGGGGCACAGGTACTGTTCGCCGAAAACGGGCAGCAGGCGATCGAGCGCTTGCAGGAATCCGGCGTGGGCGCCTTCGACGCCGTCCTGATGGACGTGCAGATGCCGGTCATGGACGGCTATCAGGCCACCCAGCGCATTCGTCAGATCGCGCCCGCCTTGCCGGTCATCGGGCTCACGGCACACGCCCTGGGCGAGGAGCGCGACCGCTGTCTGGCGGCCGGCATGGTGGAGCATGTCACCAAGCCGATCGACGCCGACGTGCTGGTGGCGGCCATCCGCCGCCACGCCGGCATGCCGGCGGCCGACGTCGCGCCGTATCAGCTGATCGCGAGCGGCGCCGTGATCGACTGGCCGGGGCTGCTGATGCGCTACAGCGGCCGGCAGGATTTCGTGGCCAAGCTGGCGGCTAGCGCGCTGGCCAGCCATCGCGACACGCCGGACCGCTTGCGCGGCGCGGCGCAGGCTGGGGACTTTGCGGACCTGGCCTTTCGCGCCCACGCGCTGAAAGGCATGTCCGGAAACCTGCTGGCACATGGTGTGCAGAACCTCGCCCGACAGGTCGAGGCCGATGCGCGCGCCAAGGCACCACAGGCTCTGGATGCGGCCATCGAGCTGGCGGTTCAGGTCGAGGCCCTGCTGGCCGCCCTGACGGCACGCGTCGGCGAAGTGGCGGCAGTGCCCGAGCCGTCTGCGGCGCAGGGATAAGGCGGACTGTGCTGCCGGGCCATTGCGACTGAAGCCGCTCACTCGAGCGCGGATGGCCTTACCCGATTGATGTGCCGACTACGCGGTCGGCCGGCAGGGCGCCCACCTACGGCGCATCCGGCACATCAACCCGACAGGCGAGTTCTCCCAGGATTTCCGAGGTGTGTTCGCCCAGCATCGGCGGCGGCCGGCGCACGGCGCCCGGTGTGCCCGCCAGGTGCAGCGGAATGCCGGGCACTTCGAGGCGGCCGTGAGCGGTGTGCTCGACCGGCACGAACATGCCGTTGTGGCGCAGTTGCGGGTCGGCGGTGGCGGCCGGGTAATCATTGACCGGTGCGGCCACCACATCCGCGTGCTCCAGGCGGGCCATCAGTTCGGCGCGTGGATAGCGCGCGCAGCAGGCGGCGATTTCGGCGTCCAGGGCGTCACGGTGTTCCAGGCGCAAGGCGGGGCTGGCGAAGCGCGGGTCCTCGAGCAACTGCGGCGCGTCAAGGGCCCGGCACAGGTTGCGGTAGAACTTGTCGTTGAAGGCCGCCAGGTGGACTTCGCCGCCGTCCGCGCAGCGGTAGCTGTTGTAGGGCGCATAGAACGGGCTGCGGTTGCCGACCCGCGGCGGTGGACTGCCGGTCAGCAGGTACTCGCCCAGTTGCACGCCCTGCAGGTGCACCACGCCGTCGATCAGCGCCACCTCGGCCGCCTGACCCTGGCCGTCGCGGGCGCGCGCCCACAGGGCCAGCATGGCCGCGTACGAGACCAGCGTGGCAGCGGTCACGTCGGCGACC
>LNAQ01000303.1_pt1 | contig 11633 bp, 16 predicted proteins | sample 602591 | NCBI WGS metagenome assembly LNAQ01 (sample SAMN02440304, study PRJNA202911) | soil metagenome | biome: Subtropical and temperate rainforests or woodlands; isolation source: soil samples (1 kg each in a 20% v/v slurry with milli Q water) were... ... | reverse complement strand
TCGACTTCATTCCACACATGGAAGTCTTCCTGCGGTGGCTCGCAGTGCGCTACCAGGATCCCGTCTTCAAGGCTGATATGTCGGATCCCGCTGAAAAATGGATCCAGGATCGCGATTTCTTCACGCCGGACCAAGCCTATAACGAGGAGTTTCGCCGCGTTTCCAACTTGCCGCGCGACATACGCGACAAGCCCGAGAACACGGCTCGCCTGAAAGAGCTGGAAGCGCTCAAGAACGAGCGTAGAGAGCGCGCCGTGGCAAGCCGTGGAGAATTGCCGCCACAGCGTTTCAAGCCGCTATGGCAGAGGCTGGAAGAAGAGTACCGTGCGCTCGAAGAGGGGGAGCGCCAGGACATTGCGAATGAACAGCGCAAGGAAGAATTTCGCAGGAGAAATCCGGATTCGGTGCATGCCATGGAGAAGTGGGATCAGGATCTCAAGAATATGCAAAGAATGCGCAACGAGCTCATCACACGCGGCGGCGGCACGCTGACCGAAGAGGACAAGCCGAAAGATCCTTTCGCTGATATGAAAGCCAAGCGCGAAGTGCAAAAGCGTCTGCTCACCGTATGGCGCGAGGCGAGCGCCGGGACCAGCCCTTTACCTCCAAAGGTAATGGCGCTGTTCGACTTCTTGGTGCATGACGCCATGTTGAGCAGCTGGCCCGATCATTTGCTGGCCAGCACTTCTCTGTATTTCCGCGTGCGGGACAAGGACATTTTTGGCAAGACCGACTTCAAGGCGGAACAAGCCAAGTTCAAGTCGGACAACGAGTCAGCATCGCGGGTTGATCAGATGCGTGCCAATCTGGATGGAATAGCTCCGGTTCGTCCGTAGCTGTGGCGCCCAAACTCAGCTCAAGACGGAGGCCAGTTTGCGGGAAGTCTTGATGGCGCTGGCTGAATTCGGAGTTTTGATCGTCCGGTCCTCCTGCTACGTATTGCCGCTTGCATGCGTGTTGGCGGTGATCATCCATCTTTGGCCACAGCGCTTTGGCAAGCTGGGAACGCTGGCTTCCAGGCGTTGGATTTCGGGAGGAATGGCAGCGATTTGGATGTACGCGCTGTCATTGCTCTTGCTGCTTTATTGGGTTGCTAGCCGATATGACAATGGATACGGCTATGCGATGCTTGGGCTGATGACTTACATGAGTCCATCGCTCATCATGTCTCTCGTTGCGTTATTGGTCCATTGGCGATTGGCGCGGAGGGATCGCGAACATGTATGAATTTCCCGTCAATATTCTTCTTTCTGGCAAGTCTCTGGCCGTAAGCGTCTTTCAGCTTCTTCCAGTTGTTTGGGGTGTAGGAATTCTTTTATGCGTCGAGTCCGCTCTTCCTGGGCTGTCGCCGAAAGTTTGGCGTAGGGTACGCGATGCCGTGGCCGTCATGATGGCCGTTTTTCTGTTGGTGTGTGGCGGCTATGCGATCTTCGGATACAGCGTTGCCGCCATTTTCGATAAGCCCGGATATTTTCATATGACCGGGGATGCCTTGTGGGCATTGTCGCTATCCATCGGGATGGCGGTGCTCGGACTGGTGTTGCGTGCGCGTATCCGGCCCGTCGTCTAGATTGCTTTTTTGAGGGCATTGCTGCAGCGGGGCCTCGCATCACGGAACCCTTGAAATACGTGATGCCACTGGTCTTCGGAATCGTCGCTCACGTGTGGTCTGGCCGCTCTTGGGGCGAAAAAATTGTTCAATGTGCTGAGCGTCGGTGTCTCATAATCCCTTAAGAGGTGTGCGTGCATGAAGTGATTGTTGGGGTCGAAGGGGTGACGTTTCAACTGGCGCACGACTTGACGTACGCACTGCCGCTGCTCTGCCTTTTCGGAATTGCGGTTCAAATATGGCCAAGCCGATTCGGGGTTTTGGGATCTCCTGCCGCGCGCGGCGACGCCTCGGCCAAGCACACCCAGGCGGCCGACGGCAAGGTGCCGCACCTCACCGATCCGGTCGTGTTCATGGCCGCACGCGCGGGCCTGGCGCAGGTCGCCGGCCAACACATGCAATACACCGCTGGCGAGACCGTGCACTGGTCAGCCGGCAAGGACCAGAACCTGGCCGTGATGGGCGCGCTGCGCGTGCACACCGGGCAGGGCCTGGGCATCGTCGCCGGCCTGCAGCAGGGCGGCGCGGACTCCGGGCTGGACCTGATCTCCGCCACCGGCGACGTCCACGTTCAGGCCCAGCACGACATCCTGCGCGTGCAGGCGCAGAAGGACATCACCATCGGCAGCGCGCAGACTTCCGTCGAGTACGCCGCGCCCAAGCGCATCCGCATCGCCACCGCGGCCGGCGCCAGCATCGTGCTGGAAGGCGGCAACATCACGGTGACTGCGCCGGGGCGCATCGATGTGAAGACGGGGAACAAGCAGTTTGCGGGGCCGGACCAGATGCCCTATCAGTTTCCCGCCATGCCTGGGCAGGTTTGCGTTGAATGTCTGAAGAACGCCATCCGATGGCACACCGCAGCTCGGTGGTCCAGGCTCGTTTACGGAATGGGGAAGCACTGGATAGTGCGTTGGAGCGCCTTGCCTCCGAAGAGCGCGCCGCTGTCAGGGCGGAGTTGGCCATGCAGAATGGTGCGACGGAGTTTGAGGCTCCGGCAGGCTATGCCATTGAACCGCTGCCAACAGAGTCCGCACATAGGAGAGTTGCATGAAGTCCAAACGTCTGTGGCCCTGGACGGTACTGATATTGGCCCTGGTTGCCGTTGGCGCCATCGTGGGTCCGCCCGTCTATCGCTGGGCCTATGTCGCGCTCCTGCCGCCGCTGCTGGTTTGCGAAGCCCGCAATGACACGGATACCGATATCGGCTATCGCCTGGAAGACTCGTCCGGCGCGTTCCCGGGAGATCGGGTCGCGAGAGCATCGGGAGCGCCGGGCGGCCCGCTCTCGGGCGCGTGCATTTATGGTCCGGACAGCCGTAGCAAACCTGTGCAGGTCGTGTGGGGGGCCATCAACGGCAGCGAGAAGCAGTATCCGCATAGCGTTGAATTGAAGGTGCCACGTCCGGGAAATGCCGCGGTGTTGTTGCTGCGCTTTACCGCGCCGGACCGGCTACAGGCCCGCTTTGCGACGGAAACAGAAATGCCAGAGCCCATGGATGCGCCGGAATCGGTGTGGAACAGCGGCGACTGGGTCAGTCAATGATCAACTAGGGATAGAGGGATGTCGGGGATGTCTGAGCGGGGTCAGGGAAAGTCGGGGCGTTCGAAACTCGGACGGTGGGTCGCACTGGGCGTGCTGGCGGTGATCGCCGTGGCGGCCGGGGCTTATGTCTACGTGGAGCGAAGCCAGACGCAAAATGTTCAACGAAGCGCGTTGGAAGGATCGGTGGCGGTCTACTCGTACAACTTTACGCAGTACGACGTGGCGTATTCGTTGATGCCCGGGCTTCGTTGGTTCGTAAAAGCGAATTCCGCCACGGGAAGCAATTTGCAGTTATTCGGCTACAAGCCTGCCGTGCCTGATGCTCCGATGCAGATATCGTGGCGATATGATTCCGGTCCTCAGGAAACGGCAGAAGAAGATTACCCCTTTGTAGTGACGCTGCCGCAGCCTCGGCGGCCAGCGGGCGCGGTGGTGCTGGAATTGCGTATCTATCCTGATGGCAAGGCTGCCGCGCGCTATGTCACGCGCCCGCTGGTATCGGAATTCAGCAATGTGGATCCCGCTCTTCCGGGGAATGACTGGGTGACAAACCAATGACGGATCGTGACAGAAGGCGGCTGACGCAACCTTCTCCAATATGGCGACACCGAATCCGCTGCTATTGGGATTGCCGTTCTAGTCGTCCGCGGGAAGACGTCGGAGCAGGCCGTCGAGGCATGAGGTCGGGATGCATAAGCGCCTGATAGCCTTGTTATCGCCAGTATTGTTCGCAGGGGTCGCAGCTCGCTATGCCAAGCTGCCATTGTTATCCGAGTTTGGCAACGTGGCGCCAGAGCTTCCGGGAACTGGTTGGGAGTCGAATCTCTGATGGCGCCGGCAGGGCCTGAATGGCCGACCGATTCGAATCATCTATGCTGTCGTTCGAATCATGACCGGCGGTACGGTTACCTATTGCTCCGCCAGCCCTAGGAGAAGAATTTGCGTGCAGTCCTTGCTGCGTCCGCCGAGTTCGGCATGTTGATGGCCCAATCGACGGCCTACCTGGTGCCGGCGGCCGGCATTCTGGCGCTGATCCTCTGCCGGTGGCCCCAGCGTTTCGGCAAGTTGGGGACGCGGACCTTCAGACGCGGGATCGCGGTTGGAATGCTGGCCGTCTGGGTATTCGCGCTGGTCCTGCTGGGCATGTTCTATTGGCTGGCGACCAACCATGACAGCGGCTACGAGTTCCCGCTGCTGGGGCTGATGCCGTACATGAGCCCGTCTCTTCTTACCGCCCTGATCGTCCTGCTGGTCCATCGGAGAATATCGAAGCGGGAGAGCGGACATGAATGAGGTATATCCCGCCAATGTCCTGCAGTCCGGCGAGTTGCTGGCCTGGGGGATATTCCAGATAGTTCCGCTCTGGTGGGGCGCTGGAATCCTGCTGTGCCTGGAGTCCAATCTTCCGGGGCTTTCGGCCAGGGCCTGGCGCGCGGTGCGTGACGTCACGATCGCGCTGATGGCGGTGTTTCTGCTGGCGTGCATGGCGTACGCCATCTTCGGCTATGGCGTCGCCGCCCAGTTCGATAAGCCGGAGTATTTCGACAAGGCGCTGGAAGCTCTGCGCTTGCTGTCCCTGTCGATGGGAATGGCGGTGTTCGGGCTGGCGTTGCGCGCGCGTATCGGGCGCGGCGCCCTTCGCCACAGCGGCTAAAATCCCGCCATGCTTCCGCCCCAAGTCCTCGTTGCCCTTTTCGTCCTGCTGCTGGCCGTCGTCATTCCGCTGTTCGCCGTGACCATCCAGCTGAGCCGTTACATCCATTGGTCCTTCTGGGCCGACAAAGCCACGCGCGGCGAACGGCCGCATTTCACGGGACCGGTGCTGGCGCTGGTCTTCAGTACCCTCGCTGCCAGCGACTTCGTGGGCTACGAACCCTTCCTGACGATCTCGGCCATGAATCCGGTGCCGATCGAGGCCAGGGCTTACTTCACGGTCGCCATGCTGGCGCTGGCGGTCTGGTGCTGGGCCTACGGGCGTTCCATCCGGGACCGCGTACTGGGCTTGATCCGGCCCAGCGCCTCTTAGCCGTCGCCAGGGTGGACGCAGGATTTCGATCTACGATTTTCTTGCGTTTGCGGCCCTGGCATCGGCTCGACGACTACGCTGGCATTAAGAAACAAGATCTGGATCTCGCAGCCGCCGCCCAAAAAATGGCGGCGGCTTTCAACGCGTCGGGCAGGTTGGTGATTACGCTTCGGCTCCAGCACGTAAACGATGAACGATTTGATTGTCCTTGCCTTGCACCAGGCTGGTCAGCACGAAGTTGAACTCAATCTCCTTGTAGGAGTCTTCTTTCAAGCCCAGCTTGGAGCCTCCTGATTTCTCTACGATAGGGGGAATTAGCCCTTCGCGAGTGGCGTAGGCGAAGTCATCCCAGATGAGGGGGTCGCCTTCTATATTGAACTGCGTAGTCAGCTTTCGATGCTGATCGCTGCTGACGAAAAAGTGTACATGCGCCGGGCGATTTCCATGGCGCCCCAACCCATCGAGCAATCGTTGCGTGGCGCCCTGAGGCGGACAGCCGTAGCCGATTGGCATCAAGGTGCGGAACTCGTACTCCCCGTTAGGCCCCGTTTGGACGGCACCGCGCAAGTTGAAATCGGTCTGAGCCCCCGTTGGATCGAAGTGCGAGTAAAAGCCCTTGGAATTGGCGTGCCAGCATTCGACCACCGCGTTGGCCAAGGGTGCACCGTTGGTGTCGGTGACTACGCCGCGGATCACCAGCGGGCCGGCATCGGCGTCCGCGTCGATATCGATACGCGACACTCCCGCACGCAACGGAGTGCCAGCCACATACAGGGAGCCTTCGATCGTGCGCGGTGTGCCGCCTTCCAGACCTGCGCGCTTATCCTCTTCGTCCATACGGATGTCCAGGTACTTTTCCAGGCCCAGTCCGGCCGCAAGTAGCGCCGCTTCACCATCACGTCCCAACTGATTGATGTAATTCACGCCCGCCCACACCTCGTCTGGCGTGATGTCTAGGTCGTCGATTGCCTTGAAAAGATCTCCCAGGAGTCGATGCAGGATCTGCTTGAAGCGAGATGCGCCCGCGCCTCCATCGAGGTTACTGGAAGCCCTCAGTAGATCCTGGACTTCCTTGCTGGAAAATATGTTGAGGCTCATGGTTTATCTCCGTGTAGTGAGTGCAAAATGCGGGACCCGTTTCCGCGATCAATCTCGTTTGGTGGTGGCCTTTATCAGCCCATCGCGCGTAAACCGTCTGACCTTGGCCTCGTCCAGTTCGATGCCCAGACCGGGGCCAGTGGGCACGGTCAACTCGAAGTCGCTGTAATCCAGCGGTTGCGTCAGGATTTCTTCGGTGATGAGCAAGGGGCCGAACAGCTCGGTTCCCCATTGCAATTGGGAGAAACTGGCGAAGAGGTGCGCCGACGCGATCGTGCTGACAGCGCCTTCCAGCATCGTGCCTCCGTAGAGTTCAATGCCTGCGGCAGCGGCAACAGCCTCTACGCGCTGGGCGGCGAACAGGCCTCCGCTCTGTTCAATCTTGATGGCGAACACATCCGCGCCATGCTTGCTGGCAATGTCAAAAGCGCTTTCCGGACCTTGCAGGATTTCGTCGGCCATCAGCGCGACGGGGTAGCGCCGCATTAAGCGCGCCAAAGCTGCGGCGCTGGCCACTGGCTGTTCCACAAGTTCGCAACCGGCCTGTGCCAATGCGGGGATTGCCCACGACGCCTGCGCTTCGCTCCACGCCATGTTGACGTCCACACGCACAGTACCCCTATCACCGAGCGCGCGTCTGATAGCCGCTACATGTTGAATGTCTGCCAAGGGATCCCGCGCGCCTATCTTCAGCTTGAATACGCGATGTCGCCGCGTATCCAGCATCCTCTCGGCTTCGTCGATGTCCCGCGCGGTGTCCCCTGAGGCCAGGGTCCAGGCAACCGGCAGACGGTCACGATGACGTCCACCCAGTAACTCACTGATGGGCACGCCCAGACGCTTGCCTTGCGCATCCAGCAATGCGGTTTCGATCGCGCTCTTGGCAAAATGGTTCACCTTGATCAACTTGCCAAGATTGACCATCAACGCTTGGATCCGGGTCGCGTCCCGGCCGATCATCGCCGGCGCGAAGTATGCATCGATGGAAAGCTTCATGGCTTCAGGGCTTTCCGGGCCGTATGCCATACCCGCGATAGTGGTGCCTTCACCGATCCCCACGATGCCATCGCTGCAATACAGCTTAACCAGCATCATGGTCTGCCCATGCATCGTGGCGACGGACAGTTTGTGCGGTCGAATGGTTGGAAGATCGACGAGAGATGTTTCGATGCGCTCGATAATTGCTGCAGGCATGCTTAGTTGTGTCTCATGTATGTAATGAAATGACGGGCGCAACATTTAGCCGGCCCAAACCCATCGAAAACATGGAGCTGCCTGCAATAACCTGCTTGTTCGGCACGACCAGCAAAGAGAATGCAATTCCTATCCGGTGCGCATAGCGGCAGCTGCACGGCGAAAAGGTTAGAGGCTGGCGGGTGTGCGCAATATTCGTTCGCGCACCTAAACGCGTAAGGAGTTCTACTTATCGGGCGCAGCTTGCCTTGCGCTTCATCACCCGGCACGGCCAGTCGTGTCGGTCCACCAGGCCCTCTCGGAGGGCGATTAGGCTATCAAGGAGCCCTTAAGCTAGGTGCGTCAACAAACACGGACGGAGCATTTAGAGCGTGATCGGTAGTGTGAACGACACTTTGCCGCCGGTTGACTCCCCTTGCTCACAGGCCATTTTTCCTCCATGCGATCCGACGATCGTTCGGCATAAGGACAGCCCTAAGCCGACCCCATTCTCTTTAGTGGTGAAGAACGCTCTTCCAGCCGCTTCGAGCGACTCTGAGGAAAATCCGCAACCCGAATCCTTCACTATGATTCGCACGTAACCACTTTCGATTTCGACGGAGATGGATACGGCACGAGCATCGACCGGCAAATCTGTCATGGCCTCGATTGCATTCACGACTAGATTACTGATTACTTGCTGGATCAAGACCTCATCGCACTCGACAAACGCATCCTTTGTTATATGAGTCGTGATGGTCACGCTGTCCTGTTCCGCCCTAATTCTCAGAAAACTCAAGATGCCATTCAGGATGGCGCTAACCGAATGCCGATTCCGAGATGCGGGGTGATTCGCAGTGAAATTTCTGACGGATTGAATGACCCGTCCGGCGCGTTCCAGTTCGGCTTGAGCCAGAGTCAGGGCCATTTCGATCTCTGTCGAGTCCTTCGCGCCTGCCTCAAGGCGGCGTCGACATCCGGCAAAGAAGTTCACGGCGGCGAAGAGCGGCTGGTTCAACTCATGCGCCAGCGCCGCCGCGGCCTCCCCGGCGATTGAAAGCCGTGCATAGTGATTCAGTTGCCGTTCGCGCTCGCGCAGTTGCTCTTCATGGCGCAATCTCTCCGTCACGTCGCGATAATTCACCAGTACCGCCGAAAATGCGGGATCGTCCAGCAGGTTCTTGAAAACCGCCTCATGGCTGCGCCAGGAGCCGTCCCTGTGCAGCACCCGGTAGCTCACGGTCCCCGAGTTCACCATCTTGCGGCGGGCCTTGGCCAACAGCGAAAACAATCGCGGCACGTCTGCGGGATGCAGCAGGGTGAACACGTTGCGGCCGAGTATGGCCCGGGACGGAAAGCCGGCGATCCCGGCCAGCGACTCGCCCATGTACTTGACGCAGCCATCGGCGGCGATCAGCGCAACGCCGTCCGAAGAGTTCCGCAACAGCTCCTCGAAATAGCGTCCTCTTTCACGTAAGCGCAACTCTGCCAGCTTGCGCTCGGAGATATCCCGCGATATGGCAAGCACCAGCGGCCTGGTGTGGCCTCGCATCCGCTTGAGGTTGCCTTCGATGGTTATCGGAGTCCCGCTGCTATGGCGGATTATCCATTCAAAATTGAACAGGCCGCCCGCTTCGACGGCCTGCCGGATGTAGCGCAGCGCGATCTCCTCGCGGATTTCGGGATCCCCCACCGAAAGCGCTCCGATGGAAGTGGCGCACATATCCTTTGCGCTGTGGCCGAACAGGCGGCAGGCCGCCTCGTTCGTTTCGAGGATGGCGCCCGTCACGCCATCATGGACGATCATGGCATCGTTCGCGTTCTGAAAGATTTCGCGGTAGTTCAGCGATTCGATCGATGACATTTTTTCCATCGCGTGGCGCACAAACCAATATGATGCCAGACCGCCAGACCGCTAGGCGTCCGCCAGGTTCCCGGGCTTTTCGCTCCATCCTTGCGCGTAGTGCGAGATCAGGTCGGCCCTGAGTTCCAGGCGCGAAAAGCGCCAGGCCTCTTTTTGCCGCTCCACCTCTGCCAGGTACTTACCCGCGATCCAGTAGGCTTTTCCGCTGGCCGCGGTGGCCGCCTCGAACAGCATGAACTCCACGGCTGCCGAATCGCTGCCGCGCTGCCGCAGGATCTTGGGCGAGACCAGGTAGTGCAGGGTCCAGCGGAACCCCGCGTCTGCGTTGGCGGCGACCCCGGAGGCGATTGCCTCGGCGCCTACCAGATCGCCATAGCGGTCTATCCTGAACAGCGCATCGTCAGTGAATAGCGGCCGCAGCAGCGCAGCCGACGGGCCGCCGTCGAACGCGCGCGCAAGATCGGCGATCAGGTTCCGAATTGCCTCGAAAGCCTCCAGGTGCTCGAGGCGGGCCTCCAGGGTCGGGGTCATGGCGGGCCCTCGTCAGGCGCCGCCGTGCGCGGCAACAAAGCGCTCGGCGGCAAAGCTGTGCGGAACCGCCGCGCTGCCGCGGTACAGCTCATGGTGGGGCGACGCTTCGGCAAACGCGCACGCCAGCCAATACAGGTTGCGGTCTTCGGTCCCTTCGGGCGGCGCCGGCAACTGCTTCAGGTGGGCGCAGATGGCATCGATGTGCGGCATCATGGCGTCGTACAGCGCCTTGAAGGTCTCCGGTGACGACTGCCAGCGCAGCGCGCTGCGCTGGTTCTCGGTGGGCCGGGCCCAGGCCTGGGCGAGGTCGGACAGGCCCTCGAAGGCCGCCGGCAACGTGATGGTGGACATTATTTCTCCTCGCTGTTGAGTTGGCTGTGCAATGTCTGGACGGCATGCCGGATCAGAAACTCCCGGTCCATCAGATGCATCTCGCTGACGGCCCCCGACATGATTCCGAAGAACGTGTCTTCCATGGTCGCGGTATCTTCCAGCCAGGCATTGCGGTGCAGGGCGTTGACGTGCCGCTGCGCCATGTCCTCCGCGGCGTTGCCGGCCGGCCGGAAGTAATTGATGCCTTCCCACAAGGTCTGCCCGTGGCCCAGCGGCCAGAACTGATGGGTGAAGAAGGACAGGCCGGGATAGCCGCAGCCCGCCCCCAGATGGATGATCAGGTTCGGAAACACCGAAGGAAGTTCAAACTGGAAGTCCTCGCGCCGTTGCGGATTGATCCCGGGCGGCAGCTGTTCGGGATGCGGGCGGTGCTGGTCGGAGCCGTGCAGCACTTGCGCAAACTTCAAGGTGGAGGCTGCGGTCTTCATGCCTCCGCCGTAGATCGCGGAAGACGCATGCGGGCCCAGCAGCCTGAAGTCGCCATGGTCGATGCCGGCAAAGCCCGGCAAGGAGCCGGCATGGATGGTCGGCACGTGATAGCCCTCGCTGAAGGCGTACAGCGCGACCTTCCAGTTGCAGTTCAGCACGGTGGAATAGCGGAACGACGTGGTCGATTCGCTGTACGGGTAGCCCGAGAACAATGTGCCGAAGGCGCCCAGATACTCGGCCAGGGACTGTTCCGGCTGCGGGGCGAAGTTGATGAACACAAAGCCTTCCCATTGGTCGCAATGGATAGGCTTCAAGCCCAGGCAGGCCGTGTCCAGCTTGGCGAATTCCTCTTTCATCGGCACCGACTTCAGGTCGCCGTCTGTGCCGAAGACCCAGCCATGGAAGCGGCAGGTCATGACGTTGGCGCGCGAGTGGCCGAAAGTCTCGTAGTCCGAAGTCGGGATCACCTTGTTCCCGCGGTGCGGACAGACGTTGTGGAAGGCCCTGATCTTGCCGTCCTTGCCGCGCGTGATGATCACCGACGCATCGCACACCGCCAGCTCCTTGACCTTCCAGTCGCCGACTTCCGGGACTTCCCAGGTCGTCGCGACCTTGAGCCAGGTCTTGCGGAAAATCCGCTCCTGCTCCTGGCGGTAGCTGTCGGGGTTGCGTATGAAGTCCAGGTCGATGGGATCGACGCCCAGTTTCCGCCGGATGTCGGCGGGTGTGTGGATGGCATGCTGCCCGCCATCTCCTGATTGCAAGTTGTCCATCTGCGGTGTCCTCTCCTTGATATGGTCCGGCCCGAGCGCGAAGCGCGCCTGCCCCTTCATGCTTCGTTTGCGCGGGAATGAAAAACAGGCACGGGAAGAATAGGGCGGCCCTTGCTTTCAAGAAATCCGCGTCTGTCGTTAGTGGGATAGGTGCAAATACTTAAGCGGCCGCGCAGTCTTCAGAAAACATGG
>LNAQ01000301.1_pt1 | contig 11656 bp, 12 predicted proteins | sample 602591 | NCBI WGS metagenome assembly LNAQ01 (sample SAMN02440304, study PRJNA202911) | soil metagenome | biome: Subtropical and temperate rainforests or woodlands; isolation source: soil samples (1 kg each in a 20% v/v slurry with milli Q water) were... ... | reverse complement strand
AGATGCCAACCACTTCCTCGCACTATCACCAGCTTCAGCCTGAAGACCGTGTCACCATCGCCAGCCTGAGGCAGCAGAACCACAGCGTACGAGCAATTGCCCGGCAACTGCACCGCTCCCCGGCGACCATCAGCCGCGAACTGGAGCGCAATGCATCTTCATCTGGCTATGGCAGCGCACATGCCCAGTGCCAGTCCCTGCAGCGCAGACGCTGTGGCAGACCAGCTATCAAGCTGCATCCCGAGTCGATCTTGTCCTGCCTGGTGATCCATCTGCTGCGGCTGCGCTGGTCGCCCGAGCAGATTGCCCTGACACTGGCACGTTTGTATCCCCTGGGCCATGAATACCGCGTGTCACACGAAACCATCTACAACTGCATCTATGCCATGCCCGTGGGAGAGCTGCGCAAAGAGCTGATCGCCACCCTGCGTCACGCCCACAACAAGCGGCTGCCGCGCAGCAAGGGCAAGGACCGCAGAGGCCAGATTCCCGACATGCTGAGCATCCATGTACGCCCGCCCGAGATCGAAGACCGCCAGTTTCCCGGGCACTGGGAAGGTGATCTCATCAAGGGAGAAGGCAATGCCAGCGCAGTCGGGACCTTGGTGGAACGCACCAGCCGGCTGGTGATGCTGGTCAAGCTGCCTGAGTTCAAGCCGGCCAGTGCTGCCAACGTCTTGCAGGCCTTCACGGACAAGCTATTGGGCATTGCGCAGCCGATGCGGTTGAGCATGACGTACGACCAGGGCCGGGAGATGTCCATGCACAAGAAGCTCAGTGAGCAAACCGGCATAGCCGTGTACTTCTGCGACCCGCACAGCCCTTGGCAAAGAGGCTCCAACGAGAACATGAATGGCCTGGTGCGCCAGTACCTGCCCAAGGGGACGGATCTGAGCATCTACAGCCAGGAGCAGCTCGATGCGATTGCCGATGAAATCAACAACCGGCCAAGGAAAGGGCTGGGAGTACGATCACCGCTGGCGGTCTACCTCGAACTGCTTGTGAATAGCCCGCAGCACTCCACTCTCATTCACTGAAATCCAGGGTGTTGCACTTCACTTTTGAATCCGCCGAGCATGAATGTCACGCAAGACGAAGACAACCGCAGTAGCGGACAAGGCTGCGCAGCCGCAATGTCCAGCCGAGCTGCTGGAGCAACTCATCCCCGGGCCGGTGACGCCGACCGAGCTTGAGGGCATCTTCCAGCAGTTCAAGAAGGCCGTATTGGAGCGCGCGCTGGGCGCCGAAATGAGTCACCACCTGGGCTACGCACCGGGCCAGGCCAAGCCCGAAGGGGCTGCCGCCAATCATCGAAACGGTAAAAGCACAAAGACCGTCCTGACCGACACAGGCGCCCTGCGTATCGACGTTCCCCGCGACCGCGAGGGCACTTTCGAGCCACAACTCATCGGCAAGCACGAGCGGCGCTTTACGGGCTTTGACGACAAGATCGTTGCCATGTATGCCCGGGGCATGACGGTGCGCGAGATCCAGGGCTTTCTGGCCGAGATGTACTCGGTGGACGTCTCGCCCGAGCTCATCAGCAGCGTCACCGATGCCGTGATGAGCGAGGTCACGGCCTGGCAGAGTCGCCCGCTGGAGGCGATGTACCCAGTAGTGTTCTTTGACGCGCTGCGGGTCAAGATCCGCGAGGACGCCGTGGTGCGCTCCAAGGCCGTCTATCTGGCGTTGGGTGTGCTGCCCGATGGCAGCCGCGACATCCTGGGCATCTGGATCGAGAACACCGAGGGTGCCAAGTTTTGGATGAAGGTGTTCAACGACCTGAAGACCCGCGGAGTCCATGACATCCTGATCGCCGTCACCGACGGGCTCAAAGGCATGCCGGAGGCGCTGGGCACAGTATTCCCGGCCACGACGCTGCAGACCTGCATCGTGCACCTGATTCGAAACAGCCTAGACTTCGCAAGCTGGAAGGAGCGCAAGGCGCTGGCAGCGGCCATCAAGCCGATCTACACGGCGGTGAGTGCAGAGGCCGCTGAGAGCGAGCTGAACGCATTTGAGGCCGGATCATGGGGGCAGAAGTTCCCCACTGTCGTGAGCGCTTGGCGCAGGGCCTGGGACAAGGTCATACCGTTCTTTGCCTTCCCGCCCGAAGTCAGGCGCGTGATCTACACGACCAACGCGATTGAAAGCGTCAATGCGAGGCTGCGCAAGATCATCAAAACGCGTGGACACTTCCCCAGCGACGACGCTGCCACCAAGCTGATCTGGCTGGCACTGCGCAACATCACCGAGGACTGGGGGCGGGCAGCCAACAACTGGAAATCAGCGATGAACCAGTTCGCAATGCTGTACGAAGACCGATTCACACTGCCCACCCATGGGGGCACAAAATGACTGGGGTTGAACCTTGGGTCCCGGCCTCAACCGGGGGGCCTCCGGCGGCCTGGCAGGGGCCTGAATCAAAATAGAATTTACGCAGCAGACAATTTCTGAAACCGCCTCGCACACAGAAATTCTGACACTCCCCTCGTTGCGGCTGGCTGGCGCAACAGGTTTTGCACGATCAAGATCGTCAAGGTCATTGCCGTCGTCCTCGTCATCGTCTGCGGCCCAATCATCCGATTGGTGCTCGCCGTCGTCGTCGTCGTCGTCATCATCCGCGTCACCCGAATCGACCGCGCTGGAGTCTTCATCTTCTATGGGATCAAGATCACAGGCCTCCAGCCATTCAGCCAACATGTCATCATCCCAGCCGTCTGGCACAGTCCCAGACACCATACGGAGTTTGCGGCTCACATTCGATTTATTGAGGCCAACAAGCTGGCCAATCTCTTCCAAGCTCCATTCGTTGGCTTTAAGGATCGCCATCAAGCGTGTCTTCAGATCGTCAGCGACGTAGGGTGTGATCTCCGTTTCGAGACCATCATCACCCAGCCGAACGCTGCAAAGAACCTTACCGCTGCCGGGATTCAAAGGGCTTGCAAGCTCAGGGCACGACAAAACAAAAGCTTCATCAAATCCCGGATTTGGCTCACACGGCGTGGCAATAAAAAGCTCGTTTGGAATGCCAGAAGTTTTTGCTTCGTGGGCAACGTCGGGACACAACAAAATCACATGAGCATTAGCGGATTCCGCTGCACGCCGCAAATGAAGCAAGCCGTCAATATCCGGTGTTGTGCCAGTGGGTTGCTGCAGCACCAGACAACTATATTTGCGCTCCTCGTTTCCCAACGACAGCGTTGCGATAGCAGCGGGGCTAGTCCAGTCCAACTCCCTCGAGGCCTCGCGGTACGCAAGCTTGAAGTCGTCGGTGATAAGTGCTGAAAGACCCAGCAGTTTATGGACGCCGCGAAGTTGCTCTAGCTTTCGAGGGGTGTTTCTGAAGAAGCAGATCACGGACTTGAAATCCGGCATGGGAATTGGAAGGTCGGCAGATTGTTTTGCAACCACCTGGACAATGACAGCTTGAACGTACAGCGTCATCGGACTGTACTGTCCGACAATCATCGTAAGGCCGGGATTGAGTGCCGAGATAGCAGTGAGGGACTGCGCCAGCTTGCTCTGCCCGTTCTTCTTGGTTGGGCGATGAAAGTCGCGGGTCATGCTGCACCTCCGACCAACTTGCCTGCGGCGTAGGCCTTAACTACGGAGAAGGAAAGAGCGCTGCGACGCCCGATCTTCATGGGAGATGGCAGAAAGCCCTTTTTGATATCACGGTAGACGGTCGCAGGCGAACGCTTGCTAATGAAGCAGGTAGCAGCGATGCTGACTGCCGGGTCCATACCTGCATCACACTGCGCTTTGACAATGGCCAGTTCACGAATGAAGACAGCCAGCTTGCGCTCTTCGCGATTGGCAAGTTTTTTATCGATGTGTCCTTCTTGGCCGGTGGAGAGCTCAAGGCTCTGAGCAGAGGCCTGCATAACACCCGCCCCTTCAGCTGCACTCTGAACGCCTCCACAAATGCGTGGATTCTGTTCTTTCTTCGTAGCGATTTTCATAACTTGTCCTAGGTAGTTGAGAGACGCCGATGGCCACCGACAGGACGAAGTTTCTTGAAGAAAGAGCGCAAAAAAAGTGACGCAAGTTGATGCGCCCACGCGTCACATCGCACAAAGACGCTGACTCCATAGATCGACAGACGCCAAATGCAATGACACCGCAAGGTTTTGCGACATCAAGGATGAGCCTGCCCGCCAATGGGTTTGATCAAAAGTTAAAGGCCAATGCGCGATACCCATGATCACGGAGACTGAGTGCGCGCTCAATCTTCTTGCGTACCGATTGCGTCAACTCATTGACTGATGCACCTGGCTTTGATCGACCAACGACCTTTTGAACTTTGACAAGTTGGTTGGCTTTGGGGTCGCGCCGCCACTCATTGATAGACCTCACCCCATCGAGCTCTTTGGCGATATCTAGATGCGACATGCCCGCATCAAGCATGTCCAGAATTTGCAGGTATTGGGAGTAGTTGCCAAACCTATCAGCGTGTACCGTTGGGGCAGAAATGATGCTACTTTTGGCCAGGTCTTTCTGGTGCTGTTTTAGAAATTCCGTTACGCGAGCCAACTGGAAATCGACAGGCAGACTCATGTCAAAAACAGCGCTTGCATGAGTAGCACCGAGCACATGTTCGACAGTTTTGTGTCTCACGAAAACTCGTCGATCAGCTCCTCGTAGGGCTCCTTGCATTGCATGCATTTCAAGTTTTGGCGCACCACGTCGTCGCCTGTCTACCTTTTCAACCACCTTCTGCTTGGGAGGTCGTGATGGCCAGCCGAGATGCTCAGTCTCGTCCATTACCTCCAGAAATGACCGCCTCTCATCTGCCCACGATGCTCGCTCTAAACCCGTATCGACTATGGTCTGGTGAAACCACATCTCATCAAAATCCTCCGCCGACAACTCGGCGGCCGGGTTGTACCACCCAGCCAGTGAGTACGTTTCCAAGGTGAATTTTCTGGCAACGGTCAACTCAAGAAGAGGCTCTTGCATAGCCTCACGCAATCTCTGCGTTTGGTCCATGTAGTCGCCAACAGTTTTCTGCTCGGGTTTGAAACCCACCATTCCAGAGGTGTCGAAAAAGTGAATGTCAAGGTCGCGAACAACATCAACATCAACGTCAACAGACTCTGCAGTAGCTTCACCCGCCGTTTCCAGATGCCATAGCGCCTCTGGTGTCAGAACGGCCAATTTTCCAAACGCATCTCGGTAAGTCGGGTTGCGCCGCAAAAATTCCCATGCCCATTGCTGAGAGGTCTTTTCAGTTGCCTTGCGAGAATTTGCCATGGTCATGCGCGATATGGTCTGAGGCTCTACTTTAATTTGTCTCAGATCATTTCTTTGAAGCGCAGCTCCAATTATGGTTAGAAGCATGGCCCGAAAACAAAAAAGCCACCTTGCGGTGGCTTTTTGCTTTGTAAATCATGGACTTACAAAAATTCGCTGGCGGAAACGGAGTCCGCCGGAATCGAATTTTTGAAGGTTTCCAGTCATCTCCTATCGTTGCTCTAAGTTATCGTCAAACAAGGGAAAATTGCCAAAAACATATCTCCAATCGTTTACAAGAATCTACCCTCTAGCGTAAAATTTTGGGCGGGTGTTTGGGCGGGTAGCCATACACCCCGCTGCAATCAATTGCAGAACTCGCAATGCGACTCCCAAGCAGGGATTCACACGCAAGCCAAGATCAACGCACGGAAGGGGCAGGCATGCCAAAGGTAGCCAAGGAACTAAGCGCACTGGAAGTGAAGAACCTTCCCCCCGGAGCGCATGCCGTGGGCGGGGTAGCTGGCCTAATTCTGGAAGTCAGCAGCACAGGCGGGAAGACGTGGATTCTTCGCGTCAGAACAGGCAGCAAGCGCCGGGAAATCGGTTTGGGGGGCTACCCCTCAATCTCCCTTAGCGAAGCCCGCAACAAGGCCAGAGACACGCGGGAAGCTATTGCTAAGGGGGTTGACCCGGTGGCAGAAAAGCAGGCGGCAAAGGCCGCATTGCTGGCGCAGCAAGCCGCCTTGAAGACCTTTGAATGGTGCGCAAGAACCTATGTAGCCGAGCGCAAAGGCGAATGGAAGAACGCGAAGCATCAAGCCCAATGGCTTGCCACGCTGGAAACCTACGCCTTCCCGATCATCGGCAAATTGTCTGTGCAATCGGTTGCACTCGCCCACGTCCTAGACGTGCTGAACCAGCCGCAAGCCGACAAGGACAAGGCCCCGCTATGGGATGCAAAGACCGAAACCGCAAGCCGCTTGCGGGGGCGGGTTGAGTCTGTGCTGAATTGGGCATCCGTTCACGGTTACCGCGATGGCTTGAACCCTGCCCGCTGGAAAGGCCACCTAGACGCGATCCTGAAGGCCCCAAACAAGATTCAAAAAACCGAACACCACAAGGCCATCCCCTACGCTGAAATGAACCCCTTCATGAAGGCGCTACGCCAGCAAGAAGGCACGGGAGCCCGCGCCCTTGAATTCGCCATCCTTTGCGCCGCACGTAGCGGGGAAGTACGAGGGGCAACATGGGCAGAATTCGACCTGAAGAAAGGGCTATGGACGATCCCCGGCGAACGCATGAAGGCGGGCAAGCCGCACACCGTGCCGCTGTCGAAGCAGGCCCTGCAAGTGATTGCAGCGATTGAACCCACGGCAGGCACTGACCTTGTTTTCCCAAGCCCACGGGGCAAGGTGCTTTCCGACATGACCCTAACCGCTGTCATGCGCCGCATGCAGCTTGAAGCCGTGCCCCATGGCTTCCGGTCAACCTTTCGCACATGGGGCGGGGAGCAAACCGCCTACCCCCGTGACATGCTGGAATTCTCACTTGCCCACACGCTGGAAAACAAAGTGGAAGCCGCCTACATGCACGGCACCCAAATCGAAAAGCGCAGAAAACTAATGCAGGATTGGGCGGATTATGTGGATTTACCAAAATCATCGGGTGAAAATGTTATCCCGCTTAAATCCGTGAATGCGTGACTATTGACGCCAGTAGAGCACTTGATATAATTAGCGCAACCTCATAAGTCAATGGAGTGCCGAGGGAAGCTGTAGGGCTTCCGCGCACTCCTTTTTTTGTGCCTGAAGCCCTGCAATCGGATTTTGATTGTATGAGGCAGAAAAATGGCACTGAAGATTATCAAGAAGGGCGATGCACCCGCGCCCCAAGCAACCGCAGCAGCAGTTAGCGTAGCCGCTACCACAGCGGCACCACTCCCCACGCCAGAGAAAGCCAAAAAAGGGCAAGCGAAGCGCCTTCCTGTTGACGGCATCCGCCTTGACCTTCCAATGCGCTTACGCACGGGTCATATGCTGTCATTGTTTGGCGTGTCTGGTGCGCAGTTCTACAAACTACGCAAGCTGGGGAAAATCCCAAAACCAGCAGGCCACATAGGCACAGGCGAACGCCCCGCGCCCTATTGGATCACCACCGAGATTGCGCCCTTCATCTTTTCCTCGCAATAGGGGGGTGTAATGGCTAACAGCACTTCCCGGCTAGCGCAACGCCCATTCAAAAGTCTATTGCGTGAATGCAATGCATGGCTTGCTGATAGTGGGCTTCGCGTAGTCGATTGGTCAAATGGCGATCCCGACATACCACCCAGCAAGCGTTTCTATCTGGAAACGATAGACGCGGATGATTGGGACGCCATCCCTTGCCTACGCACTTTCCATAAAGAAATGCGCCAGAAACATGCACCCGAACCCGCAGAAACAGAAAGCGCATAGGCAAAAAAATCCCCCACATACTGGCAGGCATGCAGGGGAAATTCTCTGAGCAAGAGAAGGAATCAGCCTTCATTATAACAGCCAGCCACTGGCAATAACAATACCCCATTCTTGAATCTCCCCGTCCTCTAGTAAGGGGGTTTAGGGAAGATGAAAGAGAGAAAGAAGGGGTAAAAAGAAGAGCATGGAATGAATGAAAGGGTCAGCAATGACCGTAGTCATAGAGCAGAGAAGAAAGATAGACAGAATGAAAATCACTGTACCCTTGAACCCAGATCAGTACAGCGTAGCCCTGTCTATTTTGCACGGCATTGCGGATGTAGCAGAGTCCCAAAATATCAAGCATTGGCGGGCGCAATATGGATCACGCCTGATGCTTAAAGATGGCCTGCAATCACTTGCACAGATCACCACGGGCATAAGCAAGACCCAATACCGATATTGGCAGTGGGAGTTATGGCCGGATCACATCCGGCGACCAGAACACACCCCAGCATGGGAAGATTTTCAATCCCTATTCCATACCCTTGCCGCAGATCATGACCCGGTTTACAGCCTGGATCATGCAATGGATATGGGGAAGGTTTCTTACCTTGAGATTGCCCGTGATTTTGTGGGAGTGGATAAACAAGACTTTTTACCCTGGACTGCCCACACAAAAAAGGGTGATATTTGGCAAAAAGGCAGCGAAAAAGGTGCAATTTATGTGGGCAGCAAAGATAGTCCCCGGCAATTCGTTATTTATGACAAGCGCCTGCAATTGATTGCAAAGGGTCAGCACTGCCCGCACCAGTCATTGGTCAGAGTAGAAGCCAGATTGAGAAACACCGGCATTCTGGCAAGAGACTTAGACCAGATTGAAGACCCTTTCCAAGCATTGCACATTGCCAGTTCGTCAAAGGCCCGTGCTTTGTCAAAAGAAAAACAGTGGCAGTCTTTCATTAAAAATGCATCAAATAATGGTGCATCAATGGCATTTTATGAGCTATCAAAACATTATAGAAAAATCTACCGTGAGCGATTAACCGAGTGTGCGGCCAAATGGTGGAATTAAATCAATGAATCAGATAAAATACGATCATGGATATTCTCCAAAGGATTGAATAATGAAAATCAAGACCATTGCCCGAGAACTGAAAAATGCTGATGTTCGCTTTATCAGCCTTGTTTCTCGTGGTGCAAACCGTATTCCGTTTCGTATTCTCAAGAAATCTTCTGAAGGGGAATCCCAAATGATCGACCTGACCACGCTGCGCCCCGTTTTGAAGGGCGAGAAAATCCAAGCGCCTGCCAGAAAGGCCGCGAATCTGCCCGGATTTGCGCAGATTTTGGGGGCGAGCGTTTCCCGTGACATTGGGGACGCACCACCCAAAGCAACGATTGCCCCCGCAAAGCCCGTGCAATCAATTGCAGGGACGATCCCCGAGAGTACGCACGCACAGGCCAGCGGGGGCAAACCCATGACCTACGCCAGTTTGCAGGCCGCGATAGACACCGCCCTTGGCAAGCAACGCGATGAAGCCAAGGCCGCAGCATTCAACGAGAAGCGCAGCGCCTTTTCGCGCGTCCACAAGTCCACGGCACCCGATGCCCACAGCGGCACGGGGAATGCCCACGCGCTGCGGAATTTCGGGGGGCGCATGGCCGCTGCCATTTTGGGCGGTACAGCACGCAAAGATGAAGGCCACAGCCTGCCCCATAACACCGGGTTTCGTGCCGTGTCTGGTGCCAGCTTGAAGGGTTAACCGGCCATCCTGCAATTGATTGCAGCAACGCCAGCAAGCCCCCGCCCCTTCACCAATGTTCAGGAATGTTCAGCCCCATGGAGCAAGCACCAGCTATCGACAAGCAGCCTACCGGCCTATCTGCAAAGCAGGTTCAGGCCGTTTATGCGCTGGCAGCGGGGGCAAGCAGGAAAGCCACTGCAAAGGCGCTGGGGATGGAGCCCCACACCCTCACGCGCTGGGGTCAGCTACCGGCCTTCCGTACCTTGCTTGGGCAGGTGACAGCCAGCATAGAAGCCGACTCCCTCAATGCCGTGAAGGTGCAACGGTTGAAGGCGCTGGAAACCTTGTCTGACCTCATGGACGAACAACACCCCGCACAGGTGCGATTGTCAGCAGCACGGGCAGCCCTGGATTTACCAGCCCCAGCACTCACGCCAGTGGAAGACGCGAACGCACTTTTTGAAGGCGTGATGAAGCACTTCAAGAAACAGGAAGAAGCCCATGGAATCGGCCCCAAACACTAGCCCGCGCCTCAAGCCCGCCGCGCCCTACAGCAGCGATCCCCGAGAACGCTTTGAAGCCCAGCGCATGGAAGGCGATTGCAAGGGCCATAGCCCAGCTACACGCGCTGCCATGGCATGGATCATCACTACCACCGTACCGAATGCCCGCGCATCCCAACTTGCGACGTGGGCGGATGCGCAGCTATGGCAGGCAGCGAAAGCAGCGCACAAGGCGAACCCTGAAGCCCCGCACACGCTGCCCGAAAGCATCCTGCAATCAATTGCATGGGGGGAAGCCGTAGCCCTCCTATGGGGCTTGCGCTGTCAGACTGAAGACCTTCCGACAGGCCCCGACCCCTACAGCATCATTGATGCAGCATGCCCCGGCTTCGGCGATGCCATCAAGGTACTAGTCTATGACGTTGATCTACCGCCCTTCAATGGCTTGAAATGGAAGCTGCAGAGCTACGTTGAAGACCCCTTCAAGCCATCTTTCAACAACTGGCTTTGCCTGCCATGGTGGCCAGATCAGGGGCTGAAAGCGAACGACCTTGAAGAGTAGCCAAGCATCTCATTCAATGCGGGAGCTTGTCTAAAATTTCACGATTGGCACGCAAATGCGCGTCAATGCGAGACAGGCGCACATCATATTCGCTTGCCACTCGCTTTGGATCATTGGGCGGAAGTTTGACTTTACGAAAGACAAAAATAGGTAGCACGAATAAAGTTGCCACCCAAGCCAAACTAATCACAGTTTGAACCGCAGGCTTCGCAGTGACGGAGCCATTAATCATCCCGCCAATAAAAAATACTGCCACAAAAATGATGGCGGTCAATTTGAATCGTCCACTGCGTGCCCTCGCGAGGCTTTCTGCATGTGCCTTCAACGCGGCGGCACGCTCCTGAAGAACTTCGTCACGCTCTCGCGTGAGCCGTGGAATCGCTAGCTCTGCCGCTGTGCGATCCGTGCCACGCTGAACAGCGTTGATGGCGCTCTCCACTTTCTTGAGGGACACTGTGCCGCCCTTGCGTTCAAGGATTTGAGCGCTTCCACAATAGGCGCAGGTAAATCGTTCGGTGTCGCCATCAATTTCCAATGGTGCAGAACAATTAGCGCATGACAAGCTGAGTATCGGCAAGGTTCCCTCCTGATTTTTTAAGCAAATCTAGCACAGCTTGTGGGTAGGTGGGCGGTCAAAGCGCCGCTACTTTTTGAGGATGCTTCTTGCCTTCAACTTGAAGCCGCGTTCGCATTGACTAACGCAACTGGAACTGAGTTCGCCCACCTCTTTTTCACACCCTTGGGCCATGACATCCGATGCCATGAGATTGTTTTGGGCCATGAGTCGGAAGTTTGCGATGTACACGGTGGCCAGACGTTCACCGGCCCCGTAGCAGAGGTCAATACAGCTTTTATCAGCTTGGCACGCGGCCCATTGTTTCTTCAAGTCCGCTGCCTGCTGGCTTTTGCGATCCGCTTCCGCTTTCTGTTCCTGAACGATCTTTTCCCGCTGGCGATGATCGCGGTCATCAAGGGCTTTCTGTGCGCCCGTAGCGCAGGGGCTTTCCTGATAGACCGTTTTGCCATCGGCACCCGTGCAACGGAATACGTCCGCATGAGCCGAGCCCACACCCCAGGCCATGGCCGCAGCGACAAAGAAGATTTTCACGTTCACGTCTGAACCTCCATTTTTGAACGCCTTAGATTTTGCCGCATATATACGGTATTTCAGGC
>LNAQ01000300.1_pt1 | contig 11683 bp, 9 predicted proteins | sample 602591 | NCBI WGS metagenome assembly LNAQ01 (sample SAMN02440304, study PRJNA202911) | soil metagenome | biome: Subtropical and temperate rainforests or woodlands; isolation source: soil samples (1 kg each in a 20% v/v slurry with milli Q water) were... ... | reverse complement strand
TCAAGTCGGTATTGAGCAGAGTTTCGTAGCCTTCGCGACCGCCCCACAACACGTAGTTGGACCCTTTCAGGCGTTGGGTCGCGTTCATGGCGCTGAAGACCTGGGCAGCGGCGAAGGCAAACACTTCGGGGTCCGGGTTGCTGGCGGCGCCGGCGGCAAAACGCGGGTTGCTGAAGCAGTTGGCGGTGCCCCAAAGCAGCTTGATCCCGCTTTCCTCCTGATGTCGCTCCAGATGATCAATCATTTGCGCGAAGTGGTTGCGGTAGTCCTTCAGCGAATTGCCTTCCGGGGCGACGTCCGTGTCGTGGAAGCAGTAATAGTCTAAGCCCAGTTTGGAGAAGAACTCGAACGCGGCTTCCGCCTTGCCAATCGCCAGCTCCATCGGGTCGCCGGCGTGTTGCCACGGGCGCTTGAAAGTACCTGCACCGAACACGTCGGAGCCCGGCCAGACAAAGGTGTGCCAATAACAGGCGGCCATGCGCAGGTGTTCGCGCATGGGTTTGCCGAGGATGATTTTGTCGGCGTCGTAGTGACGGAAGGCGAGGGCAGAATCGCTGGCAGGGCCTTCGTAGCGAATCTTGTCGACATCGGGGAAGTACAGCATTGGCAATGTCCTTGTTGTTCTTGGCGGTGTCTCGATACTAGCAACGGCGCCATGCCTGCTGATTATGAAAATCACCAACACTGGGTGCGATTTTGCGTATTGAGATTCGTGGTCTGCGCGCCTAGTCTGTGCAAACCGCCTCCGTGAGAAGGGGCCCCGGAACAAGCCTGAAAAAAATGAAAACAGTACCGCCTGTTCACCGCATCGCACTGTTGTTCAACGGTAGCAAGATCTATGACCGGGGCATCATCAGTGGCATCGGCAACTACCTGAGCAGCACCCGCGCGTCCTGGGACCTGTTCCTGGAAGAGGACTTTCTCTGCCGGTTGAAAGGGATCGAGCGCTGGCAGGGTGACGGGATCATTGCCGACTTCGACGATCCGCTGATTGGCGAGGCGCTGGCCGACATCAAGTTGCCGGTGGTCGCGGTGGGTGGTTCTTATCAGGATGAGCGCGCCTACCCGAAAGGAATCCCTTATGTCGCCACCGACAATAACGCATTGATTACCCTGGCTTATGCGCACTTGATCGAGGCGGGGCTGCAGCGTTTTGCCTGCTTCAGCCTGCCTGAAGCGCAGGCCAATCGTTGGGCGCAGGAGCGGGAAAAAGCCTTTCGACGGCTGATGCAACGTGACGGCTTGCATGCCGAGGTCTACCGCGGCATGGGCACCAGTGCACCTCTCTGGGACAGCGCCGTCGAACAACTGATCGCCTGGCTGCAAAGCCTGCCTAAACCCATAGGTATCATCGCCGTCAGTGACGCCCGTGCAAGGCAGTTGCTGCAGGCCTGCCTGACCGCCGGAATCGCCGTACCGGAACAGGTGGCGTTGATCGGCATCGACAACGATCCGCTGACACGCAGCCTGACCCGGGTCCCCTTGAGCTCAGTCATTCAGGGCACCGAAACCATGGGCCGCACTGCCGCGCAACTGCTCCACCAGATGCTGCACGGCATGCCGTCCACCGGCACGCACATCCTGATCCCGCCGGATGCGATCAACGTGCAGGTGTCGAGTTTGCACCAACCGTTGGGCAACCCCTACGTCATGCAAGCGCTGCTGTTTATCCGCCAATATGCCTGCCAGGGCATCAAGACCGCGCAAGTGGCGGCCTATGTTGGCGTCTCGCGTTCATCGCTGGAGTCGCACTTTCGCACTGTGAGGGGCTGCAGCGTGCATGATGAGATTCTGCATTTCAAACTGGCGGCGGCGACGAGCGAGTTGGAAAATACCGAGACAGCGATTGCGGACGTTGCCCGCACGTGCGGATTCAAATCCGCACAGTACCTGCACACGGTGTTTCGTCGCGAGTTTGGCTGTACGCCCCGTGAATACCAGCAGGGCGCTACAGCGGTGTCGGGTGCAATTGGTTGATTGTTTTGGGGTGAGAAGGGTTGGTTTGGCCAGAAGTAGTCATTCGACACTGGAGACACGGGAGATTTAATCACCGTAGTACGGGATCTAACTGGCGCATCAACGCAAACGCTCATTTGTGCTGGCGCCGTCTACCAGGCGTTGAATGCCGAGCGGATTGGCGTTTTTCAACGCGTCGGGAAGCAAACTGTCCGGGTAGTTCTGGAAGCAGATCGGCCGCAGGAAGCGGTTGATCGACAGCGTTCCCACGGACGAGCCTCGGGCATCCGAGGTGGCGGGGTAGGGGCCGCCATGAACCATCGCATCGCAGACCTCGACACCGGTCGGGTAACCATTGAGCAAAAGGCGACCCGCCTTCAGTTCCAACACTGGAATCAATTCGGCAAACATCTCCAGATCCGCGGGTTCGGCAATCAAGGTCGCGGTCAGTTGTCCCTGCAAACCGTGCAGCGCGTGCTGCAGCTGTTGCCGGTCATCGACCGCAACGACGACTACAACCGGGCCAAACACCTCGTGCTGCAGCAGTTCGTCATGGTTGATCAGCAGTTCGGCGTCCGCTTCGAACAGCTGTGGGTGAGCCTGGATACCTGCTTGAGGATTCCCCGCTCGATGGTGGATCTGCGGGTGATCATGCAGGCGGGTCAGGCCATCGGAGTAATTGCACAGCCCGCCGGCGTTGAGCAGGGTATGTGCAGGCTGAGCGTTGATCTGCCAGGTCAGGTCATCGAGAAACGCATCGAACTCGGGAGAGCGTATTCCGATCACCATTCCAGGTTTTGTGCAGAACTGTCCTGCCCCTTGAACCACAGAGGCGCTGACCTCGGCCGCAATGTTTGCACCACGGGTCTTGAGGGCCTCCGGCAGCACCAGTACCGGATTGACACTCGACATCTCGGCGAACACCGGGATGGGTTCTGGTCTTGCCGCTGCCATGTCACACAGCGCCCGGCCGCCCTTGAGCGATCCGGTGAAGCCTACGGCCTTGATTGCCGGGTGTTGCACCAGCCAGGCACCGACCGTCCCGCCGTAAATCATGTTGAAGACACCGGGCGGCATTCCGGTCTGTTCGGCGGCGCGAATGATTGCCAGAGCGACCCATTCCGCCGTAGCCATATGCCCGGGGTGGGCCTTGAATACCACCGGGCAACCCGCCGCGAGCGCAGCGGCGGTATCACCGCCCGCCGTAGAGAAGGCCAGGGGGAAATTGCTGGCGCCGAATACGGCGACCGGGCCGATACCGATGTGGTATTGGCGCAGATCGGGACGGGGCAGCGGTTGACGGTCAGGCAAGGCACGATCGATACGTGCACCAAAGAAATCCCCACGTCGCAGCACCTTGGCAAACAGTCTCATCTGACCACTGGTACGGGCACGTTCACCCTGAATACGTGCGGCCGGCAGCGCCGTTTCGCGGCAGACCGTCGCGATGAATTCGTCACCCAGGGCGTCGAGTTCATCCGCGATGGCGTCGAGAAACGCCGCGCGTCGAAGGGGCGGCAGGGTGCGGTACAGCGGGTAGGCCGCTGCCGCCGCATGGGCGGCAGCATCCACTTCCTCTCGCGTGGCTTCAGTAAAGTAGCCCGGCAGTTCCTGCCCAGTGGTGGCGTCGAAACTCTGCAGGCGAGAGTGCCCCTTGGCACTGCGTCCGCCGTTGATAAAGTTGTGTCCGGTGTAAGCGTTCATAGGGATTCTCGTGTTGGCTAGCGTGGCTTGATGGCGGCAGAAACCAAGCCACGGCTGTGTAGGTTGTCGAGCAGGGCGCGATAACCCATCTGCCAGGCCGGCGCGCGATCGCTTGTCGTCACGCGGTTGACCAGCGTGCCGAACCTGGCGCTGCTGATGGCGACCAGATCACCCTCTTTATGGGTGAAGCCTCCGCCGGGTATATCGCGGTCTTGCTTGGGGGCAAACAGGGTGCCGAGGAACAGCACAAAGCCGTCCGGGTACTGATGGTTCTCATTGAGTGTCTGGGCGACCAGATCCAGCGGGTCACGACTGATCTGGTTCATGGAGCTGCTGCCATCCATGATGAAACCATCGTCGCCTACGACACGCAGTGCGACTTCTGCCGAGCGCACCTCCTCGATGCTGAAGGTTTCATCGAACAGTCGGATAAACGGCCCAAGCGCGGTTGACGCATTGTTGTCTTTGGCTTTGGAAAGCAACAACGCACTGCGCCCTTCGAAGTCGCGCAGGTTGACGTCATTGCCCAACGTAGCGCCCTGTACCTTGCCACGACTGGAAACGGCCAATACCACTTCGGGCTCTGGATTGTTCCAGCTGGACTTCGGATGGATACCAATGTCCGATCCGTAACCCACCGCTGACAACGGCTGAGCTTTGGTGAATATCTCGGCGTCCGGGCCGATGCCCACTTCGAGGTACTGCGACCACATGCCCTGGCTGATCAGCACTTCCTTGAGCGCGGCGGCCTGGGAAGAGCCCGGCACGATGTCCCCGAGGTCAGTACCGATGCTCGCTACCAGAGTTGCGCGAATGCTATCGGCCTTGGCCGGGTCGCCCTTGGCCTGCTCTTCGACCACCCGCTCAAGCATGCTGGTTGCGAAAGTCACCCCGGCGGCTTTTATCGCTTGCAGGTCAATCGGCGCCAGCAGCCACGGCTGTGTTTCGTCGCGCATCGAGACATCGCTGTTGCGCAGTAACGCGTCGACGCTGATTAGCGCTTGCTCCAATGGCAGGCTGCGCAGGTAAGCAACGGGGTCATCGAGTTCAAGCAGAGCCGAAACGGTCGCCACCCGAACGCTGATGTCATAGACCTCGCGGTCTTTAAGCAGGACGATGGCAGGCCCTGCCGTGGCGCCAGGAATCCACACGCGACCGATCCAGGTGCCTTGCGTGAGGTCCTGGGCTGGAGTGTTCAAATCCGACAATGTGATGGCAACGTTTGTTTGGGGCATGAAAAAAACCTCGGCAGAAGTGGCGAATCAGTGGGAATGACGTGGGTCGCCGCTGCGTGCGATGACCCGCAGGTGCAAGGTCGCGGGCTCCAGGCAACCACCGGTCGAGAGTTGGCCAACCTGCTGTCGGTAGAGTTCCTGCCATGGCGTTTGCGAGGCTGGAAAGGACGGTTTGAACGCCGCCTGGCGGCGTGCCATTTCGCTCTCATCCACCAGTAGATCGACGCGGCGAGCGTTGAGGTCGACGCGAAGGCGATCATTGGTTTCCAGCAAACCGATGCCGCCCCCCACCGCGGCTTCAGGGGACATGTTGAGTATCGACGGGCTGGCCGAGGTCCCGCTCTGGCGTCCATCACCCAGGCAGGGCAGGGAGTCAATGCCTCGTTTGATCAGTGCTGCGGGTGGGGCCATGTTGACCACTTCGGCGCTGCCTGGATAACCCACGGTGCCGCAGCCCCGAATCACCAGAATGCAACGCTCGTCGATGTCCAGAGCCGGGTCGTTGATGCGCGCCTGATAGTCCTCGGGGCCATCGAAAACAATGGCTCTGGCTTCGAAACTGTTTTCCGCGCCCGGCTCGGACAGGTAGGTTTTGCGGAATGCTTCGCCCACCACCGACATCTTCATGATGGCGCTGTCGAAGAAATTACCGCTCAGCACGATGAACCCGGCCCGTTGAATCAAGGGATTTTCGTACGCGTGGATCACATCGGTATCGCTGGCGGCCGTATGGCTGACGATCTCGCCAACGGTCTTGCCTGAGACCGTGTCGCAGCCTTCATGCAGTCGCCCGGCTTTCTGCAGTTCGTGCATGACTGCCGGGACGCCGCCCGCGCGGTGGAATCCCTCGCCAAGGTATTTCCCGGCGGGCATGCAATTGACCAGCAGGGGCACGTCTTCGCCAATCCGTTGCCAGTCTTCCAGGCTGAGATCGATGCCGGTGTGCCGCGCGATAGCGATGAGGTGCGGCGGGCAATTGGTCGACGCGCCCAAGGCCGACGCCACGGCAATGGCATTTTCAAAGGCTTCGCGGGTCATGATTTGGCTAGGACGAATATCCTGACGGACCATGTCGACGATGCGCTTGCCAGTCGCATACGCCATCTGGCCGCGTTCACGATAGGCGGCCGGAATGCTCGCACAGCCGGGCAGGGACATACCCAGCGCTTCGGCCAGCGCGTTCATCGACAACGCGGTGCCCATCGTGTTGCAGTGACCGATCGAAGGAGAGGCCGCCGTGGTCATCTCCATGAAGCCTTCATAATCGATCTCTCCACTGGAGAGCAGGTTGCGCGCATGCCACAGCACCGTGCCGGAGCCGATCAATTTGCCTTTGTGGTGCCCATCAAGCATTGGACCGCCCGACAAGACGATCGCCGGGATATCAACCGTCGCGGCCGCCATGAGACAGGCAGGGGTGGTCTTGTCGCAGCCAGTGGTCAGCACCACGCCATCCAGCGGGTACCCATGAAGAATCTCGACCAGGCCCAGGTACGCCAGGTTGCGATCCAGTGCGGCAGTTGGACGCCGGGTTTGTTCGGCCATCGGGTGCACCGGGAACTCCATCGGAATGCCGCCGGCATCGCGAATACCTGCTTTGGTGCGTTGCGCGAGTTCGAGGTGATGACGGTTGCACGGCGCGAGATCGCTACCGGTTTGAGCGATGCCGATGATGGGACGGCCCGATTGCAACTCCTCGCGCGTCATACCGTAATTCATGAAGCGTTCGACGTAGAGCGCGGTCATGTCAGCATGACTGGGATCGTCAAACCATTGTTGACTTCGCAGAGGCAGAGGAGTGTTTTCGGGCATGGTTTTTATCTCTTGTTAGAGGCATATCAGCGGAAAGTGAACCACCGCAGGAGACGACAAACAGGCGAATCATCACCGCCGTCGGCGTTCGAATGGCTTGATGTTACCGGTAACATTTTATTTGTAAAGACCCAATCTCGATGTTCGAATGGGCGCTGGACGCCTTTGCAAGGAGCAGAGGTCGGCCTGCCAACGGCCATGTATAATCAGCGACCATCTGTGTTGGCGGCGTTGATTTCCAGGGCCCGCCCGGTCATTTTCAGAAAAACAGGACGTTCATGAGTTACGAGGATTCAGGCAAACCCACCACGCCGCCGCGAATGGCCGACGTCGCCAAACTGGCCGGTGTTTCGAAAATGACGGTTTCCCGGGTCCTGGCCGGTCGCGACGTCTCAGAGCGCACGCAGAAGCTGGTCCACGAGGCGATTGAAACGCTCGGCTATCTGCCTGATGCCTCTGCAGGAACCCTGGCCACCGGACGTTCGGAATTTATCGTTGCGCTGGTGCCGTCTTTGGCGAGTTCGAACTTTGCCGACACCGTCCGCGGCCTGAATGATGCCGTTAGCGAACATGGGCTCTGTCTGCTGTTGGGTGACACGGATTACCACTTGGAGCAGGAGGCATTGCTGGTACGCACATTGCTACGCCACCGGCCGGTAGGGGTGATGTTGACGGGCAGCGCGCATTTGGACGAAACCCGTAAACTTCTACGCCAAGCACAGGTTCCCGTTGTAGAGACTTGGGATATTCCAACCGATCCTATCGAGCAATCAGTTGGATTTTGTAACGTGTCCGCCGCCGCGGCGTTGTACGAATATCTGTATCAGCAAGGCTATCGGCGAATTGGTTACATCGGTGGCGCGTCGGTTCTCGACCATCGAGGACAGCAACGTCAGCAAGGCTACCTTCAGGCTGTCGCGGCGTTGGGGGCAGGTGAGCCCCGGGTGATGGAATATGGCGAGTCGCCTATCACCATGAGCCATGGCGGAGAGTCCGTGAAGAGACTGCTGGAGAAGTGGCCGGACACAGACGCGGTCATGTGCGTCAGTGACCTGTCAGCGTTCGGCGCGATCATGGAATGCCATCGGCAAGGTCGACGGGTGCCCGGGGACATTGCGATCGCCGGTTTTGGCGATTTCGAAGTCTCACGGTACTGCACGCCGACGATCACCACGGTTTCGGTCGACCCCTACGGAATTGGCCGCCGCGCAGGTGAGTTGCTGGTTGCCAGTGCCGCTGCCCAGCGTCTTGGACTGCCTCGTCCGAAGGCGTCCGATGTCGTCGAATTCAAAATCCTGGCGCGCGAAAGCACCTGAATTTTTTTAACCGGGCGCGCTTGCTTTGCGTCGAATTTAATTGCTAGATTAAAAATGTTACCGGTAACAGACTAACTTGCAGCGTCTTTTTTCCCTGTGGATTGGCCTAGGTCAGCCCAAGGAACTCAAGGTCGCAAGCCAAAAACAAAAACAATCGGCATGACGACATGCCTTGAGGTCAACACATGGAATCAGTATCTCAGCGTCCTCTCGAAGGAGAGGGCTCGGCGGAGCTTACCTCCGAGGATCGTACCTACCGCAAAGTCATCCTGCGCATCCTGCCGATCCTGCTGTTCTGCTACATGGCGGCGTACCTGGATCGGGTGAATATCGGCTTTGCCAAGCTGGACATGCTCAACGATCTGCAATTCAGCAACACGGTCTACGCCCTGGGCGCGAGCATTTTCTTCTGGGGTTATTTCCTCTTCGAAGTCCCTAGCAATCTGTTCCTCCATCGCTTCGGTGCACGCCTCTGGATCGCCCGCATCATGATCAGCTGGAGCATTGTCTCCATGGCGGTAGCCTTTACCGTGCCGCTGGCCAAGTTCTTTCACATTGAATCGGAAACCATGTTCTACGTGCTGCGCTTCCTGCTGGGAATCTGCGAAGCCGGTTTCTTCCCAGGGGTGATTCTTTACCTCAACTACTGGTTTCCGACGCATCGCCAAAGCCGTGTAATGGCGGGCTTTTTGATGGCCATGCCGATCAGCCTGACATTGGGCGGGATTCTTTCCGGGTGGTTGATGGGCGCGATGCAGGGTGTCCATGGCATGGCCGGCTGGCAGTGGATGCTGATCATCGAAGGCATCCCGTCGTTGATCATGGCCGTTGTCGTGGTGACGTTGCTGGTCGATAAAATCGACAATGCCAAGTGGTTGAGCACGGCAGAAAAGAACATGCTCAAAAACAACCTCGACCGAGACAACACGGCGAAGGCTTCCAGCCTTCGGGATGTGATCTTCAACGGTCGCGTGTGGTTACTGGTGTTGATTCTGCTGACGTTCAACACGGGTTTTTACGGACTGGCGTTCTGGATGCCGACGATCATCAAGTCCACCGGTATTTCCAACACCCTGCACATCGGTTTGCTGACCGCGATTCCCTACGCCACCGCCATCGTCGCCATGACCCTCAACGCCTGGCACTCCAATAAAACCGGTGAGCGCCGATTGCACGCGGCCATCCCGGCATTCATTGGCGGGATGGGCCTGATTGGCAGCGCCTTCTTCGCCCATAACCTGCCGGTGTCGATTTTCTTCCTCAGCATCTCCGCATCAGGTTTGCTGAGCCTGATGCCAATTTTCTGGACATTGCCCGGCACGGTTTTATCGGGTGTGGCTGCAGCAGCGGGTATCGGCATGATCAACGCAATCGGCAACCTCTCCGGGTTCACCGGTTCCATGATTACAGCCATGGCCGAGACACTGACCGGCGACATGAACAACGGCACCTATGTCCTGGGTGGTTGCCTGCTCGTCAGCTGTGTGTTGATCCTGCTGATTCCAAAATCGATGCTATCCAGAGACATCAATGCCTGATTGACCGTCGATTCGCCCGACCCTGTTCCGTGAGCAGGGTCGACGGCGGAGCTGTGCAGCGAGAGGCGTTTTGATTCAGTCCGCTCGTGAGAAGCAGTTCTGGCTCTGAATCCGTTCGGGAACGCCCAGCAAGGCAGTTGTCCACCCGAAAACGGTGTCCTCCAATGACACCGTTTTCATGTCTATCGACGAATCGACCAAACTTTAAATCAAGTCTTCAGGCTGCATCGTCAAGATAATTTTCCCAACGTTCTCGGATGACTCCATCCGGCGATGGGCATCGGCAGCCTGTGACAGCGGGAAAGTGCTATCAACGACCGGCTCAGGCTTCCAGCGCCATCGAAGCGATCAAGCCAATGCTCGCGAAAGCGCTTGATCATGGCGTGTTTCTCTGGCTGCGTGCGGGACTTCATGACCGTACCGATGATTTGCAAGTGACGGTAGAGGATGTGCTCCAGCTCCACAGTCACTTTGCCGCCACCGCCAAGGATACCGACCTGGATCATGCGGCCACCGTGAGCAAGAGACGCGACGTTGCGTGCGAAGTAGGGCTCGCCAACAAAGTCGATAACGACATCGACGCCTCGACCATCGGTTTTATCGGCAATGACTTCGGCGAAATCCTGTTTCTTGTAGTCAATAGCGATATCGGCCCCCAAGTTGCTCCACACGCGATAACTTGCTGCCTTCGGTTGTCGCATACACCGTGGCGCCTGTGGCGTATGCCAATTGCACTGCGGCAGACCCTACGCCTCCAGCGGCAGCGTGAATCAATACTGAGTCGCCGGATTTCAGCCGGGCCAGGTGCATCATCGCTTCATGGGCGGTGACGAAGACCTCGGGAATTGCCGCCGCGTGCACATAGTCGAGCTGCGCAGGGATGTGCATGGCCATGCGGTAGTCGATGCGTGCCAGTTCGGCATAGGCGCCGCCTCCGACGACGCCCATCACTCGATCTCCCACCTCGAACCCCGTAACCGCGCTACCTTTGTCAATCACCTCACCAGCGATTTCCAACCCGATAATCAGCGAGTCGCCGAAATTCGGATGGCCATATCCACCGGTTCGATGAGTCAGATCCGCACGGTTCACGCCCGCTGCATAGACACGCACTAGCAGGTCGGTAGGGCGTACTTCAGGATTGGGAGCATCTGCGAGTTCCAGGACGTCCGCCGCGCCGAATTCTCTGATGTTGATGGCTTTCATCTTAGCTTTGCTCCGATTCGGTAAACGTTGCATTGGCAATAGCAGACGCGGTGATGGCGCCAGGGAAGCCCACGTAAAACGCCAGGTGGGTAATCGCCGCCGCAATTTCGTCATGAGTCACCCCATTGCTGACCGCCCGCCGTAGGTGTGCAGGCAACTCTTCTGAGTGACCACCGGCAATCAATGCGGCCACGGTGATCAGACTGCGGTCACGGGGGGACAACGCGGGATCGCTCCAGATCTGCGGGTAGAGCGTTGAGTCGACGAATTGCGACAGTTTCGGTGTAAACGCTCGGGCCGCTTCGCGAGGACTGCTGAAATTGATATTGGACATGGGACAGTTTCCTTAAACTTGGCTGATAAATTTGTTGGTGAGATAGTGCTCAATTCCCTCAATGCCGCCTTCCGAGCCGTGACCGCTTTCTTTCATTCCGCCGAAAGGCAGCTCGGTGGCGACGATGCGGTATTGGTTGATCCCGATCATCCCGGCCTCCAAGCCGTCAGCGACGTCAATCGCAGTTCGAGCGCTGGAGGTGAACGCGTAGGCTGAAAGTCCGTAGGGCAAGCGGTTGGCTTCTTTCAGGCCATCAGTCAGGTCATCGAAAGGCATCAACACGGCGATGGGCCCGAACGGTTCTTCGTGCATGACGCGGGCGTTCATGGGGACATTTGCCAGAACGGTGGGTTGGAAGAAAAAACCTTCACCTGGTAAGGCCTCGCCACCGACCAATACTCGTGCACCTTTCTCCACGGCATCGGCTATCAGCTCTTCCATCTTTGCCAGCTGCCTTGGGTTGGCGAGCGGTCCGACCTGCGTCTGCGGATGCAGGCCATTACCGATTCTCAGGGCTTTGGTTGCAGCGACAAAATGATCGACAAACCTTTCATATGCGCCACGCTGGATCAGAAAACGGGT
>LNAQ01000299.1_pt1 | contig 11692 bp, 14 predicted proteins | sample 602591 | NCBI WGS metagenome assembly LNAQ01 (sample SAMN02440304, study PRJNA202911) | soil metagenome | biome: Subtropical and temperate rainforests or woodlands; isolation source: soil samples (1 kg each in a 20% v/v slurry with milli Q water) were... ... | reverse complement strand
GGCCAACCAGCGGACGTTTGCCGCGGCTTTCGACAAAAACCCATTGGCGATCCGCCAACCAGCGTCGCTGGTAAGCCCTGGCCTTGTAGCCGGTGAGATCCGCCAGCTCTTCGTCCGAGAGAATTTCGTTTTCCATAGTGATGCTCCGTGCCGCGCGTGGCGGCAGAAGGTGGGAATGGGTTACGACGCTCGCTTGCCGTCGGCGTCGAGCTTGTAATAGTTGCGGCAGTTGCAGCGCGGGCAGACCAGATCGCGTGCACCGCTGAGCCATTTGCTCGGCACGCTTACGCGTTCGCTGTGCAGGTGCTTGTTCCGGCAGCGAGTGCACAGCACTTTCTGTTCTTCAGGCATAGGGATTCCTCGCCCGCCGTTCACCGGCAGGCTGGTAGGTGGAAGAGGGGTTAAATGGTGCTGGTCGGGCCAAAGCCGCAGATAGTCAAAGTCTCATCGACTTCTTTCACGACCTTGAACTGGAGTGTCACTGCCCGTTGCGTTGAAAGGTTGAAGTAGTCCCAATACCTGACTACCCAATCAGCCATTTCTTTATGACGCGGCCCGACCACTGTCCCGTAAATCCCACAGGCGCCGAGATATCCCATGAACTCATCGATGTTCATGTATGGCTGAACATCGTGGTCATCGATATCGAGCATTCGCTCAAACAGCTCGGCCATCTTCACCAATGACTCGCGGAAGTGCTGGGAGGTGACGAAGTGTTTTTTGTAGAGTGCCCAGATCTTTAGGGTGAGACCACCTGCATCGAAGGCTGGCCAGGCTTCGTCCTCGGCTTTCAGATTGGCCGGATCGAATGCGATTTTGACGATCATCACCGTGGCCCCGAGTAGATGAGCCAGGCCATGTAGGCGAGGGCGGGGAGGATCATGGCGTCACCTCCTCCTGCTCCAAGTCCTCGGCGGCGATCGTGAACGTCTCGATGTTCTTGACGCGGTAGAAGCTGCAGTCGCAGTTCTTCCTCGCCCAAGCATCAAGGAAATCCTCAAGCTCCTGCTTCGCATCAGCGCTGACGGTTGGGAAATCATCTGCCCATTCACCAAGATCACTTGAGGCAGCGTTGTCTGCCATAGCGCTGGTGACGGAGTCCGAATCTACAAACTCGGCAGGGTCTGCATATTGGATTTCGCCGCGCTGACATTCATCGCCGGCAGCAAGGTCATCGTTTTGGCTAAGAAACGAATCCCAGTCAGTCCAGTCCTCGCCGTTGGTTGAATAGGCGTATTCCTTGGGCGTTGGCCGAGCCCAGTGCACGTGTGGCCCATCTTCTGTGTCGAAGATCCCCAGCAGAAACCACTCAGGGCTAGGCGCTTCCGGCTCCCACCCAAGGCAGTGAGCAGCAGTGCCGTCGAAGTAGGGATGACTGTCCAGATCGGAATCCATGCCCCAGTACTTCAATTCCAAGCCTTTTTCCTTGAGCCTGGCGTGATACTGCACCGGGTCTTCGCCGCCGTCGAACGACGGGATACCTCGGTGCCACCAGTAACCGTTTTCATCACGCACGACTTCAACGGAGCCGATCGGGTTAATCGCAGACATGACTGTTCCTTTGCTGCTATAGCGGCTGACTTTTATGGGGGGGGTGATGGCGCGTTTGATAAAACTGGACTAATTGTTTAGCACCCGGCAATCAGTACCGAACTCTGGAGGTGACTTATGAGTGGTGGAGATAATGGTGGCGGTTCACACCCTTGGCCTTGGGCTTTTCACATGAAAGGTGACGACTACACACCTTGGCCAATGTCTAAATCAGGTGCGCCAACGGCAATCGAGGATTTAATAGGCAGAAAGGTTCGAGTTGTCAGACGCGACGGAAAGGAACCGCAGGGTTACGAGCCCGGTAGGGTTTCATTTCTCGTGAATGATGAAGGAAGAATACTGAATGTTTTTTTTGAGCGGGATCTGCCAATAAAGTAGTGATTTGGTCGCAGCGATTTTTGTTTTCTGTGGGCATGGGGGGAGCCTTGGCCGACGTTCGGCTACAGGAGGTAAGTCATCGAAATGGAGATCGGACATGCAATGCTTAATTTGCCAGGCAGCGGCTAAAATTGTTCACGCGACAGGATGCTGGTCCGAGGTCAAATGCTCGGCCGGATGTGGACACTTTAGGGTTTCAGCGAACCTTGTTGCGAAGATGAAGTTCAAGAACGAATTCTTTGACGTTGAACGAACAAGGCAATGGCTTGGAATGGCCCGGAACGCGGTACCAATGCCGTTGATATCGACCTACGATTACAATGTTTCTTTGTTGCGTCGTGCCACTAAGGAGCGGTCTGACAGCCTGCCGAGTCGTTCTAGAAAATCGATGGCTTTGGAATAAATGGACTTCTGACTTCGATCCGCCTGGTCATGCCCGGGCGGTGGCAAGATTCAAGTTTGTAAGCTATTGGTTGATGGTCCGGCATAAGGTCGGATCAAGGAGGGTGGTGATGAGCAACCATCTAGCAGAGGAATTTCAGCGTCTGCTCAAAGAGCGAAGCGACGCGTTCCGAGCGGTGGAAGTTTTTGCGGCTTCGAATTACCCATTTTCTGAAGAACAGAAAACAGAGTTCTTGGAGCTTGAAGCAAAAGCTTCAGACGCTGCGCTTGCGTTCGATGAACTAAGCACCTTTCGAGAGCTTCTATAGTCGCGAACCGCGCAATAGGTGAGGGCGGGTCATGCTGCCACCTGCTGCTGTTCCTGGCGCAAAGCTATCTGCACCGCTTCGACGACTCGGCGCAGGTACGTGAAACTGTGGTTTTCCTCTTTGGCGCGGTCACCGACGGGGTAGTGCCACTCTTCACCGAATAGTTCGGTGAGCAACTCGCTTTGATGCCAGCACTCGTTGGAGGATTCGATGTTGCGAAGTTCGTCGACTCGATTGAACAGGCGGCGCGCGTCTTCCGCATAGAGGCTGCCTTCCTCCCAATCTGACTTGTTGCGGCCGCGCCGCCGTTCAAGGATGCACTCGCGGGCCAATGCCTCGAGCGCATCACCGGTGAACTGTGTATCGCTGATCCCTCTGTCCAGGCAGTTCAAAACATAGTGCCAGTCGCAGTCGGCAACGAACTCAGCAACGGTGCGGGTACCCATGCCACCCCAGTAGGCATTCCAGCTATTGTCCCAGCAGTTGATGGTGATCTTGCCCTGGGCGGTCTGGTAGTTCGGATTGGATTCAGTCGGGCAGCCGCGACGGCCGAAGTCCTCAAGCAACACAGTGATCGGATCAAGCCGCGGCGCGCCGGTGATGACCTGCTTCGTCACTGTCGAGCGCTCAACCTTTAGCGGCTCAGCAATTTTGTTTTCTGTGGGCATGGGGCAGTCCTATGCCGGGTCATGCCCGGGCGGTGGAGGGGGGCGAGGGATCAGCTACAGTTGAGCAATTGACTAAATTAAGGAGAGCGATATGGAGTGCTTGGTCTGCGGAGTTGATGCTTTTAAAGTTGAGTCAGATCTTGATGGAAAAGAACTGCGTTGCCCGGATTGTGGCCACTTCGGCGTTTCAGGGAGTCTGCTTTCAGTTCAGTACGACCGTCGATTCGACGTTATGCAAACGAGAGGGTGGTTTGAGCGCCAGCGGCGTGCTCATCCCCAGCGGATTCCGGTCATCACCAGCGCTTTTGTTTTCTGGGTTGTCTGATCAAGCTGCAAGGCGCAGGTAAAGCTCGATGATGTCGGCGGCGTTAGCCGCGACCAGGGCCTCGGCTTCGTCCGGACAGACGCTGTTGCCTATCAGCCTGACCTGATCTGTTTTATTGATGTCGCGCCATTCTTCGGCGCCGGTGACCGGGTCAATGAATAGCCCGCGATCGATGATGTAGCTCTTGTCGAAGCCCTGCGCAGCCTTAAGCTCTGGCGGTTGCAGCATGCGCAGGGTGATGTCCACCAGAACATAGCCACCGACCATCACCATTTCGGCTGGGTCTTTGAAGTGCTCCGGCAGATACTCATGCATGAAGGCGGCGCAGCGGCGGGCACCTTCCATCTGCTCGGGCGTCAGCGTGTCAGGCACCTGTACAACCTCGACCAGCGCAACCCGGTCCTTGGTCGGCAGGGTGTGCATAGGCTCGGTGAGCGAAATTCCGTCCTTCTCGTTGCCGTAGTACTTCACCAGGTAAGCGTTCACCAGCCGCTGATTGGCGCCGGATTGGCAGATGGTCGAAATCGGGTCGTAAGCCGATCGCCCGTCGCCTTTATAGAAGCCACCATTTGCCTGCTCGAAGAATGCTGCAACGATGCCGTGTCGCGCGGCACCGGCCAGCACTGTCTGCGTCGGCTCGGCGGGCGAGCTGCCTACCGCGTTCTGGCCGAAAGCTGTCATGTGTGCGGCGGCCATTGCGAAATGGCCACCCTTGACCTGGGCGACTTGCGTGCGCAGCGGCTCCTGCACATCGAAGTTGCGTTGCGCCGAGCCATTGGCGCACTCGGTGAGGAATGGCGCTGCCACTGGTTGCACCAGCGCGTGATGCGTACCGCCGGCGCTAATGGTCGACAGCGCTTCGTCAACCCCGTGAGTGCTGACGTGTGATTCCGAGGTGCCGCGCATTGGGACAATGAAAGGCTTCGCGCTGGTCAGCACATGACGCCAGCAGCCCTTGGCCACGCGGCGCATAGTGTTCACTGCCATCGGCCTTTCACGGAAGATCGTGCGACCGAGGTTGCTCCAGTCGATGCACTCCGCGGCAGTGCGCCAAGGTTGCTGTTTCGCCGTCGGCTTCTTGTGGCGCTTGGGTTCTGGCCAAACGATCGCCTTGCCGTCACTTCGCGCTATCAGGTAAAGACGTTTGCGAATAGTTGGGGTGCCGGCGTTGGCCGCGATGCGCTCGCGCCATTCGACGTTGTAGCCGAGGCCGCGCAATAGTGCTTCCGCAGGCACGAACTCGCCGATTGATTCAAGAATTTCCGGCATATCAGGGTGATCGGCTGGCAGGCCAGAGCTGAGCGCGGCAATGAACGACTTGAAAGTGCGGCCGCGTTCGGCCTTGATCGGCTGCCCCTCTTCATCGATCGGACCCCAGTTGCAGAACTCTTCGACGTTCTCAAGAAACATCAGGCGGGGCCGGGTGGCATGAGCCCAGCGCACGACCACCCATGCCAGTCCGCGTACTCCGCGATCACGCGGCGCACCGCCCTTGGCCTTGCTGTGGTGGCGGCAGTCGGGCGAAGCCCAGAGGATGCCGACCGGTTGGCCGTCCGTGGCGAGCACAGGGTCAACCTCGAATACGTCAGCGACGTAGTGCGCTGTCTGTGGGTGGTTGGCGCGGTGAACGGCCAGAGCGATTGGGTTGTGGTTCACCGCGACATCTGGCTCCCGGTAGGCCCGGGCAATGCCGGTGCTCGCACCACCACCGCCGGCGAACAGATCCACCACCAGTTCTTTCTGGAAGGGCAGGCCCATGCTTGGCTGGCCATGGATGAACTGGGGTTTCTTCTGTTGTGCGGACATAGGGGGTCCTCGCCGGTATAGTTCCGGGATCTACAGGGGAGTGGGATATGAGTTGGGATTGTGTGTCGTACTGGATTGAGCATCACCCAGGTCTGGCTTCGTGGGTTCAGGCGGTAGGTTCAATAGCGGCGATTCTGGCAGCGATATGGATAGCATCGCGTGACTCAAGAATGAGGCGAAATGCGGAAGCCGAAAGCAGAAAAAATGCTGTTGTTCGGGCCGAAGCTGTAGTGAAGGAAGCTGCTTTAAGGGTGCGTTTAGCTATTGACGTGAATAAAAATTTGACTCCTCCTCAGAAGGGCTTGATATCCACAGGATTGAGCCAGTCGCTTCAGCACCTGACGGAGGTTAGTTCAAGCGATGGGGTTAACTCTGCAATTCATACACAGGGCGGTTGCAGGATCTGAGTGCAACACGGTTATTGAATTGAAGCGGGAGCATCATGCCGCATCACCACGGCTTCTTGCATCACTTCGCCCATCACCTCGATCGGGCATTTGAAGTCGAAGCGTTTGCGCGGTCGCATATTCAGTTGCAAAGCGATGGCGTCCAGGGCTTCCTGACTATGCACCGACAAGTCCGTGCCCTTGGGCAGGTACTGGCGGATCAGTCCATTGATGTTCTCATTGCTGCCGCGTTGCCAGGGGCTGTGCGGGTCGCAGAAGTAGATCGCCACCCCGGTCCGCTGGGTGATCTCGGCGTGCCGCGCCATCTCCCGGCCCTGGTCGTAGGTCATGCTCTTGCGCACCGCCAGCGGCATGCCATTGAGCGCCGCACTGAAGCCCTCCAGCGCCGAGGTCGCCGTCGCGTCGGCCATCTTGATCAGCATCAGGTAGCCGCTGGTACGCTCCACCAAGGTGCCCACCGCCGAGGCATTGGCCTTGCCCTTGATCAGGTCGCCCTCCCAATGGCCTGGCATCAGCCGGTCTTCGACCTCCGGCGGGCGCACGTGGATGCTGAGCATTTCAGGGATCTGGCCGCGCCGATCGACGCCGCCAGAGCGCGGCCTGCGACTCGTCTTGCCCTGGCGCAGGCAGATGATCAGCTCCTTGCGCAGGCCACCGACCGGCAGGGCGTAGATCGCGTTATAGATCGTCTCGCGGCAGACGTAGGCCTCTCTGAGGCTGGGTATGTTCATGCTGCGCAGCTTGCCGGCAATCTGCTCGGGAGACAAACCCTCACGCAGCATATGGACGACCAGCTCGAAGCGCTCACTGCCCGGCAGCAGCTTGCACTGAGGCCTGCAGACCTGGCGGCGGACCTGCATCTGCTGCTGGGCAGCACAGGCCTGGTAGCGGGTGCCAGGGGCCCGGTTGCGGCGCAGCTCCCGGCTGATGGTCGAGGGGGAGCGGCCGAGCATCCGGGCAATTCGCCGCTGGCTGAAACCTTGGGCAAGGCCGAGTTGAAGGGTCGCACGTTCGGGGATACTGAGTTCGTGATAGGACATAGTGGCAGCACCGTACCGGAAAGGTCAGGTGTTGCACTCAGTTTTTGCGGCCGCCCTCATAAACTCGTCATTCACATAGGAAATATTCCCATTCGTATCCGTAGCAGAGATCAATCGCTGCTGGACTGGAAATATTTGTTCAACGGTTGTGACAGGCAGGTTCGAGCGCAAGATGAGTCTCCATGAGCAATAATGGCATTATGACATAAGGCGTGACTAACGGGTCATGCGAAATAAAGGGAAATCACAGAGCACTGAGATGTTTGTACGCTAAGCCATGGTTCTCAGCTGCAACCATTATCTGACACTGGTGACTTCGGTTGAAGTCCCCCCTGCCAGTGCGAATAAGGGGTCATGCCGAGATAAGGCAAAAAATAGGGCATTTACAATGCAAGTAATTGATTTATAAGGGATCGTGTAACTTATAAGTTTTCCTGAAGGCTGGCCAAGATCTCGGCTAATCCGACCCTACAGTTGGCGTTGCCTCTGGAGTTTTCAATTTTGACCAGTAATTACCGAGCAAAATGAGTGAATTTCCCTTTATCTCGGCATTACCCCTACTTCAACTGGACGCTCGCAACGGCCTAGGTTGGGTTTTGGTTCCACTGCTCCCCAAAGCCATGAAGAGAGCAGCGGAACAGGAAATGCACTAAGCCAAGTCGGCTTAGCGTTCGTTTGTTGGGTAGCCAGACGCGGTCACCCGCGCCCAGCCCCCGAAGAACTGAGCGTGCTGCCTGTCAGCGCGTCACGCGCTTACTTGCCATCTACGCTGGTTCACCTCGACTGTGATATGCACCAGCTCTTCATGAATACTCAGCTGTTGCCGGAAGTAATCCGGCTCGGCGGCATCCATGACGGCGAGCGAAAGGATGCAGGCGTACTTCCCCTTGCCCACACGCCAGACGTGTAGGTCGGTGATGGTAGCCCGGATGGGGCTGGCCTCGATGACCTCCCGGATTTCCGCGATCACCGGGACATCCATCTCGGCATCGAGCAGTACGCGCCCGGTGTCACGCAGCAATCCAGAGGCCCAGATCGCGACCAGCCCGGCGCCGACGATCCCCATCACCGGGTCGAGCCAACTCGCGCCCCAGAATTTACCCCCTATCAGCGCCAGGATGGCGAGCACCGACGTCGCGGCGTCGGCCACTACGTGCAAATAGGCGGAACGCAGATTTAGGTCGTGATGATGGTCATGACCGCCATGCTCATGGTGATGGCCGTGTTCGTGGTGGTGGGCATGGCCATCCTTAAGTAGCCACGCACAGGCAAGGTTGACCAGCAGACCGACCCCAGCAATCGCGATGGTTTGATCGTAGTGGATCGGTGTCGGTGAGATCAGCCGCTCAACCGACTGGTAGAGCATTAACCCGGCAACACCAATGAGGAAGATTGCACTGGTGTAGCCGCCCAGCACCTCGATCTTCCATGTGCCAAAGGCGAATCGCGCATCGTGGGCGAAGCGCCGGGCTGCTGAATAAGCCAGCACCGATAGGCCGAGAGCCAAAGCGTGTGAGCTCATGTGCCAGCCATCGGCCAAGAGCGCCATCGAATTGTACAACCAGCCGCCGACTATCTCGACAAGCATCATCGCTGCTGTCAGAAACACGGCCCAGCGGGTATTTCTTTCGGCCAGCGGATTACCCTCATCGAAGACATGAGAGTGGTGCCAGCGCTCAACAAGGCCGGAAGATTGCATTTGAAGTGCCTTTCGAACAATAAGTTCATATACTATACCCCAGTATACTTTCAGCTAGTCAAGGTGACGCATGGCCCATACGACCAAATCGCAAAAACTGCTGCTGACCCGCGTACGACGCATCAAGGGTCAGGCGGAAGCGTTGGAAAAGGCGCTGGAACAAGAAGCCGAGTGCGCGGCGATTCTTCAGCAGATCGCTGCGATCAGGGGCGCGATCAACGGGCTGATGGCAGAGGTGCTAGAGGGGCATATCCGCGAACACCTGGGTGCGGATAACATTTCCCCCCAACAGCGCAGCGATGACTTGGAGCAGGTGGTCGGTGTATTGCGCTCCTACCTGAAGTAATACAGGGCACGCGTACGATTTTTTCCGAATTCTGCGGGCTTCCCATTGACAAAAAAGGTCGGGGTGCCACGAATCCCAACGGCCTTGACGTCCTGCATGTCCGTTTCAAGCACGGCGTTGACGCTAGGCGTATGCATGTCCTGGCGGGCCTGCTCCAAGTTCAAACCGACGCGCTCGGCAGCAGCCCATGCCTGCGTGACTTTGGGGTCGTCGTGCCAACCGGGCTGGGCCTCCAGCACGGCCTCCAGCACTTTTTCATGAAGATTTTGCTTACGCGCCGCCTCCAGCATCCGTGATACCTCTTCGGAGCCCTGATGGAATAGCACATAGCGCAGCACCAAACGCACATCTTCCGGGTTCTCGGCGAGTATCTGCTTCACATAGGGATGGAATGCGCGGCATGCTTCGCAGGAAGGATCGAAGAATTCGACGATGGTCACTGGAGCCTGCGCCGGACCAAATACTGGTGAGTGGAAGCGAACCAGTTGGCCGCCGTTCTGTTTGGGTTGTGTCCCGGTCTCTTGGGCGGTCGAACCGGGAGCCTGGGCCTGTTGAGGCGACTGCGACGGGGAATAGAAGAATGCGGCGGCAGCAAACACGGCCAGGACCACGACACTGGTGATCAAGACCACGGAACGGCGATTCATGGGGTGGTTCTCCGACGGATAATAATGAGCAGGATGGCAATAATGATAAAAGCAAACAAGGCGAGTGCCGGCAGTGGCACGACGCCAAAGAGGGTCATCCCGGCGCCTGAGCAGGATGGACCGGTGGCCGTGCAGGGCTGGATCGGCTGTGGAATCAGCCCTGCATAGAGCAGCGTATGAACAAATGCCAGCGCCGCACCGATAACGGTCAGCGGTAGGGCATAACGCCAGACTGTGAAATCCGAGCGGTAGCAGGCGATGGCCAGGATCACCGTCAGCGGAAACATGAAGGCTCGCTGGAACCAGCACAGCACGCAGGGTGCCTGGCCCATCACCTCGCCAATGAACAGCGCGGACAAGGTCGATATCAGTGCGACCAGCCAGGTTAGCAGCAGGAGATTCCAGGTCATGCCTGAAGGTTGAGGATTCATCTCGGTTAGCTCCTGGCGGTGAAGAACACTTGCGTCAGACCCGCCATCCGGTTTTTTCGAAACACCATGCTTCCTCTTGTCGGCAATACTTGTTAGGAGCTTTGTAGACCTTCGCCCACCGCCACAAAGCGAAAAGCAACCAGGCAGCCCGCTGCGCAACCAGCCTCAACGCTGGGTTAAATCCGATGCCAGTGCGAGAATGTCGCCCTTGCGCAACAAGGGAAGATATCAGATGTCGCGGGACTGGCTGGAAGAACACCAGATAGCATTTTATTTCGCGGCGGTGGTGGCCGCTGCCATTGCAGGCCTGAGCTCTGCGCAATTCACCGGTGTGGCGGCCATGGCCATCACACCGGCTATTGCCGTGCTGATGTATGCCATGTTTCTGCAGATTCCTTTTTTGGAGCTGCGAGAAGCTTTTGCCAACCGCCGCTTCGTCGGTGCCTTGTTGCTGGCCAACTTCCTGTTGGTTCCATTAATGGTGTGGTTGGTGACGTGGCCGCTCTCATCGAACCAGGCCTTGTTGGTCGGCGCGCTGCTTGTCCTGCTGACGCCTTGTATCGATTACGTGGTGGTCTTCACCCACCTGGGCAAAGGGGACTCTCGTCTGGTGCTCGCGGCGACGCCATTGCTGCTGTTGCTCCAGCTTCTGCTGCTACCCCTCTACTTGCAGCTAATCCTTGGTTCCCAAGCAGGCACAGTGATCGAGCTGTGGCCCTTCGCAGAAGCCTTTCTGTTACTGATAGTCCTACCCTTGGTAGCGGCTGTGCTCACCGAATCTGGCGGGCGCCGATCTCTGCTGGTTCGCGCATGGAGCGCAGGTTGGGCCTGGCTGCCAGTACCTGCAATGGCCCTGGTTCTAATCGTGGTGGTGGGTTCGCAGATCGAGGCCGTCGTGTACCAACTCGACATCCTGGCGCCGTTGCTTCCGGTATACGGAGCGTTTCTACTACTCGCTCCCGCCCTCGGCGTACTCAGCTCCTGGCTATTTGGCTTGGAGGCATCTGCCGCACGGGCTGTGGCCTTTAGCTCAGGCACTCGCAACTCGCTTGTAGTGCTTCCCCTGGCCCTAGCGCTCCCGGAGTCCATTCGCGCGCTGGCCGCGGCGGCTGTGATCACTCAGACACTCGTAGAACTGATTGGTGAATTGATCTACTTACGGGCGATTCCAGCCATCGTCGGGAACAGGTGAGCCTGAGCGAAATCGGCGAGAGCGCTCATGCCTCGTGCTGTGGAGCAAGATTGATCAACGGCGCAATGATGAGCTGAGCAGTGCGAGCCCAGGAAACCAGCGCCTCAAGATCCGTCTGCAGAGATTCGGCTTCTGCCCAGATACAAGCACTCTCGGCAGGCACCGTAAGAGCGATGCTCTCAACCATCGTCAGAGCCATCGCATGCAATCTCAGCAGCTCGTCGCGAATGGCGGTGGTTCCACCCAGTTCCAACAAGCAGGCGTCCAATCGATCAACCAGCCGGAGCAGTTGAGAGGTGTCGAAGCCGTCGCGCAGGTTTTCCAACGCCACCGCATCGACTTCGCCGTACGGTGTAACGCGAAAGGATGCGGGAGGAACATTGATCATGTAGTTTTCTCGGTATCTAGCTGGCGAGGTGTGATCACCCGCAGCGAGCCGGCAGCTTGTTGGAACACCGAGTCCTTGATCCAGGGCTCCGGTGGCCGGTTTAG
>LNAQ01000294.1_pt1 | contig 11742 bp, 8 predicted proteins | sample 602591 | NCBI WGS metagenome assembly LNAQ01 (sample SAMN02440304, study PRJNA202911) | soil metagenome | biome: Subtropical and temperate rainforests or woodlands; isolation source: soil samples (1 kg each in a 20% v/v slurry with milli Q water) were... ... | reverse complement strand
GCTGGCAATCCGTGATCCGCTGTATCGGGAGATCGCCGACCTGGTGCCGACGGACAGCCCAGGCGCTCGCGAGATCGGCTTTGCGATTCCCGAACGGTACAACGCAAGCCATATCCTGTTCGATAATCTCTCGCAGGGTCGCGGCAAGAAGCCTGCCCTGATCGGTCCGGCCGGAACGCGCAGCTATGCGGAGCTTTGCGCGGAAGCCTCGCGATGGGGAAATGGCTTCCAGTCGCTTGGGCTGAAGCGCGGTGACCGTATCCTGATGTTCCTGGACGATACGCCCGCTTACCCCGCAGCGTTCTTCGGCGCGGTCCGTGCCGGCTTCGTTCCGCTGCTCATCAACACGCTGACGCCGCCGGATCTGCTGCAGTTCTATCTGTCGGATTCGAACGCCTCCGTTGCAGTCGCCCAAGCCGAATTTTGTGCGCGCTTCGATGCTGTCGCCTGCGAGAACACGCAGTTGCGCACGTTGATTGTCGTCAACGGTTCGGTCAGCGATCACGCCGCAGTTAATGCGATCAGCGCAAGCCCTTGGTTACAGAAATTTCCCTCCGAACTTGCGGAAGCCGACACCCACCGCAACGAGATGGCGTTCTGGATGTACTCTTCGGGCTCGACCGGCAGGCCCAAGGGGATCGTCCATCTGCAGCACGACATGGCCTATAGCGAGGTCGCGTTTGCCCGCAACGTGCTGAAGCTCGAGCCGGACGACATCTGTTTCTCCGTGCCGAAGATCTTCTTCGCCTACGGTTTCGGCAATTCGATCACCTTCCCGTTCTCGGTCGGCGCGGCGACGCTGCTGCTGCCGGGCCAGCCAAAACCGGCGGCGATCTTCGAGGCCATCGGGCGCTTCCGTCCCACCGTATTCTTCGGATTGCCGACGCTCTACACTTCCCTGACAAAGGCCGAAGGCGTGGCCGCCACGAATTTCTCATCGCTGCGCATGGCGCTATCGGCCGCCGAAGTGCTTTCGGCGGAGGTTTTTAATAGCTGGAAAGCGCTAACCGGCCTTGAGATCGTCGAGGGCCTGGGCTCCACGGAAGCCCTGCACATCTATCTCTCCAACCGGCCGGAGAAAAAGAAGCTCGGCGCCGCCGGGCTTCGCGTGCCCGGCTATGAAGTCGCGCTCAAGGATAAAGACGGCCGCGAGGTCGGCGACAACGAGGAGGGCATCCTGTGGGTCCGCGGCGATTCCAACACGCCGCTGTACTGGAACCGGCCGGATAAATCGGCAGAGACCATTCGCGAGGGCGGCTGGATCTACACCGGCGACCGCTTCGTTCGCGACAGCGACGGATTTCATTTCTTCCGAGGCCGTGCCGATGATCTGATAAAAATCTCCGGCCAGTGGGTCTATCCGCTCGAAGTCGAGCTGTGCCTCGCCGAGCATCCCGATATCAGGGAATGCGCGGTATTCGCGGCTGAGCTGCCGGACAGGCGCATGACCCTAAAGGCGGTGGTGGTGATGAACACCCGCGACTTCGATGCGAGCGACACGACCAGGATGCTGCAGGATTACGTGAAAGCAAAGCTGTTGCCCTATAAATATCCGCGCGAGATCCGCTTCATCGACGAATTGCCAAAGACCGGCACCGGCAAGATCGACAGGCAAGCGGTGATGAAACTATAGCCTCTTGCGCCTCAACACATTCGATGTCGTCCCGGCGAACGCCGGGACGCGTAGAGGTCACGTCTCGATTTTCACATACTCGAAATCGCCGGGCTTGTTGTCGATGCCGACCTTGGGCGGCGATATCCACGACGCGAACTGGCCAATCTCGGTCACCGGCTTCATCAGCGAGGAGATAAAATCGCCGTCGTCCGGTGACGGCAGCCATTCGCCCTTGCGGCTGTTCCAGGTCGCATCGTCGATCAGCACGCCGTCCGGCGTGGCGTGGATATCCCTGAACTCGCCGATCTGGCGATGGAACGCGACATTCGGCAGCGTCAGCTTGAAATTGTAGCCGGCGAGCGAGATGATCTTGTTCCAGCGCAGCAGGCCCTTGACGCAGTCCTGGGTGTAGTCGTCGCGCAGCCGCATGTTGAGCGCGGTCAGCGCCGGCTCGTCGACGCGCTTGATCACGCCATCGACCAGCTTGAGCACCGGATAGGTGGCGTTCTTGAGCTGATGGTCGTCCTCGATCTGGGTCTCCTTGTAGCGGCCCTTGATGCCGGCGTTGAAGGCATTCGCGGCATTGGTCGAGACTTCCGAGCCGAACAGGTCGAGCGAGAGCGAGTAATGCAGGTTCAGCTTCTTCTGAATGGTCGGAAGATCGATCACGCCGAGCGCGCGCACCTTGGCGATATCGGTGGGATCGCTGATGCCGGCGGCCTTCATCGCCTCGCAGGTCCGCTGCACGACGCGGCTGATGCCGGTCTCGCCGACGAACATGTGATGCGCCTCTTCGGTCAGCATGAAGCGGCAGGTGCGCGACAGCGGATCGAAGCCGGACTGCGCCAGGCTATGTAACTGCATCTTGCCGTCGCGGTCGGTGAAGTAGGTGAACATGAAGAACGACAGCCAGTCCGGCGTCGCCTCGTTGAAGGCGCCGAGCATGCGCGGCGAATCAGCATCGCCGGAGCGGCGGCGCAGCAGCTCGTCGGCCTCTTCGCGGCCATCGCGGCCGAAATATTTCTGCAAGAGATAGACCATCGCCCAGAGATGGCGGCCTTCCTCGACGTTGACCTGGAACAGGTTGCGCAAATCGTAGAGCGAGGGCGCCGTCTTGCCGAGGTGGCGCTGCTGCTCGACGGAAGCAGGCTCGGTGTCGCCCTGGATCACGATCAGACGGCGCAGCGTGGCGCGATGCTCGCCCGGGACTTCCTGCCAGGCCGGCTTGCCAAAGTTCTCGCCGAAGGGAATGACGCGGTTCTCTTCCTGCGGCGCCAGCAAGATGCCCCAGCGATATTCGGGCATCTTGACGTAATCGAATTTGGCCCAGCCGCGTGGATCGACCGAATAGGCAGTGCGCAGATAGACCAGCGACTGTTGAAAACCTTCCGGTCCCATGTCGCTCCACCAATCCATGTAGCCGGGGTGCCAGCCCTCCAACGCCTTGAGCACCTGGCGATCCTCGCTGAGGTTCACGTTGTTGGGAATCTTGGTGGAGTAATCGACGTTCATGATGTTCACGTTCATGGCGTGCTCCTTGGATACATTTTCAGTCATGCCCGGCCTTGTGCCGGGCATCCACGTCTTCTCTTCATCGAGTGAAAAGACGTGGATGGGCGGGACAAGCCCGGCCATGACGAAGCAAACTTCAACTACACCCGCGTCATATCGAACTGCGCCTTTTGGCCGGTGCCGTAGCGGCGCAATGCGCCGTCTTCGCCGACGGCGTTGGGGCGCTGGAAGATCCAGTTCTGCCACGCGGTGAGGCGCGAGAAGATCTTCGATTCCATGGTCTCGGGCCCGACGAAGCGCAAATTGGCTTCCATGCCGGTGAGACCGTCCGGCGAGAAAGAGGTACGCTCCTCGAAAAACACCCTGATCTCGTCATCCCAGTCGATGTCGTCGAGCGCGAAGGTCACGAGGCCGAGTTCTTCGGCCTCTTCCGCATCGATCGCTTTGCCGATGGTGGCTTGCGCGCGGTCGAGGTCGGACGGATCGGCCTGAAAGCGCGACTGCAGTCGCGTCAGGCCGTGGCTCATCGGATACGGCCCGAAATTCATCGCCGATAGCTCGATGGTCGGCGGTGCGCGGTTGTCGCCCTGCTTCTGGCCGATCAGCATGTAGGAGCGGTCGGCCGCGAACACGAGTTCGGCCAGCGTGCCGACGAAACAGGAGCCCGGCTCCACGAGCGTCACCAGCGTGCGCGAGGTGACGTCAATGCGTTTCAGCACCCGCTTCCAGTATTGCCTGATCTCGTTGACCAGCCAGTGAGCCTTGTTGGCCTCGAGGAAGGCATCGCAGGCCAGCACGTTGGCGCGCTCGCCATGCGACTTGAACACCAGCATCGCGGTCTCGAGTTCGTTGATGCGCAGATGCAGGATGGCATCATCGAGCTCGCGCGCGACCTGGAGCGGCCAGAACGAGTCGCCCAGCGCAATCAGGCCGTCGATATCGGCGGGCGGCGGCTCATCCGGAGCCTTGATCGAGATGGTTGCGATGCGCTCGGCACGATTGATATCGACAGTGACAAAACCGTAGCGGATGCCGCTGCCGTCGATGGTCCGCTTCAACGGCGTCAGCGCAATGCCCTGACCGTTGCCGTTGCGTTTCGAGGCGGCGGCGAATTCGCGTGCGCGCTCGGCGACCCTGGCCTCCAGCTTGCTGTTCGGCGCGATCTCGTCGACCAGGCGCCATGCGACGGCGCGCTTGCCCTTGATGCCTTCCTCGATGGTGCAGAAATAATCGGCGTGGTCGCGGCGCACCTTGCGCTTGTCAACGACGCGCGTCAGCCCTCCGGTGCCCGGCAATACCGCGAGCAAAGGCACTTCCGGCAGCGCCACGGCGGCCGAGCCGTCATCGGCGAGGATGATATGATCGGTCGCCAGCGCCAGCTCATAACCGCCGCCGGCCGCAGTGCCGTTGACGACGGTGATGAAACTTTGCCCGGAATTCTCGGATGAGTCTTCCAGACCGTTGCGGGTCTCGTTGGTGAATTTGCAGAAATTGACCTTGTGGGCGTGGGTCGCCCCCGCCAGCATGCGGATATTGGCGCCGGCGCAGAACACCCGGTTCTTGCCGGAGCGGACCACCACTACCTTCACGCCGGGGTGCTCGAAGCGCAGCCGCTGCACCGCATCAGCCAGTTCGATATCGACGCCGAGGTCGTAGGAATTCAGCTTGAGCTGATATCCCTCGAACAGCCCGCCATTCTCGTCGACATCCATGGTCAGCGTCGCGACGTCGCCTGCGACGTCGAGCTTCCAATGGCGGTAACGGGACGGCTCGGTCTGGAAATCGATGTATGTCGCGCCGCCGGCGAGGACGCGATCTTCACCGGGCTTTTCACCGGCCATGGGCCATCCTCATTTGCTTTTCGACTTAACGACTACATGCATAATAATGCATGTTTTCGAGTTCGTATACCCCATAACGCCAAATTATGCATTTTGTTGCACATTATAACCTTGACAAAGCAACGCACCATAGGTAGTTCCGTACCCGCCCCACAAGGGGATGGCGCGACCGCAACGAAGCTCTGTTTTACCGTAGTGCCCGCCCCAAGGGGGCAGGCCGTCCGACTGGACGGCCTTCAAGGAAGGGCTACTATTTGGGGGGTGCTCCTCCCATCGATAGTTCAACCCGATTGACTGTCGTTTCGAGATTTTTGTTCGCATCTCGAAGCGAGCAAATCAGTACGGCTGCCTGATCGCCTTGGACGAACAGTGGCATGATATGGAGACCTAATAGGTCTTCGACCTTTTGGAACCAGAAAACGATATCCGCCTTGTCGTAATGGCCGTGTTTGGCGGGGTCGAATTTGGTAACAACCTTTACCCGTCCTCGATGCAAGCGATCGCCGCAGTGGCGGTACAGTTTTACGAGTTCGTCCCGTTTCAAAGCGTTAGGTTTGGTGTTCGCGTTGACTGCCATTACGCCGTGGTTTTGCTTAATTTCTGCTTGTTGCGGAAAGAAGTCCTGATTAAGTGCTTCCATCATTTTTATGATTTTATCTGCGGCGTATTCTTGCTCGAACTTCTTCATCATGGGCTGCGTGAAATCGCCATGGGCCACCAAACTTGCCAGCGCAATACTTTCACAGAGCATGCGTAGCTGGAGGTAGCACATCTCCCCGGTCATAAAGCTGGGGGCGGGAATATGCCCATGATCGACCGCGTGGATAAAATCCAAACGATAGCGAGCTTCGGCCATCAGTACGTAGTATAGGTTTACTGCATCTTGCTGCTTTGGAGTGATTGCCATGGCAAAACCAAATCCTGGTAATGAAAGTCGAATTATTTCCCGACGCATGGCAGCGCTTTGAGCGCGCCGCAGGGATAGTCGCGAAAAGCCCGCCGCAGCATCGGGTAGCGAAGAAGACGGCAAAGAAAACCAAACCGAAGAAGAAGCCCGGCAAGTGAGCCGGGGTTCTCGTTAGCGAGGCACAATGAAAAAGCTGCGGCTAAAAATTGCAATGAGAATAGCTAGGCTTTTACGGGTGCCGGTCGATGTTCATCAACGCTTCTTCATGAGTTCATGAAGGTCATTGTCCTTAACGTTGCCAATCGCCTTGTAGCCTTTTTGGCTCAAGTTCGTAACGAGCAGCAAGTCTTTGGAGGGAGCAAAGCTCGACAACTGGTCGATCTTGCTGGCAAGACTTTGATCTTCCCCCGAAGAAGTGGACGGGTTTAGGCGGCTTTTAGCTCCATCTCGTTCGGAGCGATATATCCGAATGTGGAATGGAGCCTTGTTCGATTGTAGAAGCCCTCGATGAAGCCGAAGATATCAAGCTGGGCTTCGGCGCGGGTCTTGTAATCGCGATGATGGACGAGCTCGGTCTTGAGGGTATGAAAGAAGCTCTCCATCGGGGCGTTGTCGTAGCAATCGGCTTTGCGGCTCATCGATGCGGTGATGCCGGCAGCCGAGAGGGCGCCGCGATAGGCGTGTGAGGCATATTGCACGCCGCGATCGGAGTGGTGGATCAGTCCGGCCTGCGGCCGTCGCTGCTGGACGGCCATGGTCAGCGCCGCGGACGCGAGTTCGCCCTGCATGTGATCGCGCATCGCCCAGCCGACGATCTTGCGGCTGAACAGATCCATGACCGCGGCCAGATAGAGCCAGCCCTCGGCGGTCGGGATGTAGGTGATGTCGGCGAGCCAAACCCGGTTCGGGGCCTTCGCCGTGAAGTCTCGCGCGATCAGGTTCGGTGCGATCGGCAGGCCGTGACGGCTGTCGGTGGTGCGCACACGGCGCGGCGGCGCCATGATGGCGCGGATACCATTCCGGTGCATCAGCCGCTCGATCCGGCCACGGCTGGCGCCACGCCCCTGTCTGTGCAGGGCGGCGTGGACGCGGGGGCTGCCGTAGCGTCCACAGCTGTCTTGATGGACCTGCCGGATCGCAGCGAGAAGCGCGGCACTGGATTTTGTCCGCTCGCTCACCGGGCGCTCGCGCCAGGCGTAATAGCCGGCCGGCGAGACCTCGAGCACGGCGCACATCAGCCGCACCGGATAGCTGTCGCGATGGTCTTCGATGAAGCGGAAGCTCATGTCCGTGTCCCGGCAAAGATCGCGATCGACTTTTTTAAAATGTCGCGCTCCATGCGCAGCCGTTCGTTCTCCTGGCGCAGCCGGGCGAGTTCCGAAGCCTGGTCCGCCGACATCGGCGACGCCTGCGTGGTGGGGCGCCACGCCGCCGATGTCGGCTTCTGCCGGAGCTTGTCAACCCAGCGCCGCAGCACCGAGTCGCGCAGGCCGAGTTCCTTGGCAACCGACGTAATCGAGCGGCCGCTCGACATCACCAGTTCAACCGCCTGATGTTTGTACTCTTCAGTAAATGACCGACGTGGACGTTCCATTCGACACCTCCGGGCTCATTGAGCCTACTACAGGTGTCCACTCATTCGGAGGAGGTTCAGTCACTGTACAAGCAAAAGACGACTGAGTGCGAGTTCACGCCTTAGAGGACTGAGCACTCAATCTTAGGGCGAGGCCGTCCGAAACAGGCAGCATCTAAGCTGCATCCGGTTTCCATTGCGGCTTGGCCCCCAAGCCCCCTTCTGATATCGATATCCCCGTAAAACGGACTGGAATTGCCCAATGATCGACCTCCCCGCGCGCAACCTTTCGCGGAAGCATTTGACCCCGATCATCGCCGCCCTCCTCTGCCTCGCCTCCCTCCCCTCCCTCGCCGCCGAGGAGCCCGAGGCTGGCCCGAAGGGCGCGGCCGTCACCGTGCTGAAAGCCGCAAAATCCTGCTTTTCCGATATCGTCGAGGTGTCGGGGATCCTGATCCCGCGCGAGGAGACTTTTGTGCGGCCGGAGCGGATGGGGCTGAAGGTGGCGGAGGTTTTGGCCGATGCCGGGGAGATCGTGACCGCGGGGCAGACGCTGGCGCGGCTCAATCTGCCCGAAGGCGGCGTGGCGCTGGTGCAGTCGCCGGTCGCGGGCACCATCTCGGCTTCGACGGCGGTGATCGGCGCGACGGCCTCGGGCAAGGGCGAGGCGCTGTTTACGATCATCGCGCGCAACGAGTTCGACCTGGTTGGCCTCGTGCCGGTGCGCGATATTCCAAAGCTCGCGGTCAACCAGACCGCGCGGATCAAGATCATCGGCTCGGGCGAAGCCGACGGCAAGGTGCGCCGGGTGGCGTCGACGATCGAGCCCAACAGCCAGCTCGGCCAGGTGTTCGTCACCGTGACCGGGAACCGGCGCCTGCTGGTGAATGCGTCGGCGCGGGCGCTGATCAAGACCGGGCAGAGCTGCGGCGTCTCGGTGCCGCTGACCGCGATCCTCTACGGCACCGCCGGCACCGTGGTGCAGGTGGTGCGCCGGCAGCGGGTCGAAACGCGGCGGGTCGAGACCGGATTGATGTCGGGCGGCCAGGTCGAAATCCGCGAGGGCCTGCAGGAAGGCGACATCGTGGTGGCGCGCGCCGGGGCCTTGCTGCGCGAGGGCGATCCGGTGCGGCCGGTGACGGCGACGGCGGACGCGGCGAAGTAGAGGGGGATGCAGCACCTGTAGCTCGGATGAAGCGAAGCGAAATCCGGGGCTATCTCGCAAGCGGAACAGATTTACCCGGATTGCGCTTCGCTCCATCCGGGCTTCTGTAACGGGCCTCGATTAGTCAATCCCTTTTTGCGTCATCCACTCGCCGGGGACTTGCTTCTGTACGGGATCGGCGCAGGGCCGTCGCCTGAGGGGGTTCATCAGAGGAGCAGGTCGGCCAATCTACGGAAGCGTGATCACATCATTGGACGTGTCGACAACCCGGATGACGGCCTGACCTGATCCATCGTCCCGGCGAAGGGACTTCGCTTCGGGAAGGCTGGTGTCGTGACCCGCCCGAAAACCGTTTGTCCTCCCTCTAGGCGGCTGCTGGCTTGGCAGCCGGATTGAACGGCACGTTATCCTTCAGCATGCGAAGCATGATCACGGCGAGCTTGCGTGCCAGCGCCACCTTGGCCTTGTTCATACCGGCGCGCCGGGCGATCCGCATTGCCCAACTCTTGAGCGACGAGCAGCCCTTAATCGGCTTCGTCAGCATGATGTGGGCGGCCTCGTAAAGCGCCTCGCGCGCGGGGGCGTCACCGAGTTTGCTGATGCGACCGGTGTAGTCGGTCTCGCCGGACTGATACTTCTTCGGCGTCAACCCGAAATGCGGACCTGCCTGCTTCGATGATGTGAAACGGGCGGGATCATCGATCGCGCAGGCAAACGTCAGCGAAATGATCGGCCCTACCGCCGGCGTCGACATCAAGAGCCTGGCTTGGGCATGAAGACGCGACATCGCCCGCACGCGCTTCTCAAAGCCGTTGAGTTCTGCAAGCAGAACGGCCCGTGCCCGAAGCAGCGCTTCTGCGATCGTTTGAAGGTTCGGATGGCCTTCTACCAGCGTTCCGATGCGCCCGGCGAAGTTTGTCGGCGTGATCTTGCCGACCTTCAGCCCGAAGCCACGCAAGATCCCGCGCAGGCTGTTCTCGAGGTCCAGGAGCTTGCTCTGCACCAGCTTGCGTGCTGTCAGCATCGCACGGATCTCCTGTGCCGCAATCGACTTGCAGTGCACCGGCCGGAACCAGCCCAGCCGCATCAGCTGCGCGATGCCGCGCGCATCATTGCGGTCTGACTTCACCGGCATCGCCTCGAATGCCTTGTGAACGTGCCGCGTCTCCAGCAACTCAACCGCCAACCCCGCTTTCCGCATTGCCGCAAAAAGCCATTGCGACAGGGGGCCAGCTTCCAATCCGATCCGGCTCAGTTCATAGCCCAGCGACCCGAGCCAGCCGATCAACGCATCCGGCTCACTGGCCACCTTGCCTTCCCGGACAATTTTGCCGCCGGCATCCACAACACACACGCTCGAGTATTCCAATGACACGTCGATTCCGGCATAATGCTCCATGGTCGTCTCTCCTTGATGCTTGGAGCGAGGTCCATCCTCGACTCCGCAACACCATCCATGTGAGGGACGACCGCCCACATTCCAAGCAAGCCGCGCGAAGCGCGCCTCAATAGCGCCGTAGCGAGCGCGGCTTGCCCGAAGGCCGGCGGCCCGTTACCCCATCTACGATGACCGCATGACAGGACAAACCGTCGAAACCGCGCGGCGCTCTCTTGCCGCACGCTTCAAATCCAGCGCCATCGATTCCGCCGAACTCGACGCGCGGATATTGGTCGGCGCGGTGCTTGGGCTCGATCTCACCGGCTTGATCGCTTCGGCAAACCGGGGCCTCACGGCAGGCGAAACTGTTCGTCTGGAGGATTTCTCGCGCCGGCGCATCGCGGGCGAGCCGATCGCACGCATCCTCGGCATCAAGGAATTCTGGGGACTGCCGCTAGAGCTCTCGGCCGCGACGCTGGTGCCGCGGCCGGATACCGAAACGGCGGTGGAACTGGCGCTGGAAATCGTCCGCGCCGCCGCCAACCCAAACCGGCCATTGCACATCGCCGATATCGGCACCGGCTCGGGCGCGATCCTGCTGGCGCTGTTGTCCGAGCTGCCGGATGCCTGCGGGATCGGCACCGACATCAGCGTCGCGGCGTTGCAGACGGCGCGTGCCAATGCCGTGGGTTTGGGATTTGCCGCCCGCGCCGCTTTCGTCGCCTGCGACTATGCGGCCGCGCTGTCCGGACCGCTCGACCTGATTGTGTCAAACCCGCCCTATATCCGTTCCGCTGACATCGCCGGTCTTGCAAGCGAGGTCCGCGATCATGACCCGCTTCGCGCCCTCGACGGCGGCGCCGACGGCCTCGATGCCTATCGCGTGCTCACCCCCGAAGCCATGCGGTTACTGGCACCCGGCGGTGCGCTGATCGTCGAAATGGGGCTCGGCCAAAGCGGCGAAGTTGAAAGATTGATGACGGCGGCAGGGCTAATTCTGGAGCAGCCGCCCAAAGCCGATCTGGCGGGCGTCCGGCGGGCCGTGGCGGGCCGGAAATTGCCGCGATAAAGCCCGATTGGAATGCAAAAAAAGCACTTGGAATATTCCCCGGGAGCGACTACGTTCCCTGTACAACGTCGGTCCAGGGTTTGGCCCCGTAGCTGCTACGGGTGAAGGCCAGAGTTCTCAAAGCGAGAGCCCGCCCGGAGTGAAAGGTTCCAAAACGCAGGTCAAGTTGAGCGCGATGGCTGAAAGAGCTGCGCTGCTTCCGACCGCAAAGCGAACGAAAGCCTGATATTGCGCTTGAAAAATCACGCGAGAAACCTGTGCTTGTTTTGGCAGGCGGAATGATTTGATACAGCCAGCCACATGCGCTGGACTGTTGGGGAACGCGTCTTTGTTGATCGCGACGTACGGCAAAATCTCTCTGGAATTGAACTGCACTGCTACCCGGTGCGCGTGACGCGCGTGCTGCTTCAAGCAAAAGCGACTACGGCAACGGCAATCCACGGCTGATAACTCAAGCTGGTAACTTCAGGGCTGGAATAAAGGCAAGACATGAGAAACGGTCAAAACAACAACAAGCGGATGCGTAACCGGAACAACAATAACAACAATAATAATAATAACCGGCGCGGTCAGAACCCGATGACCCGGGTGTTCGAGTCGAACGGACCCGACATCAAGATCCGCGGCACCGCCTCCCACGTTGCGGAAAAGTACGTCCAGTTGGCGCGCGACAAACCCATCA
>LNAQ01000293.1_pt1 | contig 11754 bp, 11 predicted proteins | sample 602591 | NCBI WGS metagenome assembly LNAQ01 (sample SAMN02440304, study PRJNA202911) | soil metagenome | biome: Subtropical and temperate rainforests or woodlands; isolation source: soil samples (1 kg each in a 20% v/v slurry with milli Q water) were... ... | reverse complement strand
GGGGGCGTTTCACAAATTGGAGTAGCGCTTTACGCAACACTTCCGCAGGCTTGTTCCGCAACTGGCCAAGCTGCCAGTGAAAAACACTGCAATATCGTGGAAACCAGCGTCTGGAAACCATGACTTTTGACAGCAGGTGCGCCGCTGTCTGGTTTGCTGTAGTGCCGTACCCAGCGGGCCAGATTTGCCCCAGCACATGCTCAACGAATTATCGGAATCACCGACGCCAGCGATCAAGGACTGATCGCGTTACGGGCTTGCCAGGCGTACGTCAGGACCGTGGTGCGCTAAGCTGATCTTGAAGGTTAAACCATGCACAAGGAGCGGCGATGGATCAGCATTTTATTTGGATGGGAATACTACTGATCATTTCCTGGGTCGTAAGCGTGTCGCTGATTATTTACGTGCTCGCCAAGTAGAAAAGCAAAGCCCCGGAGGTTCGCGGCTCCAGGGCTTCTATTTTCGCCTCCATCCCTTAATGTTTGGCGAACGTGGTCAGGAGATTATCAGCGGTCTCTGGATATTTCACTACGACTATAGGTGATTGTGTTCGGTCAGCGGAGTGTCGGGGGAGGGAGTGCGGAATTCGCACGGCCTTTCAACCATTTTCCTTTTCAGCCGCCGATGGCATCGTGAAGCGCGACCTCATACCCACCGCTGGTGGAAAGCCCCGGAGATTCGTGGAGCAGTCGTCAGTAGTCCGGTGCGTTCAACGTTGTCTCTTTTTTCGAACGGCCGGTAGGGCGTTCAAGCCGCTCCGAGGCACCGGTTTGCAGTGCGCGCGTCATGGCAATCAACTGGACGCGTATCTGTCGGTGCTCGGCTTTCAGAGACAGTTGCAGCAGGGCCATGGTCTGTTCATCGTTGGCGGCGGGCCGGGTGTTGGCGAGGATCTCCAGGGTACTGATGCACAGCCGCAGGTCGCGCTGGATGGCGTCCAGTTCACGGAGCGATATCCGTACTTCCTTGGACACCGATGGCATCAACGAACGCAGTTGTACCATCGCGCCGTTCAGGCGATTGATCAGCTTTATATAGTCGTCACCGCACAGTCACGCAGTGCACTCGCCAGGTTGTAGCGCCAGGAAAACACCGCATACAGCGGCAGAGCGAAGGAATGCCAAGGCCAGGACGATGCCGATCAGGATATCGACCGTGCGCCAAAGGCCATTGGATACCGGGGTTTCGCAATGACCGACGACAGCAGTGCCGTGTAGCCGCCCTTACCGATCGCGTGGTAGGTAAAAAAGCCGCACACCGCGGCGATCCTTAGATAGGTGAGTAGTAGTGGTATACCGGGAGCGCAGGTGAGCTGCATGCAACGGATACAGGTCTGCACGAATAGGATATTGCCCGGCCCCCCGACTCTTCACACTTTGGATTGTGGATACCTGGACGATAAACAATGGGATCAGTGGTTGGCGCTATATGCGCAAGACGTACGTTCTGGATGCCGTCCTGGGACGGCGATGACGAGCTGACACAAGATCCGCAGACAGAAATCTCGTTGATCTGGTACGGGAGCCGTGAGGGCCTCGAAGATCGGATGTTCCGGATCAAAACCGAGCGCTCCAGTGCCAGCATTCCCGGCACCCGTACCTCACATAACTTGAGCAATATCGAGATCATCGAGCATGGCGAAGGCATCTGCCAGGTACGTTTCAACTGACATACCCTAAGCTTTCATTACAAGACGATCGGCAGCTATTTCGGCGCCAGCTTCTACACCTTGGATGTAGTGGTGAACAACCGCTGATCAAGGCCAAGAAAGTGGTGGTGAAGAACGACTACGTTCGCCAGGTCATCGATATCTATCACATGTGAATGGGGCCGTATTCAGCTGTTGTCTTCGCTGGGTGTCATGCCGTTTTGCTGCATGCCGCCAACTGCGGAATTGGCATTTTGAATGCGGTTCTGCGAGGTCGCCATGAACCACAAGATTGCATTGAGCTTTGAGGGCGGGATTACCCGTTTCATCGATGCCGCGCCTAATCAAACTGTGGCCGATGCCGGCTGGATGGTGGTGACCTGGGCTCAATACCCACCCGTGACATGAGTCAGCGCTGTTGACGTTTGGCCAGTACTGAAAAACCGTTGATTAATAAGATCGACAAGAGGGGTTGACCAGCATGAACGTGAAGATTTCCCATACTCCCGAAGTCCAGGCCTTCTTCCGGGAAGTGGGCGGCCTGGGTAATGACCAAGGCAGTCCTCGCCTGAAACAACTGATGTTTCGGGTCGTCAATGAAATCGCGAAAATCGTCGAGGACCTGAACGTCACCGATGACGAGTTCTGGGTGCTGGTCGACTACCTGAATCGCTTGGGAGGCAGTAACGAGGCGGGTCTGCTGGTGGCAGGTTTGGGCATCGAGCACTTCCTGGACTTGCTTCAGGACGCCAAGGACGAGCAGGTTGGTCTTGTCAGTGGTACTCCGCGTACGATCGAAGGACCTCTCTATGTGGCCGGTGCTCCGCTTTCTCAAGGACAAGCTCTATGACTACCCTGCAATATCAAACCGGCTTCGGCAATAATTGCGCCACCGAAGCCCTGCCCGGCGCCCTGCCCATCGGCCGCAACTCGCCCCAAAAATGCCCTTATGGGCTTTATGCCGAACAGCTTTCAGGCACCGCGTTCACCGTATCGCGCGCCGAGAACCGCCGCTCATGGCTCTACCGGATTCGTCCTGCAGCCGCCGATCAACAGCCCTTCGAACCTCATCACCTCGCCCGTTGGAACAATACTTTCGGCAACGGCCCAGTGACGCCCAACGTCATGCGCTGGGATCCACTTCCCATTCCCACCGCCCCCACCGACTTTATCGATGGCATCACGACCTGGGCCGGCAATGGCTCCAGCAACGATCAAATAGGCGTGAGCATCAACTTTTACGTTGCCAACCAATCGATGCAAGGACGTTTTTTCTATAACGCCGACGGCGAAATGCTGATCGTGCCCCAGGAAGGCCGCCTGCGCCTGGCCACCGAACTGGGCCTGATCGTCATTGAACCGTGCGAGATTGCGGTCATTCCCCGCGGCGTTCGCTTTCGGGTGGAGTTGCTCGATGCCACCGCACGCGGCTATATGCTGGAAAACTTCGGCACCGCCATGCGTCCGCCCGAGCTTGGCCCCATCGGCTCCAACGGCCTGGCCAACGGACGCGACTTCCAGATCCCCGTCGCCTGGTATGAAGACGTTGAAGGCGACTTCGAGCTCATCGCCAAGTTCACCGGCGGCTTCTGGCGCGCAAAAATCCGACACTCTCCGCTGGACGTCGTGGCCTGGCATGGCACGCATGCCCCCTACAAATACGATCTGCGCCGCTTCAACACCATCGGATCAATCAGCTTCGACCACCCCGACCCTTGCCTGTTTACCGTGCTGACCTCGCCGTCCGACACCCCCGGAGCGGCCAATATGGATTTCGCCATCTTCCCGCCTCGCATACTGGCCATGGAAAACACCTTCCGTCCACCCTGGTTCCACCGCAATATCGCCAGCGAATTCATGGGTTTGATCCAGGGCGTTTACGACGCCAAGGCGGAAGGCTTTGTGCCCGGCGGAGCCAGCCTGCACAATTGCATGAGCCCGCACGGCCCCGATGCCGAAACCTTCGAAAAAGCCTCGAACGCCGACACCAGCACGGCGCACCATATACGCGATACCATGGCCTTCATGTTCGAGACGCGGCGGGTCATCCGCCCGACCGACCAGGCCCTGACCGCGCCCACGCTGCAAGCAAATTATCATCAATGCTGGCAAGGCATTGCAAAACACTTCAACGCCTCGCAACCATAAACCACATCAGGATTCATTCATGACTTATTTAAACGAAACTCACGACGCCACGTTGCAAAGCTGGGTTGCATCGGCCAATAGCGCCGACAACGGCTTCCCCATCCAGAACCTGCCTTTCGCCATTTTTCGCGAAGCAGGCTCAAGCCAGGCCTTTCGCCCCGGCGTTGCCATAGGCGAGAAAATCCTTGACCTGTCCGCATTGGCCCAGGCTCAGGCTTTCTCGGGCCTGGCAGCCGAAGCACTGACGGCTTGTCGTGGCACGACGCTGAACGATTTAATGAGCCTGGGCCAGGCCCACTGGTCGGCGTTGCGTCTTGAGCTTTCCCGAGCGCTGCGCCAAGGCTCGGCACTGCAAAGCACCCTTGAGCCTTTGCTGGCCGACCGGACCAGTGCCGAATTCAACCTGCCGGCCCGCATTGGCGACTACACCGATTTCTATATTTCGCTGCACCACGCCACGGCGGTCGGCAAGCAGTTTCGCCCAGACAACCCTTTGCTGCCCAATTACAAATGGGTGCCCATCGGCTACCACGGACGCGCCTCCAGCATCGGTGTTTCGGGCCAGGCGTTCCCACGTCCCGTAGGGCAGACCCGTCCCGCCCAAGACGGCGGCAACCCGAACTTCGGCCCCAGCCAGCGCCTGGACTACGAACTGGAGCTGGGTATTTTCATCGGCCAGAGCAACGCCCAGGGCGACCGGGTATCGATTGACAAGGCAGAGTCCCATGCCTTTGGCCTTTGCATCTTGAACGACTGGTCGGCCCGCGATTTGCAAGCCTGGGAATATCAGCCTCTGGGACCCTTTCTGGCCAAGAACTTTGCCAGCACGATTTCACCCTGGGTCGTTACGCTCGAAGCGCTTGCTCCCTTTCGCGCGGAATTCAAGCGCGACGCCGCCGACCCGCAACCCATGCCCTACTTGTCCTCCGCCGAAAACACGCATGCGGGCGCCTTTGATGTTCAGTTAAAGGTCTTGATGACGACACAGCAATCGCGCACAAGCGGCGCCGAGCCTGCCGTCCTGGCCAACAGCAACTTCAAGGAAGCGTACTGGAGCATTGCGCAAATGATTACCCATCACACCGTCAACGGCTGCAATTTGCAGGCGGGCGACCTGCTGGGCACCGGCACGCTGTCAGGCCCTGAAGTCGGTCAGGAAGGATCGCTGCTTGAACTGAACCATGGCGGTAAAAAGCCAATAGACCTGCCCTGGGGCGAACAGCGCGTCTTCCTGGAAGACCACGATGAAATCATCATTCAGGCGCAATGCCAGAAACCGGGCTACCCCACTATCAGCCTGGGGCAGTGCGCCGGAACGGTGCTTCCGGCAAAGTCCTAAACGTTCAGGTCTGGGCCGACAGCACTTTACCGGGGTTCATCAGCCCATGCGGATCAAGCGCCTCCTTGATCCGCCGCATAAGCGCCATTTCGACCGGGTCCTTATACTGCGGCAAAGCGTCGCGTTTAAGCTGACCGACACCATGCTCGGCGCTGATCGAACCGCCAAAACGGTGCACGCTGTCGTGCACCAACTGATACACGGCCTTTTGCTGCTCAAGCAATTGCGCTTCCTCGTAAGCCGTTCCCTTGGCGACGTTGTAATGCAAATTACCGTCGCCCAGGTGGCCAAAAACAATATGTTCGACACCAGGCCAATGCGCCTGCAACGCGGCATTCGTCGTCTGAACGAACTCCGCCATTTTTGATACCGGTATGGAAACATCGTGCTTGATGTTTTTGCCAAAGGCTTTCTCGGACAAAGGTATGCTTTCACGCAAATGCCAAAGGGCTTTGCTTTGCGCAATGTTTTCGGCAATGACCGCATCGACGACCAGGCCGGCCTCGAGCGCGTCGCCCACAATGGCTTCAAAGCGCTCGCGGGCATGCCCGGCGCTTTCGCTGTCGGAAAGCTCCAGCAGGGCATACCAGGGCAACTGAGCCGATTCGCCGTCAAAGGGAATACGCTGCTCTGGATAGCACTGCACCACGCCATGCAGGCAATTGCCTGCAATCAATTCAAACCCGGTCAACGCCGGCCCAAACCCGTTGCGCGCCATGGACAAAAGCGCCACCGCATCGGCCACCGAGTTCAAGCCTAACAGCGCCGTGCATTGAGCCACCGGCATGGGATAGAGCTTCAGCGTGGCCGCCGTAATAATGCCCAGGGTGCCTTCACTGCCCATGTAAAGATTGCGCAAATCGTAGCCGGTATTGTCTTTGCGCAAGCCGCGCAGGCCATGCCAGATTTCGCCCTCGGCGGTCACGACCTCGATGCCCAGCACCAGTTCGCGCGTATTGCCGTAACGCAAAACCTGAGTTCCGCCCGCATTCGTCGCCAGGTTTCCGCCTATCGTGCAACTGCCTTCGGCCGCCAGGCTTAATGGGAAAAGCCGCTGTGCATCGCGAGCCGCCTGCTGCACGGCCTGCAAAATGCAGCCGGCCTCGACCACCATGGTGTCGTTATCCGTATCGATGCTGCGTATTTGATTGAGCCGATTGAGCGACACCACAAGGGCTGAGCCGCTGTCATCGGGCGTGGCCCCGCCACATAAGCCCGTATTGCCCCCCTGAGGCACCATGGGCACCTTGTTGGCGACGCACCACTTGACGACACTGGCCACCTGTTCGGTCGAACCGGGCCGGACCACCGCCAAGGCGCGGCCCGAGTAGCGGCCGCGCCAGTCGACCAAATAGGGTTGCGCCTCGGCTCCGGTCAAGACATAGGCCTGGCCCAACAGTTGAACTAGCTCATTTAATCGATTCATTATTTACCTTTGTACGCCGGCGGCCGGCTGCCCAGAGCGAATTTGCCACGAGGAGTTCGTCGCACATGAAAGAACCATCCATTTTATTTTAGTCGCACCCAAATCAAAGCACTGCACCCCTTGCAATATAATCAAGCAGCAAATTTTATTTTCATGCCCCACCCAAGGAAACACAGTGACGACGAATCATGCGCTCCCTGCAGCCGTTTTCAAAGCTTATGACATTCGCGGCACGGTGCCCGATCAATTGAATCCCGATTTTGCCCGCCGGCTTGGCAACGCGTTGGCGCAACGTGCGCGTCGGGAAGGCATTACCACCCTGGTGGTGGGCTATGACGGCCGCCTTAGCAGTCCTGAACTGTCCCTGGCGCTGCAAGAAGGCATACTGAAAGCCGGCGTCAATACCATTGACCTTGGCATGGTCCCCACACCCTTGGTCTACTTTGCCGCGCATACGCAAAAGACGGGCTCCGGCGTTGCCATTACCGGCAGCCATAACCCGCCCGACTACAACGGCTTCAAAATGATGATGGGCGGCAAAACCCTGCATGGCGACGATATTCAGGCGCTGAAAGACACCATGCTCAACGACGGCGAGCTTACCGACCTTGCCCCGGGCACGCGCCAAACCCTGAGCCTGATCGATACCTACGTTCAGCGCGTCACCTCCGACGTCAAACTGGCCAGGCCGCTAAAAATCGCCATCGACTGCGGCAACGGCGTGGGCGGCGCGGTCGCACCCCAGCTCTTCAAGGCCATGGGCTGCGAGGTCACCGAGCTATTTTGCGAGGTCGACGGCCGCTTTCCCAACCACCACCCCGATCCGGCCGACCCGCACAATCTGCAGGATCTCATCCTGCACGTCAAGAACAGCGACTGTGAATTAGGCCTGGCCTTTGATGGCGACGCCGACCGCCTGGGCGTGGTCACCAAGTCCGGCGAAATCATCTGGCCCGATCGCCAATTGATTCTTTACGCGCAAGATGTCTTGCAGCGCGATCCCGGCGCCACCATTATCTTCGACGTCAAATGCAGCCGCTATGTAAGCGAATCGATCGCCAGCGCAGGGGGCAAGCCGCTGATGTGGCAAACCGGACACTCGATGATCAAGGCCAAGCTGGCCGAAACCGGCGCACCCCTGGCCGGCGAAATGAGCGGCCATATCTTCTTCAAGGAGCGCTGGTTCGGGTTTGACGACGGCCTGTACACGGGCGCGCGCCTGCTGGAAATCGTGTCGCGCAGCGACAACCCTTCCGCCATCCTGGAAGCGCTCCCCCAAGGCATCTCAACGCCCGAACTGAAACTTGAAATGCGGGAAGGCGAGCCGCATGCGCTGATCAAACGCTTGCAAGACGAAGGCCAGTTCCCGCTTTCCGAAAAAATCAACACGATTGACGGTGTACGGGCCGAATACAGCGACGGTTTTGGCCTGGCCCGGGCCTCGAATACGACACCGGTCGTCGTGCTGCGCTTCGAAGGCGACAGCACTGAAGCGCTGGATCGTATTCAAAACGAGTTCAGGGCGGCTTTACTGGCGCTTGCGCCGCAGGCGCAACTACCTTTTTAGGTTTTCGATCGCGTCCTGGTATAGCTCGACATGCGCCTGCACAATATGCTGGATATCGAACGCGCGCTCGGCCAAATCGCGGCCCGCCGCGCCCAGCCGATGCCGTAATTCGACATCGTCGGCCAGGCGCTGCACCGCGCGCGAAAGCGCATCGGCATCGCGCGGCGGCACCAGCAAACCCGTCACCCCCGGCTCAATCGCATCGCGACACCCCGGCACGTCGGTCGTAACGACGGCCCGCGCACAGGCCGCCGCTTCAATCAACGACTTGGGCAGACCCTCGCGGTAGGACGGCAACACCGCAATATGCGAGCGCTGATACAGCGGCGCCACTTCGTGCTGTTCACCCAAAAACTCGACCAGGCCTTCGTGTCGCCACGCACGCAGCTCATCTTCGGTAATGCTGGCCGGATTGCCTTTGTCGGGGCTGCCGACCAGCATCCAGCGTAAGCCGCTAGGGTGGCCTACCGCGGCTCGGGCCGCGGCAACAAACTCCCGCACCCCCTTGTCGCCCAGCAGGCGTGAAACCATCACGGCAACCGGTGGGCCGGGAGGCTCGGCCACCGCCTGAAACTGTTCCAGGTCGACGCCGGAACCCCGGATCAGAACAACCTGCCCCGGTCTGATCACACGCGCCCGGCTAAGTACATCGCGGTCATTGGTGTTCTGGAAAATGACGCGGCTGTTTTTATGCCCCAGCGCCAAGCGGTAAAGCTGGATGGCGGACCAGCGCAAATAGTCGAAGCGCTGGCGCTCGCCCATGAAAATAAAACCCAGGCCGGATATCGCCGCAATAAACACGGGCACGCCCGCCAGCCTGGCGGCAATGCCGCCATAGAGCACCGGCTTTATCGTGACCGCATGAACGATAGACGGCCGCAAGCGCCGGAAAAGCCGCCACAATGCATAGGTGCTATGCAATTCGTGCAATGGGTTGGTGCCGCTGCGAGTCATCGGTATGACATGATGCACCAAGCCATGCGCCACGATCTTAGCCGCGGCCGGGCCCGGCATCGTGGCAACATGCACCTCGAAACCCGCCTTGACGGCGCCCAGGGCCAGCGGTAAACGATGCGACAAAAAAAACGCCGGATTATTCACAACAAACAGCAATCGCCCTGCGCCGCCAAGTGATTGGCCTACTGCTGGCACGGAAACGGAGTCCGGCGCCAAATCGCCGCCTTGCAAAGGAAGTCCGCGCACCAGGCGGCTCCAGACGGCCTGATAACTTTCGACCATGGTTTCCAGTCCAAACGCGAGGGCCACGCGCTCGCGTCCACGCTGGCGCCGCTCCGCCATCTGGGGCGAACCCAGCGCCTGAATCGCCTGGTCGATCGCGCTCGACAGCGCCGCTGCATCCTGAGGCGGCGCTATCCAACCTTCGTCCCCTACGATTTTGGCCGCATCGCCGACATCCGTAACCACGCAGGCAACGCCCACCGCCATCGCCTCGGCCACGACATTGGGAAACCCTTCGGCACAACTGGACAACACATGAATATCGAGTGCGTTCATGATATCGGGCACGTCGTCGCGCATGCCCAGCAAAATGACCTTCTCGGTCAAGTTCAGGCGGTCGAGCTGCGCCATCAATTCGGGATTCTCGCTCGTCAATCCATACCCCGCCAGGATGCAGCGCAAGTCGGGCGATGCCGCCAGGCTCAACGCCACGGCGCCCAGCAAGTTGGCGTGATCTTTAAGCGGATTCCAGCGGCCGACATTGCCAATCAGCGGCGTATCGTCGGCAATCCCCCACTGCGTGCGCAGTCGAGCGCGCGCCTCGGGATTGGGCTTCCAGCGCGATAAGTTGTAGCCATTGGGAATCACTACCATCTTGTCGGCGCGGTATCCCCATTTCTGATGGCGCAGCGCCGCGTTTTCGGCGCACGAAACAATCATGCCCGGCACGACACCCGATAAATGCGCACAAAGCCACGATGTAATCTTGGCGCTACGGCTGCCTTTTTCAAGATTGGCGCCCGAGTTGCGTATTCCCCATGATACCGCTCTGATCCCTGCCAGCCGCGCCATGACGCCGCCGATCAGGTCGGCGTGATACATCCAGGTTTGCACGACATCGGGCTTGAGCGCACGCAGCGAACGATATAAGAGCCATAAACCCGACAGCGACAAGCGCCCCGACGGCATATTCAACGGCACGACATCGACATGCGCCCTGCGCAGGCGTTCGCCAAACACGCCTTCGTCGGTCAGGGAAATCACGGTGTGCCGATTATGTTCATTGGACGCCGTCACCAAACGATGCAATACCGTTTCGGCACCGCCCTGCCCCAATCCGGAAATCACATGCACGACATGCAAGGTCTCGGGGATAGCTGCTGCGGTCTGTGTCATAGTCCCTTCCTGTTGTCTGCGTGAACGCGTGCCAGGTCAATAAGCATATCCCACTTTTGGAGCACGACCGCCAGAGCATAACGCTCACGCACGGAAAGCGCTGCCCTGGTTGCCAGGGTATCGCGCAAGTCCGCTTCCCCCATGATTTTTTTAAGCGCATCGGTCAGCGCCGCAGGATCGCCGGCGGGAATCAGCAGGCCGTCCTGACCGTCGCGTGTCAGCTCGCGCGGCCCGCTGGGGCAATCGAAGGCGACACAAGGCAGGCCCAGGGCCATGGCTTCCAGCAAGACGTTAGGAAAGCCCTCTACGGCGGAGGTCAGGGCAAAGGCGTTGGCACGGCTCAATTGGGCCCACGGCACGTCCGTACGCCCGGGCAAGGAAATCCGCGCCGTTAAGCCCACACCGGCAATCAGGCGCGTCAATTCGCTGCGCATTGGCCCTTCGCCCCAGATCACCAAGTCCCAATCGGGATGGTCGGCCGCGCTCGCGGCAAACGCTCGTATCAGCATATCGAACTGCTTTTGCGAAACCAGGCGCCCCATGGCCACGAGCTGTCGGCGGCCTTGCGCATCGGGCGTTCGCGGCGCGACGGGCGCGTCCAGCAGCTCGGGCGGCAATGGATTGGGTATGACTTCCAGTTGCCGGATGCCCGGCGTCATGTCGCGAAAAGCAGCCACACTGGATTGGGCTTGAACCGTTACCACGCTGGCCCAACGGTAGGTCAGCCGGCGCAAAAACTTCAGCACCGTTCCACTGCTGGTGCTGACCGCGGGATTGGTGCGCTCGCACACAATCAGGGGAATGCCCGTGCCGTATGTTGCCATCAAGGCCATGACGTTCACGTTGGTCAAAAAAGAAATAATGACATCGGGCTTTTCACTTCGCGCCAGCCGACGCAACGCGCGCAACTTGGCCAGCCCCTTCATCACGGCATTTCCCCGTTTAGGCAGGGCGTCTGCCAGCCAGACTAAATTGACCTGAGGCGACAAGGGATAAAAACAAGCGCCTTTGCCGGTAAAGGTCGGTGCCAGGGTCACCGAGTCGCCCCGCTGCGCCCAGGCGCTGGCCAGAGTGGCCGCCACCCGTTCCGCCCCGCCCGCATTCATGGAGCTGACCAGAAACAGTATTTTCATTGCTTCGTTGCAGCCATACTATCGTTGTTCTTTTCCAGCCAGGCTTGCGTCATAAGTAGGCTCCATAGGTGCGTGCTCCAATCATGCTTGCCGCTTTGATGCTCGTTCCATTTACGCGCGATGGGCTCGGCATGAAAC